>Ga0209208_10003232_pt1 | contig 23421 bp, 20 predicted proteins | sample S1TSphfallax_3_FD_187694 | JGI IMG/M metagenome (GOLD analysis project Ga0209208, IMG submission 187694) | Host-associated microbial communities from peat moss isolated from Minnesota, USA - S1T2_Fd - Sphagnum fallax MG (SPAdes) (version 2) | ecosystem: Host-associated > Plants > Peat moss >...
GGGGGGGGGGGGGTGGGGGGGGGAGGAAGTACCAATTTGAAACAAGAGGAGTATAACAGCAAGGTCGAGTAAGAGGAATAAGGAATAGCAAAATCGTGGGTGTAGCAAAAAAAAACCTAAACAAAGAGGTCAAAAAAAGGAGCGAAACAGTATGTTGAACAAGAGGAACAACAAGTCAAGTAAGAGGAGCACAACCAATCAAGCAAGAGTAGTAAAGCAACAAGTTGAGCAAGAAGAACATAATAGTAGGTTGAGCAAGAAGAGGGGAGCAACATGTCAAGAAATAGGAGGAGAGTAGCAAGTCAAGCAAGAGGAATGCAGAATAACACTAAGCAAACTAATTAATCAAGCACATTAAGATAAGCAAGAAAAAAAATAAAAATGCAAGAGAGCGAAACAAACTCACACACAGTGAGTAAGCAACTTTGAAACAATTACTTTAAACAAGCATCAAGTCGCTTGCTTGCTTGTTAAACCCTAAACCTAACTAAACCCTAAATTAACTACTAACTAAACATTGACTAAACGAGTAAAGACTAAACCTTACTGACTATTGACACCCTAATTAATTCTAAACTTTGAAACCCTAACCCTGATTTTTTTAATACCATGTCAAGGTTTCAATAAAATTAAAATACATATTTGATCAGGGTTCCAAAGGCCCCGTTCTCACATTATACGAAACACTGCAGCTGGGTTTCATAAAGGGCATCACTCAATTTGATACCCTGAGGGATTCAAACTGAGAACCAGCTTGAAACCCTGTTCCATTCTCACACTTTTTCTCATACCGCCCAACACTGCTTTTTACCATGGTTAGATGTAACTTCAATAAATTTCAGGTTATTACCATGGTAAGTGGGAGGCACTGGTGCACCCAAGGCCCAAAAACACTAGAATTTTCTGCCCAGTGCTTTATGGGACCAGCATATGAGTGCACCATCCATTGGAAACCCACTGGCTCAGTTGTAGATGCACCACAACTCAGCTACCAAGGTGGAACCTTGGTAATAACCTATCCTGTAAATCTTCCTTCCACTTGACACTACTACCTAGGCAAGAGGGTGAGCATCATAAGCAAATAGGTAGACAATGTAAGTGAAGTGGATAGTTTGTAGATAGGTAAGGCACTTGGTGGCTAGTAGGAAGGTAGATGGTAGTAGATACACGGGGATGGTCAATACTTAGTACATAGCAATAGGAAAGGGAATTAATGCAATGAAAAAGTGTTTCAAGTGTTTCTTGTCCACATACAAATCCTGTGCTAGCTCGTTCTGGCTCTATGGATGTGGATATGGCATTCCAGAATCCACTTTACACTTTCTTCTTTCACTTTCTTATAGTATAGCTGGGCCCTTTCCATCTATGAACTTGGCAAGCCCAGTGGGGCAAACAGGATATGCCTAAGTTAGGGGATGGCAGCAACTTTCTACTTCAGCCTATTTCATATCATAACCAGTATCTCCACAGTGTTCATTCATAGTGTTAGAGCATCTCCACTACAGTTCAGTATGTGACCCTGCAAAAATATTTCTCACATCCAAGTCTTAGTTACAAACTTTTTTGCAACCCCACCCATAAAACTGAAACTTGGAATGCAAGTGCGTGCGAGACCAGTACTAATAGCAACCTACTTGGATCAATCAATCGATCTAGCCATTCAGAAACAGGGAGCAATCAATAAAAATGAATCGACCATGTTTATTACACTCATGCAGGGCTCGTCCATGGCTCTCTGAAAGTCGTAATGTTTTTCAGGGTTCCAGTAGTCTGCCAGTCTATGAACCTCATCTAAGATTTCTAGTGCAGGGTCACATACTCAGCTTTGGCGGAGATGCTCTTACAGATGTCCAGGATCTCCTGGATTCTGTCGTTGATTGTTTCATTGAGGCTGCTGTCTGGGAAGATGAGATTAGACTCTTGCATTGTGACCTTAGAGTATCCATGATGATACAATCTGATGTTCAGTACTACTAGCCTCCTAGTGACACTTTATTCCTGGTTGTTGATTCGATTGTCTTGGATCTTTGTCCCAGCCTTTTTGTCCCGGGTTCTTCTTGAATGGAATCAAAGTAGAACCATGGAGCCAATGATGATATTAGTATCTTCTTGGTGACACTTTTTTTAAACTGGTAATGGATTCAAGAGGCTTTGAAAAAAGTTCCCTCTTGATCTTAAATAAAGCAAAGCCATCAAATCTAACGGTCGCAATAGTAGCTTCTCGTTGACACTTTCATTCCTGGTCTTGGATTCAGTAGTCTTGAATCTTCGTCGTGGGTTCTTGAAGTGAATCCAAGTAGAACCATGAAATCTAACAGTCCTAATAGTAGTAGCTTCTTAGTGACACTTCATTCCCGGCCGTTGATTCACTTGTCTTTGATCTATGTACAGAGTTGCAAACTGACTTGACCAACAAGTTTTCTTCGATCGTTGCACAGAGTTGTGAACTGACTTGACCAACAAGTTTTTTCACGACATATCACTCCCAATCTCACTTAGGAAAGAATAAACAACCAACAAAACTATCTCAAGAAGATCACCAAAACCGTTGATCAATGAGTTACAAAATTGTTGCCATCAAGAAGTTGAAAATTACTACAAGCATTCCTTCTCTTCTTTTCTTTGGTGCAAAATTTTGCCAAAATACTAAAACCTTTTAGAGGCTGCAACCTTTACCAAGGTTGTTTTGGAAATTTTTGTAAAAACTTGTTTTTAAAATGCAAGGTTTTTGGACTGGGTTTAGGCTAGCAGATTTGGAGCGCCTACTCCTTCAAGTCACAGAATAGCAGCAGGATTTTTGAAAATTTTACCCTAAACCCTAAACCCTACCTGTCCTGTACCCAAATCTGGCTAGATCCGCCTATGGATGGTTGCCAATGTGGAAAAACACAACTAAAAATGTTTCAACGAAAAATAATGCACTGGACATCCATTCAATTTTTCATATAGTTTCCCAGCCCTAAACCCTAGCTAGCCGCTATTAAGAATACCCGGCATGTGTATATGTAGTGGAAACCTAATGCCCTTGTCTAATGTGCTTGCAATCCTACTCTCCTTGCATTTTCAACATCATCCACTCATTTCATCACTTGATTCTTATGTCTTTATTTCAGAATGCACAACACATAACCAATATTGAAAAACTAATGACAAATTATGAAATGCACAATTAACGTGCATAGAAAAAATCATAAAGATACGCTAGTACCTTGACCAATTCAACACTAATTATATTATTTTCAGAAATGTTGAAATTTTCAAACATTAATTCTTCCAAATCAAAACATATTGCGAAAGAAAATTAGGAATATTTCATTTGTTGAAATGTATTTTTCAAAATTAATTAATTATTCAACAGACATGTGTTGAAATGGCCAAGGTATCACAATATTGAAGAGAAATTATTGTGTCTTGTGTAAAAGAAGTCAATCTAAAGATATGTTTGTTTTTCGTATTCTTCCACTCTTAAGAAAATTCTAGCCAATCAATATATCCCAATTTGATCTCACAAAATGATGTGCATATCAATGCATTCAAATAAGGTGGGTGGTGCAATGCATTGAAGGGTTGTAGCATTGCCACCTAGGGACCTTTCAAGGACTCAAATATTCCATACAAAATGATGATTAAAGGAAATGTTAAAGTCCATTATGGCAACATGCTAATTTGCAAATGTTTTGGAAGATATGGTTATTAGAATGATTAAACATGATTTGTTGTTTATTTTAGTATGGTATAACAAATAATTAATGTCAAATTCTTAGGCCAACATAACATTGTCCTACTGATGCATAATAACAATGATTTAAAACATGTTTCAAAAAGTTTTATGACATAGCTTGCTCACCGTAATAAGTTTAAACTCAATTTTGAAATTTCACAACCTTAACTTGGGTGTGCAACTAACTCTTGAAATGAGGAAAAAAATGCCTTTCAACTTCCAAGTTGGGATCAATTTGAGCAAGGGGCCAAACTTGGAGTGAATGAATTAAAATGCAAATATGAATTCCAAACAAAGTGGAAGAGTGGAATCAAAAGGAGCATTCTCAAGACTTCTTTGGACTTAACTTTCACTATGGAAGTTGACACTATTGAGGAGTCCAAAATGTTTAGGAAGTAACATGGGATTAATTCTCCTTTGAATCAAGTGATTTTTAGTTTAATATAAAGGTTCAATCAAGTTATAATGCAACTTGAACTTACATTGCCAAAAAGAACTTGATGATTAGAAGTTAAGATCATTTAAAAAGTCAAGACAAAAATGTTTCAAATATTTTCAAATATGCCATGCATTTAGAATGTAATTTAAAAGGAAATCATGTCCAAATCAAAAGCTTAATACAATATTGACAATTGGATAGACATTAGAAAGATTGTTTCAAAGGTTACAAAAGATTGTGTCACATTCCCCCATTTGGTTACATTTTGAAGGCATTATGGTTGTTTGAACTTTTGGGACACCATTTGTTTGAAATTTGGAAATGAGTCTTAGGAATTTTGGGATTTTTCAATTTTAATGTAGGATTTTCAAAAGAATTTAGAAAATATATTATAGGGATGAAAATGACACAACACCTCCCAAGTCAAGGCCTTAATTAATCTTTTGAATCCATTTGAGTTCATGGTTTATTTGTGAACCAAATTGATTCCAAAATGCATTAACCATCCTTCTTGATTTTGATTATATGTCCATGAGCTCAACTCAAAGAACTCATAATGCTCTCGCACAACCTTCTTGTCTCAATGTGACATGCTAGCGAACACATCCAAGGCTTAAAAGTCTACCATAGTGCATTGTAATGGAAATTTTACCTTGTTACCTTGTAGCAAGCCTTTCAAGGTGTCACAATGCATATAATATTTTCCTAATGAAAGGTTTAAACTAATGTTGTTCAATTTTGAATTTTGGGTTAATGTTGAATGTGGTTCTTAAGTTAACTTCAAGGTGTCATGTCATTAATTTAAAATTTTGAAAATAAAACCAAATTCAGCTTCCAAACCAAACCCAAACTCATCCCCCAACTCGCTAATCCAAGTCCCAATTCATAAAAAACTTTTAGTTAGCTTTGATTTTTTATTTTTTCATTATTTTGGCCAGGTTAGATCTATTGTAAGTTTATCCAAAAAAATCATGTATATATTTTTAATAATATATGTGGGGGTGAAGATGGGGATAGTGAGGTTAAACATGTAGTTGTGACTTTTGGAACATGTTTCAAATATGCAAGTTATTATTATTATTATTAAGATGTAGTTGATATGTGTGGTCACTTTTTATTGGTTATATAGTGTTAATAATTAGGAAAAAAATAGTTTTAAGCTACATGGAAGTAGTTAGAACTAGATCTAAAACTAAACTTAAAAGTATATCAATTTTTTTTAAATTTCAAAAATTGCAACCAATGGTTATTTCATTTAAAAATAAATTGGAACTAGTATGAAAGGTTCTATTGAAAAGTTAAAATTGGATTAACATTAGTTTGAACCCGCTTTCAAAGCTTATTATGAGTGCCTAATAATGGCTTTGGTTTTATTTTATAATATAATGGACCCAATTTCTTGGGATGTGAAGTGTGATGAATTGGGTTTATGTGTGGAGTAATTCACAAACTTTGGATCACCCAAAAAAAAATGTTAACACATTTTCTAGATATGGGCAACTTGGTGCAAGGTTAACCAATTAAGGACCATTTTAACAACCTACTTTGTGATGAATGTGTTGTTTCAAGTTTTGCAAGAAGTTCTTTCAATGAAATCAAACTAAACCACAAAATATAATTCCTACCTAATGAATGAGTTGAACAATAATGATAGAATTTAATTAAGATGATTGTTGCACTTGTGTTGCACTTGTGTTAATTATGGTGAGTTTCTTTATCACTTTCAAGAATCTAAAGTGCTTCACAATGCTCAACAAAATGTATTAGTTCATTGTTAATAACTTGACCGAATGTCTCACATAATTGCCAAGAAAGTTTTTTCATTTAAAAACATAAGAATATAATGTTAATGTTGAATGTTTTTCTCACACAAAAAGCGAGGCTAGGTTTTGCAAATTTCATACTTCCAATTTGGTACTAAACATAGGTTACTATTTCATTATTAAGTTTAGTTGTGAAATTTCAACTTCCATGACATCTATAAAAGGATATCCATGTCAAACTTCAAAAAAAGGATTAATAAAGTGTCGCAAAGTTCATCCATAACTAGAACTTGCTATAGAAATGTATGCATTTAGGAACATATCAATGTAAAGTTTGTGTTCATGGTAGACTTATCAATAAGCTCCAATTCAAATGCTTTGAATAAATACATGAAACAAACTTGACCAAAAATTAGAAAACAAAAACTACCTTTGCCTAGAATTGCAAAATTCAAACCATACAAAAGTGTTTGGGAGGTAAATTAAATTCCATTCCTCAACAATTATTTTAAATAAACCCAATGCACCTAATGACAAGACATACATTTTTCCTAAACCAAATTTAAACAAAATAGTCTAAATGGATTATGTTGAAACTTCTATGTCATAAAGATAAATGTCTTTGTTTTAGAATTGAGGTTTTGAATTCTTGATGATGATTTTTAGACTTGAACATAATTACCATTAATTTTTTTAAAGGGCATATGTTCATGTTTTGTATAAAAGTGGATTAAGAATGAAGTTGCAAGCAAATACAAAATGCAAGTTCTTGATCATAAATTGAAGATGAGGTTGCCTTTGCATATATTAGCGTAGCAAAATTCACATAAAAGAGAGGAGTCTTTGGAATTGAATCCACTTGCATTCCTCCCTAGTTGTATTTAACAAACCCAATGTTGTTGGTGAAATACGGTAAATATATTCAAGCAACCTTGTATAATAAAAAATAAAATAATGTAGAAATTATATTGACACATATATGTGTGTGTGTGCATGCACACGCTCAATGATTAAAGGTCAACACTAATGAATCCAACTAAGTGTATATATAACTTTGCAAGGATGACAAGTTTAGTCATTGGAAGTAATAGAACATTTCACCATGGTTGTCCACATGCTTTAAATTTCCACCTCATGAAACACCAAACTTATCACCCCAAACACTTCACCAAATGCCCTCACGTTTTACCAAGAACCTTTCAACATTGTTGCACTCTTTTATGATTAAAAGTTAAAGGGAAAAAACCATAACAAAATAAACTAACGGTAAAGTAGGAGGTTGATTCTATGTTTAAATGAATCATAAATCCCATCCCAAACAAATAGGCAAGGGCAAACATTATGTTTCCGCATGTGACACATGTATTACATGCCTCATGTGATGATGACCAACACTAGTATCAATGTGATAGGAGGGTTGCTATTTGGTGCAAGGAACCTAAATAGTCTTTTCTAAAATGATAAAAAAATGTAGATTACCAAGTTTAGTTTTGGTTCATGGTTTGGATATTTTGCATTATAAAACACATGAGGTAATCATCAGCAAAGGCATAGGCGTGGTGATGATCCCAAGTTTTAATTTACACTTGGGTTTCATAATAAACTATATTTAAATCAAACTATGCATGCTTGATGTAGTAGTGCTGAAGTGCGGGATACATTGTCAAATGCACCATTTAAATTGATCAAAAGAAGGTTTGCCCATCATGATATGGGTCTTTACAAATTAGTCAAGTAGCATTATATGCCTCATTTTCAAAACTTCATTACCTATAATTCAAGTTTCAAAAAAATATGAAACAACTTCCAAAGTGTTTTTTGTGAAATTTTCTCTAAAACATGGTTGGTTACATGGCTACCTTTTATCTTGATTAGATCAAAATCACATTTGAACTTAAACCTATATGGTACACCCATGTAACACTTCACCTTATTCAATTTAAGTTGAGATTTTTTTTTACTACATGTTAATTGATTGTATTATCTTATTTCACATATTGATGTGCTTTTAAGTATCACAAATAATGCTTTATGTAATAAAAATGTCTCAATGATTTATTTTTCTTCATTTTTTTTTCTTATCCTCATCATTTCACCCTTTTTCATTTTCAAAAGTTGTTCAAATTATGGGCCCAATGAAAAAGGCTCAAAGTTACAACCCTCGGAAGTATTTTGAACTTTTGCTTATTATGAAAGAAAACATAAAGTGAAAAAAATGACAAGTAATTTATTTCTCATAAGTCTTTGACAAACAATATGTGTCAAACCATAATTTGATCGTGTGATCTATTCTTGGGATGGGAAAGGAAGTGTCCTTGAGATGAAGGAAAATAAAAGCTTATAATTGAATCAAGTTGAACACAAGTTCAATACATAGCATGAATGTGATGAAGTGAAACACAAATCCATACAAGGTGGGAAATACATGAGATTTGAGGGGAAGCACTCCCAACACTCCTAGTTTGAATTCCCAATTGGGATTTGAGACTCCTTGGAGTCCCAAATGTTCAAAATGCAATTTGGGGGTTCCCATTTCATTTGAGCCAAATCATTTTTAGCTCATTGGAACAATTTTAATCCAAGCTATAGTGTAACTCAAACTTGAATTGTAAAAAACAAATTTAATGGTTAGAAATTATGACTATTTGAAAAGTAAAACACAAATGTCATCCAAGTAGCACTATGAGTGCAATTTGAAAGGACAAATCATGTTCAAATTTGGAGCTTGATATGATGTTGGAAATATGATTTCAAACATTTGAAAGAAAATGGGGTTGCATGTCTCATTTAATGTTGTTTGGGGAGAGTAATCATTATTTGAATATTCAAGACATCATTTAATTCAAAATTTGGAAATTAGTCCCAGGAGTACCAAGAACCTTGCAACTTTGTTGTAGGTGCCATGGTGACCTACAACAAATATTATAAAAAGGAGAGTGGCAATGCATCCTTCCAAGTCAAACCTTGGTGAATCTTTTGAATCCATGTGAGTTCATGATTAGTTTGTGAACTAAAATTGATTATCATTGCACTAATTTCCTTCTTCATTTGGTTTTTGTAATTTGATGTGATCAAGAGATGAATGAAACACCTCATTTTCATCTTAACCCAAAGCTTCCACACCACCCTATTAAATCCTAGTGTGAGGAGCTAAGGAATAGGCAAGTGCCCAAGCTTATAAATCTCTTTCAATTCATTATATTGGGTGGTTTGATGCCTCAATACCTTTTGGCAAGCCTTTGAAGGTGCATCAATATTTATATTGTTTATGTTTCAAAGGATTGAAAATCATCCCCATGAATGAACATATATTGAAGATGTAGCCATGTTCTATTACAACATATCTTTTCTATCTCAACCACCTTGATTTAGGCACTTTGCCCTACCTTGTCAATGTCCAACACATTTCCATTTTTTTCATATAACTTGTTTTCCCATTGTCATCTTTTTCTTATTCTTGACATTTCCCACATTTCAAATTTGTTCGTCATTTCTTGGTGTTTTTGACATAATCTTTTATGTGTTTTGGTGTCCTTCACATTCCCTTTCCATCCAAGGCATTTCCATGCCATCTACTTTTGTATATACTTGGTATTCACATTACTACAACCTATGCATTAGTTCATGTATTTAAGCAAATATGGGTACAAGGCTAATATTATTTCAAGTCTTTATCAAAATCTTCATCAAGCAAGTATTAGTACAAATTTGGCATTACCTCGGATCCTTATTAGGTAGGTGTTGGTATGAGATTGGCATTGCTTCAAGTCAAACTAATTTAATCAATTTTTCATACCATTCCAATATCAATCTACATATAAGGTTTCATCATTATATCCTCCCAACATTAGTTCAACCTTAATTTTTAATATTGAAAAAAATTAAGAGTTACAAATGCATTGAGGATGAATTAGCATGTTATAAGAATCAACAAATATGTGGGTTGGGGTTGGAAATGTAAAGAATTAGATGACTTGGAAATGTCTGGACTAGAAAGCATATGTACTTACCTTGTACAAGCCAAAAATCACACTAGGATGTAGCACATAAAAAATATGATATTAAAAAAAAATCAAATTATTTTTCAAATCCAATACTATATTCGTTTTTAGTTGAGACTCAATTCTACGAGTGTTGGAAAGCTATAATGAAAATAGGTAGGTTGGTGATGAGGCAACAATACACAATGGTGGAAGTGAAATGAGGCTATGCGATAATAGCATATAGGAATGGGGAGATAAAAATGTTAACTAGGAAATATGGTTTGCATATTTGTAACTAATTGCATTGATTCATAGTTTTATGCATCCAACAAAATCATTTGTAGTCATAAGTGTAGGATCCTTTATTCTTCACATTGAACTTCACAAGGGTCAAATTAGTGTTTTGTGTAATTTTATGTGTTGAACTATGTTTTTGCATGTATGAACACATGTCATGGTTTTCTTTGTAAAACAAATACAACATTATTTTTTGGTTTTGCTATAAGCCACTAAAATTGGAAAGATGCAAAATACCCCCTAATGAACTATGTTCAAATGTTAGTGTCATGCCTTGAGTGGTTCCACCGGATGGTTTCATTAATGTCTTAATTTGTTTTTTAAACCAATACAAGCTCATGCTATTACAAATGGTTGGAAGTAAGTTGTTGGTGGGTACTAGGTCCTATTTCCTTGTTGAAGTTGTGGGTTCAAACTTGGCAATGAACAAGAGAACATACAAAATAAATTTGTGCTTAGTAAGACAAGTGTTGCAAAATTGTGTGAAATCATGTTGTGTGCAAAACCAATGCTTTGTCAAAGCTCGTCATGGGGTGTTTAATGTCCTCTCTAGTATTGGAGCTAGCTCCTCATCATTGCTATGCAAAACATCATAGTTAGCAAGAACCTAATCCCAACCAGCTTACTGCAATAGGGTTTTAATATATTTTTAAATAGCACTGCCACCAACATTTGTCCAACCCTGTAGCAAAACCACATGGGTGCTGGGCAAGGCACCACTGTGACCCCATGAAAAGTTTGATGGGGGTGTCTAAAGTTTGCACACAAGTGACTCCGGTGAACCAACACCTATGTTGATACCTTCACTGAAGGATGATTGGCTGTACCACATGTATTAAAACTTATAAGAGAAGGCTTATAGACATCCTTTTTCAAACATAAGACAATTCACAAGAAGCGTCCAAGTTATTTCAGATACTTGCATTGTTAAATAATGTCTTCAAAGTTCTAAGCAATTGTAGCTCTGTCTAAATTTTTCAAACGAGTCCACTTCCTCTCATGAAGGGAATAGATCATTGGGGTCAGGACACGGCTTACAAGTGTTAAACAGAGAGAGAAGGAATAACTGGGAACATCTCAAAGGAAAACACAATTTCCTGAGGTTGCAACAGGATGTTCTTAGTGTCCACAACAGATAGACATAAGATTTTCATGAATGCATGTAATGAGCTAGTCCAATTCTCCTTGACTTACTTGAGACTGGCAACATGGTTATTCTCAGCCAGATCTACACATATTGGAAACACTGAAACTTAAATGGAAGTTACCAACAATGCATTTCTTTGAAATAGTGAACCTACCATGTCCAACATGCTCCTCCAAAGACCAGAAACTCAAATTTGTCAAATGATGGACTGTTCCATCACATGTCATCAATTTGGCAGTGATGACTGACAATTCACAGGAAACAACTGCAGGCAAGAGAAACCCAATGTTGTATACAACAACATATATTCACCATATGAAACTTTACAACTCTTGTAGGATGATTTGGTTACAACTCGGGTCTGTACAAAGGCCGCCTATGCATTGAACATGCTATGGTTAGCTTTCCAGTGAGACTTCTTCTCCATCAAGTTCACTCCCAACAGACTGATAGAAGCACTTGCTTGCATGAAGTACATAAATGCAGTTTTATGAAACGAATTTCAACTACTTCTCCACAATAAACTCTTGAATCTCAATACCTGTATGCCGTGCCTGAGCCTGCAGACTCACCAGAACAGTGTTGCCTGGCTTTAAGCTGGTCACAGACATTGTGTTACCAGTGTCTTGATTTGTATCTGCAGGCAAAGTCTTTTATCAGCTCTGCGAAAAATGCCAGATAACAACTAATGTGGGTACGATTGAAACTAACTCAACTAATCTGTTGGGAAAAAAATTCTGCAAATCATTGTTTTGAAATGTCACATTGTTGCAGGCAGCAAGCACCTGCTGAAGTGACTAAGCAGACGGTCTCTGCATTTTGTAGGAGCACACTGTGCCTTTGTCCCTCCACCTCTACTTCAACAAGCAGTAATGGCCTTGATTCAATCTTTACCCGGCCCACAAGGACTGGACGTGATCTCCCTTGAGCATCTACTACTAAGACTTGGCTTCCTGTGTGCAACTCTGCTAAATAAGCTGTCCGTCCACCTGCCATGCTCACATATGCATGTACTGGACCCTGCAGAAATCACAACCCTTGTGTTCATATCATGAACATATTTTCAACAAAAAGTGTTCCTAAACTTCAAATCTCCAAAATGACATTCTTGCAAACCCAGTCAGACTGAACAGTTCCACTAAGATTCTTCTTCCAATCCTTCTCTCCACCTTTGAATCTGCATCAACAAACTCCTTACTCAAGTCCTATGTATAAACCCTAATTTCTTTCTTTGTATGTTTGAACAAATCTCATTTGGGATTTGAGGGAGCTTAGAAGACTTGGTTGAGTATGGTCAACTAAGATATAGCAGACCTTTTCCTTTTATTTGGGTAACAGTTATAGCAAAAATTATATATTTTTGACGTGCCCTCTTAGTTTGGGTGAGTTCTGTGATACTCATATTTCCTTCACACAAAGAGAGATTGACCAATGAAACATTTGCATACTTATGATCTGGGCTTGAAACATGAAGGCTAAGACTTACTGCATTCACACGGAAAGGTCGGCTGGCCACATAACTGCTCTCCAAACACTCTGAGTGCACCAAGAAGAAAGCTCGGGCAAATGATCCAACCTGTTGGACATCAAGTTCAAGTTTAAGCACATGTGTGGAACACATGGAACTTAAACACATAGAGATTCAGCATAGAGTTTAAGCACATAGAGATTCAGCATACCAGAAGGCCCTCGCCAGGTCTCAAGAGATTGCAAAGATCCACACAGACACGATCGCCCATGCCCACAGCCTCCACACGTGTCACAACTGCTTCTACCAGTTTCACTGCCGTGTTCGCCTCCCTCCTCTTATCCAGGTATGCCTGCAAGGTTGTCAAATAGTTGAGTGCATGGTAAGAGTTCAGAATACAAAATTTGGGAGCCAATGGACAGAAATACATTAAAACCAGATAAAGCATCAGAAGGGATTTCATGAAGAAAACCTTGAGTGAAAAAACCTCCAGAGGGTCATCTGTATGTAAGACCACCCCATCTGTGCCCATCTCCAGTGCTTCCAAATACACTTGTGCGTCACTGGCAGTGCTTGCAGTAGCATAAAGAGCTGTGTTGCTGTCTTGAAATGCAGCCACCATGTTTTCTGCAGGTATGACCTGCAGTCCTATGTATCACAACCAAAGATATCAATATACACTCACATGGTGAACTTGAATGAGCAACAGACCTGTTTTGAAATAAATTCCGCTGCAGTGATTAAGAAAATGAGGGTTCAAGACACATACACACCTGCCAATCCAGGGCATCCATGACCACCACCTCAGCATGTCCCAACAATGCTGCAAGGTTTTGTTGCTCCTCGCCGGTGTCTACCTGCCCAAGCACTGCCACCTTCTTCTTCTCATTGTCCAAAAACTGCCCCCCTTCCAAATACAAGGGTCTTATGCGTGCAATTGCTGCAACCCATGGCTTCAATCTTAGTAAGACAAGAAAAAAATTAGGAACTCCTGATTCCCTTAATCTGTGAAAGCCTACTAAACTCATGATTTTGCCATTGCACAGTAAAAGTCAAGTCTCCCCTAGCCAAACAAACAAACTGAGAGATTCTCTTTGTGACTACCAGACACCTTAAATCCTAGAAAGAATAGCAGCACCACAAGATCCCTATTATCATATAATTGCATAGCAAAAGCAAAGATTAACATTAAGACACAACAAATTCCCATAGCCCAGAACCATGAATGTCAACCAAAGGAGCAAAATCCAACTAGACACAAAACACTAAGTTTGTCCACCAAGATAAAATCCACTAGCAACAAAGGAGACACGTGAAATTTACATTAGAGGTGGAACTTCAAACTTCCCAAACTCGAATTTGGGTACTTTTCTTCTCCTAATTATGCACGAAAAGAAGATCGACAAACATGAAGCTAATCTCTTTTCTATCACTGCTGCGAACATGTGGATAATGTTTTTCAAAGCAGCAATCGGTAGGGCAGAAAACACACATGTCCATTGGTTGGCGAGCTCTTTGGTATCCGGGGTGAAGACGAAAGTTGTCCAGCCACCTTCCACAGAGGCAGTCATCACGTCCTTGTTTTTGGTCCATACCCAAACGGCCTTTTTTGTAGCCTCTTCCGCTGTACGCATTTTCCCACTTATAACCACTCTTGTGTTGTCATACCTGGATCCACCTTTGTATGAACCTGAGCCCATCATAGCCATTATACCTGCAACACCCAAAATTCAACGCAAAAAAATCACTTCTCTCACCATTTCAAGTGTCAACTGTTTCGAACCCTTCTCAACACAATCCAGATCCACCAACGATCGCAAAATCAACCCAGACAGAAAATTAAGAAAATCTCTTCAACTTTCCAAGAATCAGCTATTGTCAGAGAGATATCCATTGCCATGCCCCCAAAAAAATGCTTAAGAAAAAGAACCCAAGAAAAAGTTGGATCAAATCAATCACCTAGGGTCGAAATTGACCAAGCTGCCACACTCACTTGCATTGTTGCAATCAAAAAGCATTCAAAAAGTCTGAACTTGATCCAAACCTACCACAATTCTACTACACAAAACCAACAACTCTTCAGCAGATCAGGTGCCACCAACACACACCAAATACAACAAAGCACACAGAGAGTTTTACAATGGAGAGAGAGAGAGAGAGAGATCTCCACACAAGTGGGATCCTAAAAAAATTGTATTTGGTGTCTGACCTCTAGCCAAATTTGGCCCATCCCTATTGTGAACAATAATAGGGTGTCCACCTCCTTGACAAAATTGGAAAAAAAAAACTCTTGGTCCCTCCCACTCTTTAAGGAGTAGGCATAAGAACTCTCCATATAGGTACCTCATGATCTACATAGGTTTGAATTCAAGGTAATGTTGGCCTTTTAGTTTACTATATGGAGGCAGAGGGTGCGCACTAAGGGTCGGGCATGCATGATGCGATTGGGGATCTAGACCTGGCCCGGGCCCTTCATCACGGCCTTCCATCTTCAAGCCCACAAAGTACTATCCCTGCCCAGTCAGATGTGCCCCTCTGTGGATAACGCCCACCCACGATACTTTCGCTGCTGAATACTTGTACTGTGTTGCTGCTGCTGTTCTCTTTGAACAAGATGAAGAAATGTGAAGCGAACGGCAAAAGCTGAAGAAGAAAATGTTGAAAACGGTGAAATGCGCGAAGAATTATGAATCGATCAAAAAGATGACTGCTGCGACGAAGAAACCGTGAAGAGCAAATCTCGAGGGCTAAGTAGTCGATGCAGAAGAAATGAAAGTGACCAACAAAAACCGCCGAAGAAAAAGAATAAGGAAACTTGAACCAGTAGGTTCCAGAAAACTAAAAAAGAATGAAGAGGACGGACGGACGGGACGCCCGAGGAGAGGAAACAGCAACCGTGTCCAGCTTTATCTGCACTTGAAGGACAAGAAACCATAGACGCGAGAGGGGAGGAAGAAGACGAAGACATCGGTTAAAATATCAATGCTATCGTGTGCTTGAAGAGGAAGCAGAAAACGAGAAAAACCCAAGGAAAGCAGGTAAAGGTCGTTCCGTTCGGAGAATAATTCCGCAAGAGAACAGTTCTTACGAAGAACTTTTCTTAAGAAAACTTCAAGAAAAAAGGGACGCACGCACGCACGCACGCACAGAAGAGACGAAGAAGACGAGGAGTAAGTGAAGCGGTACAAAGCGGGTTACCTATGGCGGGCACAATACGATTTCCGTTGTTGTCCTGCTCGTTGCGCACGCCGCTGCACTCTTCGCAACACTGGATCCGTTCGACCTCCAAGACTAGGTAGCGCCTCTCTTAATGCCCGCATAGCGTAAGCTTGCTTCGGTTTTGTGAGAATGAATAGGTTTGAAAGGCCACAAGCATACACTCATTTGTTCAGGCAGTCTTCAAGGACGTTTTCTTCTATCATTTGCGGTTTTTTGTTCACAGATTGCTGTAATTGTTCTCACACATTTCTCAAACGACAGTTGACAAATTGCATCTTTTTTTGGCTATGAATTACAGCATGAATGCAATCATGAGCAGAAAATCATGCCAATTGAGAGCAGCAGCCCATGAAGGACGGACAGCTAAGACGACCACTGTTGGTGCAGCTGACATCGTAGACAGCATGAGTTGCACAAAGATTGAAGACTCTGTGGAGAGTACTCAGCAGCAATGGAACACTGGATTGCTTGATGGCTTTGTTGTGCATGAAGCAAGGCTAGATGAGGAACTTTGGGTACGATGCTAGTAATGCTTTCCAAGGAAGTACAAAACAGAATTGCAAATCCTCAGATAGTTGTTTGTGTTACTCTGATCTTGTAGTGAAACTCCAATTGTTGGATCTGACTGAACCTCTTTGCTGAATATGTATGTGTTACACATGTTGATTCTATTGCAAATACTGATGGTAAGGTTCCATTTTCATCTGTCCTTGGGATCAGATGTTGTGTTTATATCACATTCATGAAACAAGCTTTTTCTAAGGGTGCCAGTAGGATTTTTGGTACAAGCTTCTGAACCTGAAGAAAGTATTGATTCTTACTGATGACCATGCTGATTGTTGAAACTCCTGATTCAAGACAGCAGCATGGTTGCGAGCTGAGAGTTACCGTGAAGAGCAACCATTTGTAAGGTAGGGCTCCTCATGTCCCTTTTGTCATGAGATATGCCTGAGGAGATACTAAAGAGCAGGAAGCATTAGGGTAGTGTGTATTGTTTGCTAATGCACATTCATAAACATCATCCTGACATAATTGCTTTGGGATCCCACATCACAGAGCTAGGTTGGTTATTGCCAGAGGCTGGGAGCACCATAGAGTTGAGCAGAGAAAATTGTGGGCTGTGTTGTTGTGGCAGGTATGTTGATAGCAACAAGAAGCAATTTGCCGAGCAGGTGAATCTTCATCCCTGTGTCTGTGTATCTTCTATCCTAGACAGCCAGTTAGCTCAGAAAGGGAGCAAAACAAAGAAATGAGTAGAGTTTTAATCAGGAATCTCATTTCTGGAACAGGTTCAGCATTATCTCTGTGGTTCAGCAGATGTCAAAGGTCCCTCAAGTTACAAATACAAAATAAGACTTAACTCCTCTGGTGATGCTGTTTCTACCCCAAGCAGGTTTATTGTTGAAAAAGGTAGTTATGGGATTGAAAACTGTGGCAGGAATTTGCTGCACTAAAAAGGCGTGTGTTTGGGAAGTATGGACTGTCAATCTGCTGCAAATGCTTTGTAGCAGTAAGCTCCTTCCAACGTCAGCATCCATTGTCTGCAGCATGCATGCCTCCTTAAGAGATCAAATTAGATGTCATGTAGAGAAAGATAGGAATCACAAGATATTATAAAATGCTTGAAGTTTTGATTCCCACCTTTGCAGGTGACAAGAGAACCTTTACAGGGAACCCAAAGATTGGAAACAGGTGGCTTACTAGCGAATGTTGTTGGGACACTTGATGTGAGTTTACGACAAGTCTCTCAAGCAGAGGCTTTCTTGGGGGTATGACAAAATGTGCAACTCATTTCTGACCTGTTTACTGTTGTTTGAATGCATTCATATCCATCCGGGCAGTGCCATATCTCTAGACCTGTCTCTCTGTTTCAGCCTTTTTTTTTCCTGCAGTGCATGTTCTGCCTCATAAATTCATGAAGAGGCATGTGTATGTGACTAGCTTTTCAGATTTCTAAGAGTCTACACCTGATGTTGTAGTTGTGCCCTTGGGGATTAATATGCAGCAACCTCAAAAATATGGATATATAGCTAATCTGTGTGTACACAAGTCAGCCCGTCGAAGGGGAATAGCTTCTGCTTTGCTGCAAGTTGCTATGAAGGTCATACAGAATTGGGGTGAGTATCCTGTACATACCTAAGACAATATGTTGCCTAGACTGCAGCCTGAGGTGCACTTTGTGTCATTCATTGTATCAACCTCTGGAAGGAGAAGTTCAAAGTTGTATGGGCAATTAGGCATTTGTTGCTCTGCTCTGGCACCATTCATTGATTAAATGGAAGGCATTCCATGCCTATAAGTTAAGGCAATTGCATGTGGAAGGCTGTGACAAGAATTTCAGCCAAATTGACATCCATGCAGAATTTCTGTGTGAACATTGCAATAGATAGGGCAACTGTAGGGTTTCAGAGGGCACCTATCAGAAGCATCTCAAAACCCTGCCAAAATTCAAATGAGGGTTCATAGTTAGTTGGTGGCCTTTGCAGGACTTTGCGAAGTTTATGTTCATGTGAACGCCACCAACAAACCAGCCCAAGCCTTATACACCAAGAAGGGTTTTCAGGTAATTCATTACTTCAAGCCTTCATTTCAATGCAACTTCTAACTCCTTTTGGGCTATTCAGCATCCTTCGCATCTTTCCTCCAGTGCTGTTTGTGCACTTGGAGAAGTCATCAATTGACTAGGCTTACTTGATCTTTCAGGTTAATTGTGTTTCTGGTTGGTTAGGTTTTGGAAGAAGAATCCTCAGAAGGATCCTTGGAAAAGACAGTGCTCCTGCGCCGACAGATTTAAGCACACTGCAATGAACATGCCTTCCACTTGGATTTCACATGATTTATGTGCAGGTTTGGCAATTTGTCATGTAATTGTCAAGGCCATGTGTATCTTCTATTCAAATTTTCTTTCTCAAAATATTTGCTTCTCATAAGAAAGACTATCTCTCTACTTTCACCGTCTAGTTTTCTTAGCTATTGTTAGATTTGTATATTTTTATCTCTCTGTATTTCAGGTTCCCTGGGAGTTCTTTTGATCTGTTTATATGATTAAGCTCCAATAAACCTTCAGAATGATCAGACAACACATTCTCTTTCTGAAGGGAGGAATGTCTGGTCCAGGCATGGTTGCTTGGACACAAACTGGAACAATCCTGCAGCCAGTTACTTCAAATCAATGCCAACTATATACTCAGTCCTGTATACATTGTTGAGTGGGATGTGTTCCTTGTCTCCACATTGAGCACTTTCACTAGAGTGGAAAAGTTTGCAGTCCCTTGAAGTTTGTAAACCCACTACCTATCTATTATTTCTAAGGTGAAGGATATGACCATTAACACTCAATTTTTGATGTTGTGAGAAATTTGTCCAGGCATCAAGCTAGACTGCCAAAGCCTGGAAGGTGATGCCATCTGCAAACACAGAGCAGCCAGCTGATATGAAGAACTCCATATGACTGTAAATCCATGCGAGCATTTCCATGTTTATTCTTCTGTCTGCCCAGAGACCAGAATTTCCCTGCTACCATTTTTTGCCCTTCTGCTGTGCTCCCACAAGATCTCAGTAACGATGTACTTTGGCTGCTCAACAATCTAGTTTGAGGGAGACTTTAACCCAAGTGATACCTCTTGTTTTGACATTGCGGAAGTGCACTTCACAACACATGTGGTGCATAAATGCTTGGTCACCAGAGCTTGCAAAGATCCACCCCCCCAATGTGGCCAGGCTTCTAACCACCGTACCTTCCAAACCACCATTGAGTGTGCTGGCTGAGGTGAGTGCTAACAATCTGAGCTTGGCATTTATTCTGTTCTCTGGTGTTGTAGTTTTCATGTTTTGGTGGAATGTCATGTGGCCAATTGTGGGCAGTGTGAAGCGGTAGAGAAAGACATGTGGTGTGAAGCATCAGAGAAGGAGGGGGTGGACCAAAAGTGGCACATGAGAACTTGGTTTTGGTGGCAGTTTGGGAAGAAGCTTTGAGTCAAGATCAAATGCAAGGTGCTGGTGTTGTTTGTTACAGAAAGAAGAATCATGTACTTGTCAGTTTATTCTTCTCATGTGAATACAATCTTGCATTTGTTATGGAAGGTCACTGTGTCCTTTATTTTTGTTTATTTTATTAAAAAGAATGGATGTATGTTCGTATGGGAGCCACCATATATAAATTATGGTTTTCAATCACTCATACCTCTAATTCATTCTCAGAGAGTTCAAAGACCAAAGGCAGCCATCCAGGCTGCCATTGGTCAGCAGCCTTGTTAGCAGCTATCTTACAAGCCAGCCCTTGCTTATCAAAAGGAGCACTAAGGAGGTGCAAGTTGAGGAACACTACACACAGGCTTTCAGTCTCTAAGTAAAAGTCTTGCTGCTGAGGAAGAGGATGTTTGACATTATCCTTGTAGGCCTCTTGCACAGAGTCCTGCAACTATCCAGACCCAGACCCCCCCTAAACATCCAAAATGGAGAGGACTTTTGACAAAACACACCTCTTAGTGAAGAAGATGGAGTCACATTTGTACCTCAAAATCTCCCAAAACTCTGCAAAGCAAGTCAAAGAATAGGATGGGAAGGCCAGGAAGAAGAAAGCAAATGGAGCTCATGCAGCTGCTGAAGAAAGTTCATTTTCTCTTGTAGACATAAGTGGTCTTCAGACTTCACCTAATCCAATCAGTCTGCCACCAAACAAGCAAAGCATCTTAGGTATACAGAATTCAAGAACTGACATTTTCTGGGCTGAACAGGAAAGTAAGGCGTCAGCACTGAAGAAATGTTGCTGAATGTGTAGTAAGGTGGGAGGTCAATCAATTGATCAATCCTTCCAGTTTTAACATCATGGTTTCTTTCCATTCGATAAATGGAACCACAAAAGAGTTTTTGTGTCATAAACTGGTGCTTCAAAGGATTTCTTTCTGTGTGCAGCAGAAGGTCTTGGTTTCTGTGCAGTTAACTCTCATGCACATCTTTGCACACATGGTACCGTCACAGGCATGCACATTATTAGACTGATAGGTCTGTGCTACAGCTGGATCTACCTATCTTGACTCCTGGCATTTTTTCTGCAAGCAGCAGGTTCCTCTAGTTGCAGAAAACCTTCTTGGCCCTAGCTTTGACAAGCAATGTTTGCCTCAAAGTCTAGAGTACTGGATTCCTGGAGTTCCAGAATTCCCTCTGGCTTTGAATCCTCTGAGGAGCTTATGTGCTTCTCCATTGTCCTCTGACGCGTTCAAGGTTGCCTCAGCATGCTTCTTGAACCAGTCCCTCCATTCCGGAAGCAAGTGGCTGAGAAAATCAACCATATTCTTCTTTGCTTCATCTCTAGACATTTCATCAAGAGCTCTCCAGGCCTCCTGTTGCCCATTGATTGTGAAATTCTCGGTATGTTAGGTCGAGGTCTAGACAATGCAACGGTACAGGAGAACGCAAACCCTAAACCCTTTAAACCCAAATGACTCTTGATATGAAGAAAGAAAGCGGTCGATTTGAGACAATTTCATCCAGTGGTGTTGCGAATTGGTTGCGGAAAACTATGTACCTGTTTTCTCCGAAGAGCGGGATCCACGGCAAGGGCGCCGTCTTGGCCGGGAGGACAAGGACCATCAAGGGCTTGAGCTTGGAATGCATACAAGCGCGCTCTATCATCGTCCCCCAAGAACTGCAGCGTGGCTGAAGGTCCTTTTGCTAAGAAATAGCAAGCGGCACGCCATGTCTTCTCTGCATCCGCAAAGTCTTCTTCACGTGCGTCACTCATTTCTGTCCCTCTCCGATCTTGCTCCTGGACAAGCAAAAGATTGTCGACTGTAAAAAACACAAATCGCAATTCGCAATCTAATCTCCATTGACAGAAGTCCACAGTCCACACCACGTAAGCGAACCGGCAAAACCCTTAGCCTGGGCGAGGGCAGGCATATTACCCTGAAGTGGGCCCCTCAACCCGGGCTATCCGCTGGCCCAGGGCAGCCACACACTGCCCACGCACTGCCCTGGTTTTAGTAAAATGGATTTTTTTACGGAACTTCCGAAACTCCCGCTGCAGCAAACGGGAATGAGAGTAGGAAGTCCAGAGAGTCGACTCTTTCTACACGCAGGTATAACGCAGCTCTCATTTTCTCAAGCTTTGTTTAGTTGTGGTCACTAATTTTTTTTTCCAGAGCATGAAGGATGCTTTAAAGGATTTAAATTGAGAATCTAAACAAAGCTTAAGAAATTTAATTTGCTTTTGTGAATTTGCATTGTTTTGGGATTGTTTTAGAGCATTTCATTATTTTAGGGTTTTTTGTTGTTTTGAAAATTTGTGATCATGGATCTAGCCTCACTTGGACAAGTATTTCTCATTTCAATGTTACTTTATGTTACATTGGAGAATTGTGCAACATCTAAATTTAAAGTGTGTAATGTGCTTTCAAATTTAGGTGGGAGTATAATAGATTCCAAGTTTTTGTTCTCACAAATGGAAATACAAATCAAAGTCAATTGTCATAACTAGTTCCTTCTAATCAATTGCCATTACTACCACTACCATATGTGGTCTTTGGCTTCAACACATTTGCAAACAAAGCATCCAATTATAATTGACCTTGTATCATCATATGTTTGCCATTCTCTCAACTTTGCAACATTTGAGATGTGATGAATTTTGTCATCTCCATTTTTTTTAATTCAATCTCTTTCACCACATGTCTGAAATTATTAATGGCATGTGCAATTGTAGATGAACTTGTGCACAATTGCCTTTTTTCCTCTCTAGCTTTTTATTAGCTTTCCCTTGCACACTAGGTAACTTGCATGCCCTAGTTCTAGGGCTATAAGAATTAGAAGATGGGGTAGTTCCAAAATTTGCATTGTCATCCTTAAACACAGGAGTTTGTCTTTCAAGGCTTCTAGGCATCTGAAGTGTTTGGACATCCTTTTCATCACTAACATTCACAACCTCAATCTTAAAATTCATCACACACACACCTTGATCTATGGTATTAGGTATGCCATTTATTTTGGCAGTACCAAAAAAAATGTTGTCAAAACAATCAAACCATGGGTAATTAGATGGAGGTACACCAATTACCTCAGTATTTTTCTTCTTCTTTGTTTCGTAGGTCTTCTTCAATTTGTTTCACTTGTCTCGAACTTGCTTCTAATTCCATCACACATCATTTGAAAAACTTGCATTCACAACATCCGCAAATGCTTTCCAATTACTTTCTTTAAATGACTTGCAATTGTATTCCCAATATTTGTTCTCCACAAGGTCTAACAAGTATAAAAAACTACCATTTGTCCATGATCGCCCAACTTGTTCTTCTTTGCCTACCACATCTTTTTTGAAAAACCCTAACTTCAAAGCCCTTGTCTCCTCCACATGTGATGCAAGACTATTTTCTTCTTCCTCATCAAG
>Ga0209208_10003233_pt1 | contig 23420 bp, 15 predicted proteins | sample S1TSphfallax_3_FD_187694 | JGI IMG/M metagenome (GOLD analysis project Ga0209208, IMG submission 187694) | Host-associated microbial communities from peat moss isolated from Minnesota, USA - S1T2_Fd - Sphagnum fallax MG (SPAdes) (version 2) | ecosystem: Host-associated > Plants > Peat moss >...
TTTTTTTTGTTTTTTTTTTTTTTTTTTTTTTTTTTTTTTTTTTGAGTGAGTGTAACTTTTCAAGATCTGTTTTATGATATGCTACCCAAGAAAATAAAAATTATTTTGAATTATTTTTTTCTTAAAAAAGGGTCATTAGCCAACGGATGGTAGCCACTTTAGCTCCAATAAAAAAATGGTAGGTAGGGGAGGGGGAGTGGGAGAATTAAAAAAACAAAGCGGATGGGGTTGGAGGAGCATGAGGTGGGGAGTGAATGGCAATTAATGAAGGAAACGGAAATAAAGGAGGGAGGGTGGGGGTGGGGAATTTTTAAAAATTATGGAGGAGGGGGCAAAAACTGAAAGAGGAAACAATCCTATGTATTTATTTTATTTTATTTTTAAATCTCCTAGTAAAGGGCTTGTTGCTCCACAAGATTTTATTTTTTTTAACACAATTTTATCAACCTTCATTTGTTGAGACTCTTTGATATGTGTCCCAAATCTTTTGAAAATTAGGCATAGGAAAGGTGTAACACACACACATATATGTAGGAAGCTTTGTTGCATGGGTGGTGTCATTATTTTTTTTTTGAACCCTCAAAAGTTTGCCATAATTTCAAGCAAGAATTGCCCTACTTTATATTGGTGCATTCAAGGTGCCCAATCTTATTCACATGTTTATTAAACGATTTGAAAATTTTAGAACTTGTTATTCATGTTATGTTCTTCAAATCCGATTTGTTAATTGTCAATTTTTGCTTAGATCCATGAAAAACTAAAGATGGTACTCTTTTGGTTGTGAAAATCACCTTCAAAAAAGGCTTAGGCTTTTAAGGTTCAATATGACAAATCCAAAAAAATTCCTTAGAATGTGGCAACAATGTGCCCTTCTTTTTTCCTAAAAAAACCTTTGTCCTTCTTGCTAAGGTGTTTTTTTTTTGCCACCAAGATGTAATATTTCACCAAGAACAAAAACATTACTCATTGGGTTTCATTTTAATATATGTACATTTGAATTTTCTTTTGTTTAATTTTATCATGTCTTGATGATGGAAAGTATGGGTTACATATTAATGCCCACACCTCTGGTGAGTATCCTCAAAAATCTTATCCATAAAGATGATAACAATGTGAAACATGTTATTGTTGTGTTTTTCATATACAACATCGCAGACATATGTTTCTTTCCATCATGTAATGATGTGCATTACATGCCACAATCTTCTACCCTTTTCAACAATTTTATTTTTTGGAAATCAATTTACAATTAGCCATGGCTATAAATTAATTTGGAATAGACTAGTAGCACAAGTGATCATTTGATTGATTGAAAGAAAACAACATTGAATAAAATATTACCTAACTAATACAATTGTGATTAGGAGTGTGGTTGAGCAAATGAAACAATATTTGACAAGATTGAATGGAAAGTTACAAAATTGGTAGCTCAAGTGACAATGTGAATGATTGAATGAAAGGTGATACATGTGATCATGTGTTCAATTGAATGAAGCAAAATATGATAAAGTGAAAATGTGATTGCTTGAATGAAACAATACATGATTGGATCATATAAAAACTTACAAAACTAATAACTCAATTGACAATGTGATTGATTGAATAAAATAACACATTACAAACTAAGGATTTGATTGTTTAAATAAAAGAACACATGATATGATTTGCACTATGATTACATTTAAATGAAACAATATATATCTAGAATGTGCATGATGATAAACATAATATTGTTTTTGTTTTTGGTATTTGCCCAAAAGCCTATCAACTCATTTCAATCTTTCTCACATTATGAGTTTTGTCAACCTTAGTCCCAATGCATCACAAATATCCAAGCAACCTTTCACATGATATGTCAAAATGAAATTGTTCCAACTTTGGGCAATCATGGTGTCTTTTAATTAACATGGAAAAAAATTAGCCAATGTTCAAAAGGACTATGAAAAAGATCTCTCGCCCAACCAATTTATTTATTTCAAAAATGAATTTGACTTAAACGTCCTCGCTAAAATTCACCTCAAATGATATAAAAAAAACCTAAGCATTATGAAGTCACCAAACCAAAATGATATCAAATTCAAATGTTAAACATCAACCTCAAAATGTGTATGCACAAATTTTCAACTTACAAAATGACCTACAATTTATAATAGTTTTGAAAGAATAAATATTTTTAGATTTTTTTGGTTTTAGAACCTTATAATTCAAAAAAATTGTAATAGTTATTGGAAGACTTTTCATAAGGAAAACTTTTTATGTTAAAAACAAATCCAACTTGAAAACAACTTTCAAAAACAAACATGAACAACTATGAACCAATGGTTTTCCTAACTAATTTTTTTTTATTTTGTAAATATTTTTGAGAAAAACATTTGATGTAAAATGTGTGTGATCAATGAAAATTTGTTGATTCTGTAAAATGAAAAATTTATATAAAGAAGTATTAGTATGAACACACATCAAAAAAATTAATTGTTGAGATAAATTCTAGTGATGAAGAATTTTCATCGGAAATGGTTTAAGTAGGAGGAAAATAGGCTCCCATAATATTTTGTCCTACCATGTTCCTTCCCATAATATGCTAAAATGAATTATTCTAAATCAAAATCTATTATATAACTACCTAGAATGACACATTTATATAATGACTTCTTCAATGGTGTCAACCTCTTGGATTTCTTGTCTTTTTAAAAATTTGTTGCATGCATTTTTTGAAATCTCTTCATTTTCTTTTTATTGGAAGCTTGTTATATACGTATAATGTTTTTTTGACAAGACTCATGGCCTTTCTTTTCATTTTTACTTGCATAATGTAAGAGATGAAAACACATTTCATTTTGAAGAATTTGAGAAATCTTTCTCCTTTTTTTTCTTTTTTGTAATTTTGTTATCATAATCACAAATCCAAATACGTGTAGAAGTTTATCATCACTAATAGTGCATATCAACATGGAGCCCAAGTTTTTAACTTGTGAAAAAAATTTGTCACAAAAACTTAAATGTGTTGGTGTCTTTTGGGAGGACACAAATTTTGAATTTGATGTATGAAAAGGTTTGAATTATGTGGATGTTTGTCAAGTTGTACACCAAATAATATAGTATGCAAAAACCCCAACTATACCAACTCCAATATCTTGTCATTAGAATTAGGTATAGTTTTAAATAATGAATGTTGTATAAAAAAATTATTTGCAAACTAACCATTATGTGTATTTATGTGCCCACATGTAGAATAATTTTCTTCAAACCTTGAGGTTAAATAAAATGCATAATGGATTAGAAAGCAACCCAAAGTTACATTCCATTCTTTAATGAGCCCATTTTAATGAACTAATCTAACCACAAAGAAATTGATTGCCATAACATGGGGTGAAAGGACCTTATGGGTGGAATCACAATATAATGACCCATGAAAAGTTTAACCATTGTTTAGTTTTTCACATCTTTAAATGATAAGTCAAATGAGTAATGAAAGTATTTGGTGTATTGATATAATGAAATATGTTTGTTTAATATTATGAAAACATTTGGATAAGTTTCAAACAAATTTAATGTTTGAATACCCCCAAAAAAATGTAACTCATTATAACTAATGCATTCATTATTCTTTTCATTTAAAAAATGACTTGAAATGCCCCGATAATGATATATAATCATAACAATATGAATAACTTATACACTTAAATATTAATATGACATAACAATTTTTGGTTCATAAATGTTTTTTGGTTGATTTATAAATCATGATATTAAAAATATTCTTTTTGGATAACTAATCCAATTCTACCACATCATTTTGACTAGCTCAAAACAAAGCACTAAAAAGGTGGGTGTGGTTCATTATTTTGTAATTTCAACCTACAAGGAAACACAAGTAGACATGCCCACGGGCTTATTAAGTGGTATTGTGATAATTACATTATTAATTTTTAAAATTACAATAAAATGTAACCCAACATGCAATCCTTAACTTCACACTTAAAAGGTTAAAGGGGCATGTGAGAGCTTCAAGATAAAACTAAAGCAAGGGTGGTAGTGCAAGGTCATGAACAAATTAAACTTGCACAAACCACACAACAATTGGATAACACAAGTTAGAGCCAAATGGTGTTAAGATCTAATCATGAACACTCCAAATTTAATTGATTTCACATGGCCTAGACTTTGGGAAAAGACATCATTCTCCTCCCTATAATATATATTATGATTGGTGCTGAGGGTTACATTAAATTGGGTAAAAAATTTCAACTTCATATGCAAGTTCATAATTTTTACATATGAACTTTAATTGAAGATCTTCACAAGAAATTTTTTATCCTTCAAGGACATTTTTCCAATGTGGTATTGCACGTTTAATTTGAAAGTCATTTGATCCTTATTTCCTAAATCTTAGTGGTCAAGAATCAAATTGTTGATCACATGACCACTTTTTTGCACATTTTAGTTCATAATTCCAAATGGAGAGTGCAAGCACATCACTTTCAATATATACAATTCAAGACCTTTACAATGGTATATTTGAAACCTAATGTTTAGACCACATTGACTGCTTACATTTTCATTTCAAAGATTTAGAACATTTCAAAACTCCAAAACCAAAATGATACACACTTTGAAGTGTTAAAGATTCACCTCCTTTACACTTTCAGACACTTGTGGGGTATGCTTGAATTCAAAAGCACTCTCTTAACCCACATGTTCTCCAATGCCCCAACCTTGGTCATGAACCCAAGGCTAAGGTCATGACACAAAAATTATAAATCTTATGGAAAACTCATTATTGAATATAAGATTGAGTTGCATGTATTGCTTTAAACCAAAAACTTTGTTGCACAATCTATTAAATATAAGAACCATGGAGGCCAAAAAAATACACAATATGGTTCTTGGCAATTTGTCCTTCTTTGTAATGGCTTCAAAATAAAAAGGTTTATTTCACAATGGTAAACAAATTATAATTGATCACTTTGATTTACCAAAATGCTCAAATCACTTTATTAATAGTCATCTAGTTGGAATCTTTTGCCATATATCAATCAAGTGGATACTTAAAATGTTGGTTCACATAGAACAAAACATGTTACAACTATTAATTCCCAATAACAAGGAGATCCACTTTTATATTGATTAATGTCATTACACAATTAAAACTGTATTTCATCTGCAAATGCCCAACTTGTAATCACTTGAACTAACACATCTTTAGAACCATATTAAGGCCAAAACTACAAAATGGCACATGGCTATATAGTTATCACTTTTACCTATAGTAAACACATAATAGCAAACGGTGTTTGGTAGGAGTAAAAACAAATTGCAATTCTTTGAACACACAAAATGAACTACAAGCAGGGATTCACTTGGTGGGCTTGAAAACCTTGGACAAGTTGTGGATCCATAATTATTATGAACATTTCATTTACCTTGTTTGTGGAAACCTCTATGATAATAATTGGTTAATCACAAATTGGGTAAAATCATGTATGGCAAGTTAACTTTCGCTCTTTCTTAGTGCTAACTACATATTTGCATCATGAGGACAACCCAATGTGAATTATTAGTTCTTTGAAAGGGTCTTACCTGAGTATAGGGTTCAAAAAATTGCAAAAAAATTCCTCATCCAAAACTCTTTTCTTCTAAGTTTGTTTTTGTTTCCTCATTTCTCATTTCCTATGAGAACTACTTTGAAGTTCATATACCGACTCATTTTTTGGAATTCAGTAATTTAGAGGAAAATGAGACTATAAAGGTGACAAGGATGTGTTCTCTTGAAGAAAATATGATTTGTGAAAATTTCTTTACCAAAAATTGCTTTTGTATTTCTCTCATTATCTTGAACAATATTTTAGCAAGTTTCATAATCTCTAATAACATTTGTTACTCTTTACATTTCATATTGATGATGTTATGGTTGTGATGGCTAGTTGACATGAGAATATATTTTTTTCGGCAAATTGATATGTGATTTGCATGCAAATCACTTAGCTAGAGACTTAAAGCCCAAACAACATGAAACTTAAAACCAAAATCATCCAAAATAAAGGTCTAAAATTGGTCCCATCTTTAAACTGAAATCAACAAGCCTCATATATTGTAAAATCATCAATTTGAAGAACCAACAATCTAAAAAAAATGACCCAACCTTGAAATCAACAAGTTTTAGTTTTAAAAAATATTCCCTCGACCCAAAACCAAAAGGTTGTCCATTTTAGAATAAACACTAAACCTTGACCAGTTGATTCCTCTAAAAAGATCCCAATTCAACCAACACTAGTAGATTCACCATTACTTTTGTCAAAAATGGTTTCATTCGTACTTGACCGTATGAGAAGAGGGTATATAGTTTTATTCATCATTGCCAACACAATGCACATCTTGTTAGTGAAGCTCTGAAAATCCTCTTTATCATCATGTAAGTGTCAATGCAACTTTTGATATGCCCATCATAATTTGAGTGCTTATTCAAGGGAGGTTAATCATAAATGAGGAGGACGATCATCATTGCAAAATGAACTAGAATCTAAATACTCATAAAACATTAGATTGAAAGCGTTCATAGAGGATTATAGAACAGTTATAAAGTTGAGAAGAGATTAGCCCAAGATTAGCTGCTAGCAGATTTATGGTCGTATGTTCAAAGACAAGAAACTGGACATGGTAGAACAATTTCCAAAGCTAATGAAATTTAGAAAGAAAAAGCGAATGGCTAAAAAGGGTTATAGACAAACTAAAGGGTTATAGAAATGTACCATATTGCATGTTGGAGCTGGGGCATCTTATGCTAAAGAAATGAAGAAATATCTTTGAAAACATGATTTTGAGCTCTCATTGCTGCACCTTGCATCATATACTTTTTGGAAGTGTCTGAAGCTGATAGTACAACTTTGAGCTGCGTGCGTTTCAAATAATATATGCATTTTTAAGTTTATGTTTAGAAGTTCACCATGTGAGACCAGCCACCTTGTCAAAAATAAATTTCAGAAGATGATTTGAAGCTTCAGAATCCAGATGTTGCAACTTCCTCTTTCAGTTTGGAAATATCATGAAGTTAATATTACAACTTTCAAACATATGCATGTGAAGACAATAAACAGCCTTTTAACTCGTGTTTTAAAACTTCACAACATATTTGAGGATGTACAAATTGCAGAATTTCATCATGTCAGTTTCTTTATGGTGGACATGACACCAAAAATGTTGGTGCAGCCCAGCGCATGCAATGTACTTTGGATATAGAGAGGAATGAAAATGATCTTAAACTGCAATTGAAGATTGTTTTTCTTTTTTTTGGAGCAAAGAGGGATTAGGGTTTAGGATTGCAGAAGAAGCAAATGAAAAAATAACAACCACCTGGCCAGATCTAAGGGACCTCTCCCAAGGGCAGCACATATCATTCAGCCAGATCTGGGTCACTAGAATAGTTCGAAGATTTTTCTTGTTTAGTCTGCATCATTGGGAAACGGCTTGGATACTTTCCATGCATGCCTCCCATTACCCCTGGAACCTCCCTTTTTCTGTGGGCTGTAGGCCCCCATAAATCCTTGGAGACCTCATTAGTAACTACAAGCCCACCTATTTCACCTGAGTTTTTATGCACCCATTTTCCACCACTTCAAAGTTCTGCATGTTCCAATTTAGTACTTACAGTTCACTTGATTTTTTATTTTTAAACGAGTATTATATCTAACTGAGTAGAGACCCCTTTGGAGGTTTTTAGAGCATTGCCTTGATATATACAGTCTCTCTCTTTCTAATGCAAAGTCTTTCTTTTGTGGAGCCCGAGAGCTTGTAGAGTGTTGTGTGTTTGCAAGTGCAAGTGTTTCTTCTCTTTGGCATTGTTTGTGTGAGAATCTTCATGGCATAAAGAAGTTGTGTTGCATTTTAAATTCAAGGTCTTGAGGACAGGAGTTCATCTGCCTGGGAGTGCACCTGCCTGGGCTGGAAGGTTAGGCTAAATCAAGCTAGGACCTACAAGCAGGTTGGTTGATGTATTATCAAATCATATCATCTACATTTGCAGGTGGCTTGGGGTTGAGCAGCTTAAGGGAAAAAGCAGGTTAAGCTGGTTAGACGGCCCTCCATCCACGCATGCACAGTATCCGAAGCCCTGAAAACCTAACTAGAAACCCCTAACCCCCTTCAATAGGAGAACCTTGAAACCACAACAGCTTGATTATAGGTCAAGAGAATTAAAAAAACCATGTTAGAGATTTTTAAAGTTGATAAAACCAGGTGGTGACCAAGTCTTCAGGCAGAAATTTTGTGGGTCCTTCAATTACAGTTTGTTGGCAGTACGTGAAGCACACTGACCCATAAAAACATAGATGCACAATTGCATGGAACTTGGGTCTGTGGTCAGTCCTTTCCATGATCACAACAAAGAAATACTCCCACTTGTGAGCTTGAACTCCCAGTGGAAGTTTGATATCATCAAAGAGAAATTGTCAGCTGCAAAACAAAGTCTGGTAAATAGAATACCTGGATAATACAAAGGATGATTCAAAGCACCAGAGAAACCTGTCATGGCCCAACAACTTCAAGAAACTCAGGAGACAGGAATTTCAAAGTTGCATCCACTGGCCTCCGTTTCAGCCAGTTGGTGGTGGACCATAATACATTTTTTCTAATAAATATTTGACCTAGTGCTTTTTCTTAAGATCCAATCCTATGTTGCCACCTCAATTACGGACTTTGGTATAATTGATGTCTTTGGAAAGCTCTCAACAAGGAGGGGTGCATGGGCTTGGTTCCATGACGTTTGGACTTGCAGCTCAAAAGTTCTTTGAATATTGAATGATTTCTTCACTGAAAATTAAATTAAATCATAGCTGAAAATTTCGGAGGAATTGGATTGTGCCTTTGGTGGTATTGGAAAGATCTTGATGAGCAAGATTAAATGGAATTTATTTGGTAAGATTTAGATTCAGAATGTGAGAAATTTTAAGTGATTACTGCCGCTGAAAATTCAAATAAATTGCAGAAAACCAGGTTTTGGAAGGAAAAATCAGTTGAGGACGTGGTAACACTTGGGCCAACGGCACAGGCCACATTAGTGTACATTAAAACTACGAATGCCTACTCAGGCTACAGTAGAACAGGGAGTGGTGCCTATTCAACTTCTCCAACTTTTAATACCATGGGCATTGGGATCATCCAGTGAGGGGGTGCACTTGGCAAAATCTACCACTCATGGTCCATTTTTCAGTACATGATGGAATCAGATTTCTCCTTACGAGGGAAGATTGTGGCAAGGATTTGTACATGAGAATTAACTTAGTTTCCAATGCTTCTATTGTGTATGAAGTTTGATTCGTCCTTACATGGATGCTTACTTACTCCCATCAGTACTCTTGTCAAGTCAGGGTAGGATTTCTTGCATTAACTTTCACGAAAGAGATTGCATGATGTGCAAGCCACTGAGCAACATGAGTTTGCAATTCACACAAACATATATCAGTGTTGGGTGGCTATTAGAAATTGAAACAGAAACCCAGATGTTATCAGGGTGGTTCTTAGGATTCATATGTTCACAGATCTACAAAATCAAAGAACTTGTTCTTATACACGAGCACAGTTATAAATAATGAAAACTTCATCTAATTTCCTGTAAAATTGCCAGTTCTTGACCAACTTTTGAAATAACTGGTCACATGGGTTCTTTGGTTCTGATTTTTTAGAAAGAACTGGTTGTTCTCTGATTTGAAAATAGGAGGTGATGATTATTTATGAATCCAAATAACTGCGCAACATGGATATATATTTGTGGGCACACATAGAAGAAGGTAGAACTCCTAAGAATTCATTACATAAGACTTTGTCTTCTTTGATCCACAATTGTGAGGCAGATGCTTGGTCTCTAATACCAAACATGTATGCTTTAACTCTCCATTCATGATGGAACTGACATGCATGACTTTCCTTTGAAACCCAATCAATATTGCCATAAAAACCCAATCAACTTTTCCTTCACTAACTAGTGTAGCTTGTGCAATTGGCCCATGTGTGAACACATTGAGGGCTCAACTGATTTTTCCTTCCAAACCCAATTTTTTGCAATTTGTTTGAATTCTCAGCAACAAAATCCACTCAAAAAGCAATATCTTCCACACCTTAGTTCTGAAAATTGTGAAATAAACTCTATTAAATCTGACTTGCTGACGGCTTTCCAAGTCCACCAAGAATGCCCCAAATTCCATACAGTTTGCAGTTTCAATATTATTTAGTTTTCATTGAGAAAATGGTTCAATAATCAATAGCTTGCACAATGTAGCTCCAAATGGTCTCAAACCAAGTCAGTGCACCCCTACTTATCAAAAGCTTTCCGAAGATATGAAGAGCATGACATAAAGTGTCATAGTTTGGGAGATCTCACTGTGACAAAACAAAACAAACTACCTAGCTTCGTAGATAGATTTGGGATGATTCTTTGTGTGTGTTGTAGACTTTTGTATCATGTAACTTTGAATGAGACCCTATCAATTTCATAAGGTCTTATCAACATGAAGTTTTATGTGTAAGGTAAGGAACTATGATCGGGGCATTGTCAAAATAAGGACTTGTGCAAGGTGGGAGCCATGGTAAGTCTCCTATTTTGGTAGTCTTAGGGCTGCACCTGATGTAAAGACCTACTAAAAATTTTCTTTATGTCAAAATGGGTTGGAGGGAACAAGAAGGCCTAGAAGATTGGCCGATAATATGGGGGCAAAGTAGGGTAGCTTGTGGGATGGGGTGAGTAAACAGAATGATTAGATGGTTCATGTAGGAGAAAAAATGAAAAAAAGGAAACCTAGGAAATGAAATATTTTAGTCAAACCATAGTTGCCCAATGAAAACAACAATATCCGTCCAAGTCAAATTACATTCCATAAAGATAATTTGATTTGCACTACAATTCTTTAACCAAGGCTTTACATAAAATTTTCAACATTTTTTGCCAAACATTTTTTTTTTAAATGCAACCTTTCCAAAATTTCAATAACTTTCATTTGTGTTAGCCACAAGAGAAGTGCCCCTATAGGATCACACAAACAACTAAGTGGAATATGAATTCTAGAATAATTTCAATAATCAAATTTGTTACCTTTCAAAACTTTGAAGGATTCAAAAAATAAAGGCATGGGCACATTCACAAAATAAGGAGCTGAGGGTGCACCTTTAGTAAGGATTTTGATGATTGCTTTGTCTAAAAGATTTTGGGTATATATTAAAAATATTTCATTTGTAAGTTGCAAAAAGTCATAAGAAATTCATTTTGACTCTTATGTGAATATGTGTTTTAAAAGTTTCTCCAAAATTATGTCATTTTCAAGTTTTTTAAAAGTCATTTATGAGTTTTTTGAAGTAGTAAAAAACATTATAAAGTATTGGTTACAATGATTAATCAATGTTTCTGAAAATTCAAAATTCATTATATTCATTTCAAATTATTGCACATGTTTCCACAATATATCACAATTATCAAAACATATATAAAAAATGTGCAATATTAATTTAACACAAAAACATGAAAAATAAAGCATTGGTTACAGTTCCTATGGCTCCTATCTTTGTGAATGTACCTATACATCCACACCTTAAGATAAAAAGGAGTTAAATCATTGTTAGAAACTAGAAAAGTTATCCTATGTCCACACCTAAATGAGGAAATAATGTTACAAATAGCTAAGATTGTAGAGTTTGTGCTAAAGACATCACCATATATAGCTTACCACTAGGTGGTAAGATGAAATTAAAAAATACAAATATTTTAACCTAAATTCAACAATAATTTAGTCGTAAATCAATGGTGCCCAAAATGATCAAATAAGTAAGTGGTAGCTCTAAATAATTGTAATACCATCCCCTCCCCCAAACTCATCATCCCACGCTTTTATCATCTTGCGTTTTGATCATTCCACAGTTTAAAAATAAAGTTTGACATAGATGTATGCAGACATATACACATTCAAGCAAACAGGTTTAAAGTTCATAGAAGAAGAAAACAAAAAATTCTAAGCCAATGTGGTGTGTGTTTCATTGTTCAGCAAGAGTTCATTTCATTATACAAAATTGTTCTTGCATCTATAACTGTGTTTCGATTTTTTTCATAGTTGCATTCTTCAAAGTTCAAACATTCAAGAAATTCTAACTAGTCTATAAATGCCCAACTACAATGGATGTGGTTGCAATGGATTCTTTTGCGATCAACAATGTTGCCAAACCCATTAACTCCGTCCCTCCAAGTTATGTTTTGGTTGATTTCACCTTGATCTTACAATCCTTTTAACATGTGGACATGCACATGTGCATAAAATAATTTGTTAGCCATAATAAAAACATTAGATGCATTTGTGCAAACACATTTGTAGGTGCACCCCATACACCATTTGTGCGTGTACCATGTGTGAGAGGTTGAGGTCATGATAGACCCCACAAATGAACTAGAGTCACAAATGATGTTATTACATCACAGTTAGATTCAATAAAAACTCTTGAATCCAAAAGGGTGAGGCAAACAAATTGGGATTTAGCAAAAGTTCTTATGTTCATTGAAGCCAAACGTAGAGAAATTCTTGTGACCAATTTGAAATAGTAATGATTAGATGGTGAAAGATTGCTAACAATGTCAATGTTGTTAACCATTCATTTTTTTGACAAAACAATGCAACTTGTAAAGACAAGTGGTGTTTCATATATGGGGGTTACAATAAAATCTTTGATTACATGTCTAAGACTGGACATGCAACTAAATATTAGGACCTCATGGCACAAGAAAAGATTGCTTTAAATTTACTAAAGCATTTCAATTGCCAAGTATATGAAATGGTGGATATGTTTATGAAAACTCATCCAACGTTAAACCCCCTTCATGTTAAAAACACTATGGCCCATGCTAACCATGTGTATGATCTTTCATTTGGGTTGATGGGTTTCAAGCAAGATGCAAATGGAAACTTTGCCAATCCTATCCCAACAATTGAATAATTACAACATGTAATGGATATTGGTCCTTGACATCCATATGTACTATCAAGAGCCATTACAATTGAATGCATTAATCACATTTCATTGGTGCAAACCATTATATCACTACAACCAAGAAGTTGCACATTAAGTCTATTTGGTACTGGAATTAAAAAACATTTTATAACAATGGGAAGTCTTCAAGTAGCTATGGAAGACATCTTTCCTAAAGACCTTCCAAACAAAAAACTAGAAATTTAAATGTTTTTATGAAGATTATCTAACCACCGAACCCATTTTGAATAGGGCAACCCTTGGTAACATTGGGGTGAAAAGGAAATCCTTGTCTATTCAAAGGAACATGGTAGAGGCTACTAAATAAAGTTCCAAGCTTGCGGCCTCACTTGACAAGATACATGAGACAAACCTTGTGATTGAAGAGAAAAGATCATAGATGTAGAAGGAATTGCTTCCTAAACAACTACAATTTTTCAACTAGAAACACCAAGATATTCAATCTACACAAAACAACATGGATTCAAGCTATTGTTGGCCTAACTCACATAATGGGATGGATTCACACAAGGCAAAGCAACCAACTATGTAAACACAACTAATCCTCAAGGAACCTTGAATGACTCATTCAATTTCAATGAATCTGCATAAAACATGATCATGCAGTTTTCAACATAGGTTTACCATCCAATACTATTACCATTTTCAATTTTGATCTACAATTGTTCAAATTGCATGGCAATTCTCCACAAATAATTGTGACCATTTTCAATTCAAGTTCACAATTCAAATTGCAAGCATTAAATTAATTATAAGACAATTCAATTATGAAAACTCTAGGCAACTCATAAATGTTCAAAGATTTCATTGATGATTTCCAAGGTATATCTGAAGCTAATTGAGAAGAGTTTCATTTGAAGTCTTTTGGCCAAGGACTATGTTGTTATGACCATTGAGTTTTTAAATTGCATTTGATTTGTATATGCCCCTCCTAGTATGTACACATCTAGCAACCTCTTCCCCCTCTTGTAATCTAGCAAGCCTCTCTTTCTTCTTCCAAATCTTCTTCCTCAAGACTGTGCAACATATGCTATGTCTATCTCATTTCTTGCAAGTAGCAAATTGTGGATGAAACAACAACAATGACCTAGGTCATATCACCTATATGTACACCTAAGTCAACCTATTAGGTAAGTTAACCTACATAACCTGAAGTTAACCTACGTGACCTTAAGTAAGCCCCTAGGTAAGCTTAGATTGACTTAGGTTAACCTAGTTTAAGCCTAAATTAAGTTAGGTTATTCAAAAAAATGTTCATAATAATATGGTGATAACTATTATTTATATAAAAATGATGTGGTGTAATGGTAATGATTTGAACCTTCAATGTGCAGATGAAGGGTTTAAGTCTTCATGCTTGCAAACTATTTAACCATGCTAGATTACTAAGCTGCCTAGCTTTACTAGGTTACCTAGGTTCCTATCCTAAGGTTCATTGTTTTACTATGTCATCTAGAGTATTTAGCCTAGGTTGCCTAGGCTTGGCCAAGCACATGGCACATAGCATGCATTAAACCACCATACACATATGAACATCTATTAGTCTGGACTAAACCATTAAGAAACCATTGTATGAGAGTGGAAAGTGAGTGGAACTGTTGCCAAGCAATCCATGTCTGAGTGCATTCCATTATGCAAAGGTCTTCAATCACCCTAGTGGTTTTGTGGCAATCCACTCAAAACTGGGTGGAATGCACAGTGGTTTAGGACATTGTTTCTTGTAGTGGATTCATATGTTGTGGAAACTAACTCAGAAATCAAAAGAATAGACAAATTAAGTACCAACAATATAATTCTACTCTTAGGAAAAGATTATGGGATTAGAATCACTACCCACTCTTGCAGAGCTTATGAGACATCTTCAAAGAATTCACCGTCCAGCTTCCTGGTCCATACCCAACTCTCCAGATGCAACCAACAGTAATAGGATTCCAACTAAATTCATAACCTGCAAATTCCTCTTCCATGTACCATGAGCTGAGACAAATCAATCAGCAAAGTAATGCCAATATAACCAGCAAATCTGATTGAGAAGGAGTGAAATACCGGAGCCCTCACCTGCAGTTAGTTCAGAGAGGCAATTCTATTGTCAGCTTTTTAATATTACCTGAAGATTGTTCTCAAGAGCTGAGACCACAGGTTCCATCCTGGAGGATGAAGAACAGCTTCTCCAAGTCCTTGCTTTAAATCATCTGCCACCTGCCATGCCACAAACTGCTGGCTACATGCCCTGCTACTGAAGCTCTAAACTTGGGGGTTGGTGCTTAAAAGTATGAAGACACAGAATTAAATGCAGGTTGCAGGATCACCTCTTGGTGAGCAGGTACCTGCAAAACCTTGCAGGTGATGCAAATTCCAAAATAAACAGCCCTTGCTTTTGTAAATTGAAACAGAGATATCTCCAAGAAAAAAACCTAGACTTATATGGGATTTCTTCACTGCTCTATGTACAGCACAAGAAACTACCCAAATGCTTTCTTGCATATGGGAATGTTACAGATGAGATGGGTGTGGCAGTGCCCTCTATCTCCATTAGAGTAACACTCTGCAACCAGTATGGCACACTGTTAGATATATCCTGCAAGCAAAATCTGCCTGTCAGCTCTGTCCGTTATGTCATTTCTTGACATTCAAGCCTACAATAAGCTTGTCAAGCTGGTAACCTGGGACTGCTTTAAATTCAGGGAACTAGAAGCCAGGATCTCATTCCTCAATTTGAATGAGAGGAAATCACAAAAAGCTGAAAAGAGAGGTTTGCCACTTCCACCTACACTGAATGTATTTCAGGGCACCACCACATCCATGACCATTGAGAATCAGCCCTGCTTATGCTGCAGCATAATGTCCAGAATGAATGGAAGAATCATACAACCACAGAAGAATTGAAAGTCACAGGGACAGAGCCCAAAAGAGAAATAGGAAGTGGCTTAGAAAAAGGAGAAAACTCAAACTTTGCCAAAAAACTAACAGGAGAAAGCAAGCTGTCACTCTCAGCACCATTTTTTGTGCTGACAGCATTTGGAAGGACTCCAAGGGCTGGTTCAAAAGAGTGTGCTGAATTCAACTGCGTATTAGTCATTTGTAAAAGTAGAGGAAAATGCGGAGAAGAAAACTAGTACATTTTTACATTCTCCTTTTGTTTCAGTTCAATACTCTCTACATTTCATTTTCCAGTTCATTCCATACCTTGAAACCTACCATGGCACAATTACTTTCTGAACCCTCTTTTTTCTTTTTCTTCTTTTTTGAGACAGAAAGAGCAAGAGACAGAAAGAGTCCAGCAAAGCTCACGTCCCCAACAATCTAAGACTGGAAGCATAGCTCATTGTTAGAAAATTTATTGCCTTCAATGCTTTAGTAGTTTCAGGAATACAAATTTTGATGTGGTTGCTGGTTAATCTCTCAGCAGAACCCTTCAACAATTTCACAAATACCTAAAGATTGTTGTATGCAAGTGGAGCATTTTTTGGAACATTGTTGGGAATGGCACAAGTGTTACTCACTATCAGGAGGAAATGCAGTAAGACACAAATCCACACAAGAGAATTCATCAGATACCCATGAGTAGTTTTAGACCAAAACCAAAGTTCAAAGGCATTGCACAGTTAGTGGAAAAACCTCAAAATTTTCCAAGCAATGAGCGACCACTTCTGCTGTGTATAGAGTACAATGGTCAGAGTACTAGCATACATTATGCTTGAGTTTGTTTCAAACAAATTTTATATGAATACAAGATACAACAGATGTCACTGAATTTATTGAATTTGTCAACTGAATTGGTTCACACCACCAGCTGCCATCGGAACCTAAATCTAGCTCTTATTTGTACTCTGCTTTTACATCACATTATCAGATTACCAACAAGAGTGCATACTAGGCTCAAGATGAAAAGCATGTTGACCTGGCACTGCATCATCACATTATCAAATTACCTTCAAGGTAATGACGAGGATCAGCAATACAACCACAATTATCACCAGTATGAGGCATGCCTGCATCAACCACAACATGTGACTCAATTTGATAGAGCTCCTTAACTGCAAGGAAGACTGTGCATACTAAGCAATGAATCAAATGCAGGAGCATCAAGCCGCTGAATGGCCCAGTAATTAGAGAGTAAAGCAACATTGCGTAAATCACAGATTCAAATCTTGATATGTTGACAGTACATGTAGACAAGCTGAGCAAAAAGGAACCGGTGCCTATCAAACAAGTGGGACTCTGGGTTCTGGGGTGCATTGCTATTTCCAGTGCACAGTTTGGGGTTTGCCCTTGTGGGGGGTGTCACGCTAAATGGTCAACACTATCAGAGTTATTTGAAACTGGAAAAATGAGAATGAGCCACACTTTGAAACACAAGAAGTAACTTGAGGCTTACAATATTTGATCCTGACTTTTGACTCTCTTCTGCCTTTGCAAGTTGATGGGTGGCCTGGTCTGTAGCTGCTTCTGCACCAACCACATTTTTGTCTATTTCATCTGCACCAACAAAAACAATTTGTTCAGGTTCTCAAAAACACCAGATTGACTACTAGAAAGGGACACTGTTGCCAACATTACACTGTAGAAGCTGCAGGAGCATTTCAGTCTTTTAGAAAAGATTGCCAGCCAGAAAAGAGAACATCCTGAAAAACTGAAAACCATTTTGGCAACGTTGCCAGCATATCCAAGTTTCCTTTCATCAACTGGGATGCAGTATGGGTGACAAAAAGAGGCACACAAACCTATCATATAGCCTTGTTCATGCACAAGAACAGCCAAATCTTTGAAAATCTCATTCACTTCACCAATTTGCTGGTGAATCTCACGAATTCCTTGCTCCCTCTCTTCAATAACTGCCTCATTGAACACTGTCTCATTCTCCAATTGTAAGAAATCCTGTCTGTGCACATGTACATAACTCCCTCCATTCACATGAACATCAGCAGCTCCTACATGATTTGACTAGAAAGTTGGTTGGGTCTGGAACTGGTAGACGTTGCAGGTCCAGCAATCCCACACCTTTGTCAATATTGTAGCAGGCACATTTAAGAGGCCCTCAAATACTGATGAGCCCAGGAAAACCAGCCTGTGCTGATGTAGAAATCTGGACAAGATGTCCAAATCAAGAGCAGTATGTTCTTAGCAACAGACCAGTTTATATCTTCAGAGAATTTGGAGGAACTAAGATTGTAGCCCAGCTTTCAAGGGACTGCCAGCAGAACCAGAGTCTTGTTAAATCCACGGGGTTTTCCAGCTATTGACTCTAAGACAAGTAACCTTCGGAAATCACTTACCGCTTTTGCTCAGCAAATATCGCTTGCTGCTCCTGATTCTCCTGTGGCAACAACTTTAGGTCACTTGAGACTTGACTGCACCAGTGCAACACAGATCTATGAGATGATTTGCAAAGTGAGTATCAAGATACAAGAGCACTGTCTTTACTGACTTTGAGGTTTGTAAAGTCTGTCTCACCTATCAGGTAGAACTGCCTGAGGCACAAATGGAGCATAGTATTTCTCCCGTTCTTGCGCAGTTTTCTGAGCATTTTGGAACTCAACAAGAACTGCCTGGAAATCCTTTGCAAGCTTTGCACCAGTGACTTTCTGCTGGGGCTGAAACTCAGAAACCCAATGCCCATCTCAAATCAATACAACTTGGTGTGACCATGACATTCCTATTGCTTTAGTTGCAAAAAGAATTCATCTGTGGTCATGGTGCTTCAGCCCAAAGCTGCTGGGTGTGGAAGAATGCACTTACACTGGAAGAATCATTTTGGGCATGGTCACTAGTTGTTTTTAGCTTTGCTGCTGTCTCCTTTGCCAACTTTCCTATGCGCTGACGGGTTTTGTGCCTGCAGGTGCAGACAACACTTACAATTCAAAAGCAGAACAGAAATGTAGAGCTCAATTCAGCTAGTTTCAACTTCTCCAAGTGTTATAGATACCTAGTATTGAGTCGCAAGGACTGCAGCGACCAAATAGTTGCATTATAAATGTATTTCACACAGACTTCTACAGAACACCTCAAAATCCTTCTTCAATTTTTCCCTTGAATGGATAAAGAAGCCTCTGTGCAGGACAGTACAGAGAGACATGGCTGTGCATAATTCTCAGAACTCCATGACAGATGCAGGGATGGAGACAGGATTTCCTGTCATTCCTGCCAAGGTGTTGATACCATCACACAGTATTGCATGAAAAAATGAACATACTGCTACAGAGTTCCTGCCATTCAGCAGATCTTTGGTGTATCAGATCACCAAAGATCAGATCCTTATGCTTCAAAAATTCAGAACTTTCAAATACAGGTGATGTGGACAAGTCAAAATACTAGAAATGAGGACAGAATAAAAACCAGTCAGATATATAGTTTCCTCAGTATACTTCCTGAGATGGCTGAAGATGGTGGATGCGATCCTTTAAATCATCAGTGCAATGGGGAGGAGATAGGAGGAAGAAGAAGAAGACAACGCAAGAGTTGAAAGGCTTGATCATTTACAGCTTATCACGGAGAGCAGGGGTGTCTTTGGGAGTGCCCAAACTGTCGATCAAGCGCTTGAAAGATGCAACCGCTGTGTTGATCTGGAAGACTCCCGCTGCCAATGCTTGTGAGGGGTCCTGTTGCCGACGAACTGGGGGTAAGCCCCCGGATTCTATGTCGAGAAAACTCATTTCCTATCCTCGACTCTCCTTCGCTCTCCCTCTTTTTTTTCTCCTCGTATCTTCGTATGTGCTTCGTTTGGCGCTGAACCCTACTGTGTCAGTCTTGTTGCTTCAAATTATCAGTCAAAAGGAGGGACATATATATCTTCCGAGTCTTCCTAACATGCTCTTGGAAGAGAAATCCTAGGCGGAATGGGTGTGCGATTCACCATCCTTCTTCCTCAAATTGCGTTCTCACATGGTATTTGTCTCTCGAATCCTTGCATGCTATTAACTTTGATCCTTTCAAAGCACTTAGGGGCCGCAGACAATGCTTCGAAATTATTATCCTAGACCACTCTCCGAATCTTGAGATCGTCTCTCTATAACTCCTCGTCTAATTTCCCAAGGTCTCTTTAAACCTCTAAAGACAATTTTGAATCTTGTCACGAACTAGAAACTTTCGCAGATCTAACTCCAGATCTAATTCCTTGACCACTCTCGCTGCAGCATCTACTATTGAAAGCCCATTTGTGTGTGAGATTGCCGAAGTTTTTCTCTACAACCCAAAAACTCTCTCCCCCAGCAACGCAAACCTGCTCTGGATTCATCAGCTACTGCATACTTTCTTCGAATTCCAATCCAAGAAACCCGAGTCCTCAATCTCACTCTCATCAGCGGTTCTCAAAACTGTCTGAGCTGCTGGGTAAAAAAACTGTTCAATGAGATGAGGTTACAGAATCTATGTGCATGTGTATGTGTTGCACCACACTGTCCAGAAGCACTGCCTGTGCAACACAACGGTTTTAGGGTATCACACTTGTGGCCTTGCCATTTACATTTTAAAAGTATCTTAAGGCAAAACAAGAAATATGTATGGAAACTCAAATAATAATTTTACCATGCAAAAACAACAAAATCTTGCCAAAAAATCCTCTAAAAGAAACCCAAAATCCTTCAAGATATTATAACTCTATAATAACTAATCTCTCAAGTTTCAACACAAGCCAAAATATCATCTTTCAAAAAATCCTTATATAAAAATAGAGACCTATTTTACCTGGTAGGGGCCAAAATCTCTTAAGCTACTATAACTCTATAATGAAACTAAACACTTTGTAGGCAAGGCCCAAAACGGAACAGCTTTATATGAATATACCATTGTGTTTCTTTAGGCGCCTGCTGCCCATCAAGGTAAGTTCATTCACCAAACTTTGAATGTATAGCCATATTAAAATTGTTAAATGAAATTTATTTTGAAATTATAGACTTTAATATTAGTGCTTAATGCAATTGATTGCCATGAAAAATACATAAAAATTATAAGAGTTGAATGGACTTTTAAAATTAAAAATTTGGGTTTGTAACAACAACAATTAGTGTATGGGCAAGATTGGTTGCATGATAGACTTCAAAAGTTGTTAAAGACTTATCTTTAGTTAGAAAACCTAATGATGAAAATAAGATTGAAATCTTTTTATTCAAATTTAATATAATTTATTATCTATGGACTTTTATCTTGATGAAAAAGTCCATCAGGAAAAAAACATGAGTTGAGTTGAGATTTTACATACATGTCTTTATTCAATGAACCCTAAAAGATAAACAAACATGTTAATGAAAAAAAAAATTGATTAGAATAAGTGCATTGTTATTAACTAAAAAATAGTTCTCAAGGCTCAAAAATTACAAAAGAATTGGACTTTTAGATTAGGGAACTCTTACCACTTTTAGATCCATCTTATTATGCACTTACCCTTGAACCACCCAAGGATAGGTTTACTTAGTGGTTGTGGTAGCTTCCAAGTGGTTTGTGAGTTTGAATATGTTTTGAGGGCATGTTAGACAATACCAAAAAATCATCAACCCAACTACAACTACAGAAGAAGGCAATGGTCCTCAAAGTTTGTGCAAACTAAGGTGCACATGATTTCTTGGGAGATCACATTGGCAATCAATCATTTTAGTTATAATCATTAGAAAGTTTTTTTATTAAATTCTAAATTAACACCTAGTTTTTGCATGTTAATAAAAAATTCAACATTGGGGTCTTCTTCATTTCTCTTCCATTTCACAAATTTTATTAACCAAAGGACTACCAAAATTGCACTTTCACAAGTTAAATCTAAACAAAGGGATCTAAAAATGATGGAAAGATGCTACTTTGGTTTGTTATGAATATGTATTTGTTTTCCATGCATGCCAATCTCATATCAAATTGTTAAAGACACAAGTATGACACAATTGAGAAAATATGAAGACATGACACACTTTAGACTAGGCAAGGTGGTAAAGGCGACCAAGAAATCTCCAAAAGACATGTGCATATATTTTTAAATTTGAGAATAAAACATGCATACAAAACTCAATGTATTCTCTTTGGATATGGGGGAAAAAAATTAAAACTACTTGGATCATTTAATGGTGAAAAGGGATGAGTTTCTAATTATTTTTTTAAATGAGGATAAACGATTTAAGTTTGATTTTTCAAATTTTCAACATATGAGAAACAACTATGGAAATTACACCTTTTGCGTAATAATAACCCAATGTTTGGGACAATAAATAGTTTTTCACAAGTTGGGAGTTCATCTCTCAACAATTTTGACAAGTATCAATAAAAACTTTCCTTATTTTTTTCAACTAGACCTTTTGTGAATTATTTTGTGCTGAACATTAGTCATAAATACAATATGCATGTTGCCAATGAGACAATTTAACATACACCCTAGGGGGTTCATCTTTTTTCCTTGGCCGAGGGGGGGGGGGGGGGGGGGGGGGGGGGGATTCTTTCATTCTTGTGTTCTCATCATGTTGCCAACCATGTTCCCAATGATGCTCCATAGGTTCCCAATGGGTTTTCCATGATGTTCCCAAAGCTCTCAAAGTGTTCCCCACAGGTGTTCCTAATATAGCACCTCACTAATGAACATCTAATGAACATAAGATGAGAGGTGATCAGCAAAAGCTTGCGTAAAAACGGAAGCCTGAAGTTGAGATTTTCATAAAAGTCTTCTGCCAAGATCTCAAGCGTCTCAAGCTTCAAAGGGGATGCACAAAACGCCAAGGATCTCCTTACAAATGGTTACAAGTAAAAAACCCAGTCTTGTAATTTCCTCACTACGCCAACGGCCATTTCGGATTCCATAGGAAAGAAGATGGAATCGCAATTGCTGCCCTTTTTTAGCCAGAAATTACAGTTCATCAATTCTATTTCTTCAACCTCCAGGAGTCGATTGTAGGAACGTTGACAACATATAATAATGCACAAACAAAAGGGGAAGTATTGAGGTGCTGGAGAGTGGCAGCAGAAGAAGCAGCCATGTGGCAGAGGATATCAAGGTGGCAATGAATACAGCTGGGATTTCCGTTTGTCTTTTGTGATTGACTTGGTTTCTTTGTTGGCCTTCCATACCAAGGCAAGGATGTTGTGTTTAGATTCATTATAGAGTATCCTAGCTTAATGGATTTTGGCCCCTAGGTAGTTGGTCTATTTTTATATGAGGATTTTTGAAACATTATATTTCGGCTTGTGTTGAAACTTGAGATTAGTTATAGAGTTACGGTATCTTGAAGGATTTTGGTTTCTTTTAGAGGATGTTTCAAAAGATTGTATTTTTACATGGTGAAATATTTGAATTTCCATAATTCTTCTTTTGCCTTAAGATACTTTTTAATGTAAATGGCAAGGCCACAGTGTGACTGACACACCCCTTGTTACTCCTCTTGGCTTTGTATCTGAACATTTGTCAAGTGTATCTGGTTTTTGTCATGGAGATT
>Ga0209208_10003234_pt1 | contig 23415 bp, 25 predicted proteins | sample S1TSphfallax_3_FD_187694 | JGI IMG/M metagenome (GOLD analysis project Ga0209208, IMG submission 187694) | Host-associated microbial communities from peat moss isolated from Minnesota, USA - S1T2_Fd - Sphagnum fallax MG (SPAdes) (version 2) | ecosystem: Host-associated > Plants > Peat moss >...
AAAAAAAAAAAACCATTTAAATTCCATTTCTTCCCCCAAAAAATTGCTGGAATTTTTCTGAAGTTGTCTCTGACTTCACTCAAAAGCTCATCAAGCCGATGGCGATGGCGGATACGTTGCTTTTGTTTTTCGGTACTTGTCTGTTTGTCGTTGCATCTGGAGCTTGGTTGATGAGCTTCTGAGCGTCGCTGCTGCTGTTTGTTTTATTGGCTTGTTTTGCTCTGTTGTTTTGATTTGCGTGTGTGTGCGCGCGCGCGCGTGCGTGCTTTTTTCTTTTTGGTTGTTGTCTTTGATGAGCTTGTCAAATTTGAGATTGCAGGTTCTGTGAGCTTTGTGGCTAGTTTTTCTTGTTTTGTTTTGTTTTGTGAAGTTGCTTTTAGCTTGAGGGATTGGTTGATTGTTGACAACAATCGAGAGAAGGAAAAACAAACTAATAAGATGGGTGAAGTATTGACGGAGCAAGAAAAACTCGGAGCAAGAAATGAGCAAGCCGTGAAGCCGTTGGTGTTCGCTTATTATGTTACAGGACACGGCCTGGGACACGCAACTCGAGTGATCGAGGTTTGGTTTCCTTGTCTTGTCTTGTCTTGTTTTGTTTTGTTTGTTTGTTTTCATTTTTGTTTTTGTTTTTGCTTCGTTTGCTTTAGTTTCATCCGAATTGCCATCAGATTGCAGCTCAAAGCAGATGCATGAAAGCTGTAACAAGATATTGATCAATTTTTTCCGATACATGAGAGCTGGAAGAACTTGTTGCGTTTTTTCTTATACCTGGATGATCTTTTATACTTGTTCTAGTGAACCCAGGCAATCAATTGTTTCGCATTAGAGTTGGAAGAAAATCTGCTTTATGTATTGTGGAGCTCTGTTTTGTGCATATGTGTGCGTGTGACATGAGTGTGTATGCGTGTGTTATGTCGGGCAGGTGGCACGACATCTGTGCGGAGCAGGACACGAGGTTCACATTGTGACTGTTGCCCCTGAATACGTCTTCAGGCGTGATATCCCTTCGCCAAAGCTTCACATCCGGAAGGTAAGAATGTCTTTCCCATGCATACAAACAAATCCTATCAACTTTTCTTCTCTCTCTCTCTCTCTCTGAGATTTCAGTCTCCAGCCAGGAATCATGCATAGGTGATGAAGGAAAAGTGGAGTATCCATCCAGCAGGAGGTCTTTGCCTCTGTCTTTATGTGTCTCTCTGTCTCTATCTCTCTCACATGTGTGAGAATGAAGATTCTAGGGTTCTGACCATTATGAAGGCTTTCCAATAACCATGTGGGATTGATTACACATGCTACGGATTTGTCACTGTGTTTTTCTTTTATCATACTTCACAATTGAATCATAAGGGTGTAGTAAGGGTGCTTTGGTTGCATGACGTGTAGGTGTTGCTGGACTGTGGAGCTGTGCAATCAGATGCTCTCACAGTGGATTGCCTGGGTTCACTAGAGCAGGTATAAAAGATCTCTTGATTAAAAAAAAACCCTAACTTATCTCCAAATACACAAACAATTTTTTGGTCTGGCCCATGCACACATCTCTATTACCTGCCACAAATGCCACGACCTTGCAGGATAGCTCTTGTTGTCAGTCAGAAGTGCATGCATGCATGACCAGCTCTACTACTATTCATCACATTTTTCTATAAGAAGCTTCTTCACCACCCCTCTCATTGCTGCAGAAAGTTGTGTACATGCTTTCTCATTGAGGTTTTGGGTTCTGGTGGTGAGAGAGTTTGATTCAGTTTATGACATGTGGGAATTGTTGGAATTGTTGTTTCAATCTCTTTTGGGTTTCAACAGTACTCTCGTACTGCAGTTGTCAACCGCACGGCTCTGTTGGCAGTTGAGGTGGAATGGCTCCAATCCATCAAGGCAAATCTTGTGGTAATACTTGCATGTTCTGATCTTCAATCAAGTGAAAAGAGTTGATCCGAAGACAGATCGAAGCCAAGTTATTGATGTTAGCTTTTTGTTCCACAGTCAGTATGGAGGTTCTGACAAATGGGAAACAGTTGAGTGGGAATTTTTGCTATTCTGACCCTGTGGCTTGTATGTGAAGGTGTCAGATATTGTTCCTATAGCATGTAAAGCTGCAGCACAGGTCGGCATTCCATCTGTATGCGTCAGTAACTTCAGGTACCCTCCTGTCTGACCTCACCATGCAGCTCAGTCAGGTCTTCTTGCATGTCAAGGCTACATTTTGTATCTCCCTGTAAGAAGAGCTTTTAGTAGTCTTTGAAAACTCTAGACTTCCCAAGGGTACTCACTGCTCACATGATGGTCAGACCATTGTTCTACTGAAAAACATCAACATTGAGCTGATGTAAACTGTCTTTCTTGAAAAAGTGGGTGTCATTGTGTCTGGCAGCTGGGACTTCATTTATTCGGAGTATGTCACAGTGGCTGGGAATGATCACCGCTCCATTGTTTGGCAGGTTAGCCTTTGGCTTCAAGAGTCATTGAGTGAAACACTAGTAGTTTTGCTGCTTAGGCTGTTGAGACAACTTCTTCTTCACAGTCACCAGAGTGTTGAATGATGATGGGGATCTGTGTAGCATGTCACGTGGCATCCAATATGCAGTCATGAATGAGTTAAAATTTATCTCTTTCCTAATCATTAGGTCATTGTTTTTTAGGCTGTTATGATGAGCAAGTTTCTTCTACTAAAGATCAAAGTCTGAAACATGGCAAAAGATTGTGAATGGGACAGATTGCAGAGGACTACTCACATGCTCTTTTTGTTATTCGGCTTCCAGGCTACTGCCCAAGTATGACATCTTCCTGCAGTTTTGAAGTTTTATAATCTTGCTACTGTGGGGGACAATCCCTCACACATCCTCTCTGCAAAGTCCATTCAGCATGGAGCAAGTCACTAACTTGACAGTGTTTTGGGAATGCTTCCAGTGCCAGCATTTCGGGATGTTATTGATGTGCCTATGATAGTACGTAAAGTGCACAGAAGCCGACAGCAGGTTAATTTTTTTCACAGTGTTCCCCTACTTGAAGCCTGACAAGTCTTGTCAAGCATGCTTCCTGTTGACATAGAGGAGGAAGCAGATGACTTTTTTCTTTTACATCTGATGGTCCAACAAGTAGACTGTCTGTCAAGGATAGATTGGAGAGGATGGAAATTCCAGTCATTTTATTAAGTAATATCTTTTACTGCATGCATGACCGGCACAGGTACGCAAGGACTTGGGAATAAGTGAGAAGGTGAAGGTTCTTCTCTTCAATTTCGGTGGCCAGGTTCTCGTTTTAACCCTGAACCTAGCTCCCAGAGATTACTTTTTGCTACTTTTTCTAATTGCATAAGTTAGCAAGTTTACCAAATTTCCAACTGAGAAACCACTATGCTGTTTGTTTGGAAAGAATAACCCAAGCCTTAACATCCTTGGGTGCAGGGTGCAAGATGGTCCCTAAAGGAGGAGTATATACCACAAGGCTGGCTGTGCTTGGTACTTTATTTCCTGTCCTATTGGTACATAGAATAAGCACTAACTTCTTGCTGTAGCAAACATGTAGCAGATGCTATTTGTTGTGAGATGCGGCTGCATGTTGTGCTGGAGATGCTGTTTCCTATTTTTTCTTAGTACAGGTTTAGAGCTGCAGGGAAAACACATATCAATTCTCTTTGCTAGAAGTGATTTCTTGGTGAAAATTGAGAGAACTTCATAGGCCATTACATTTTGGATCTTTTTTCCAGACCGATTCCATGCAGACCAATAATGCAACTGTACTGTCTGATGTTGTTCTGGAAGGTATGTGGTGCGCCTGCAGAACAACAGCTAGCTTCTAACTTTATCCGAATGGACCGTGACTCCTACATGCCTGACCTCATTGCTGCCAGTGATTGCATGCTAGGTATGTACCTTGACTATGTGCTAAATGAAGTTCTTATTTACATACAGGTGGGAAATGGTCTGTGAAACATAAATTTCTTGAGGGTCATGTCCAGAGAACTTTGACTGCTCCTTGCTCAACTTTGTGAAGGTGTTGTTAAGTGCTGTTGTCTTCCATTTATTGCCATTCTGATGTGGATTGTTTAAGGGTCCAAATGTGCAGATTTGTAGTCATTAACCCTTGGCTGGTTGTGCACTTTGCAGGCAAGATAGGTTATGGAACTGTCAGTGAGACTTTGTCGTGCAATACCCCACTTGTGTTTGTCCGACGTGACCACTTCAATGAAGAGCCATTCCTTAGAAAGATGCTGGAGGTATACCTAATATGACAACAGTAGCTGTCAGCAGTTGAATATAGCTCTTTTGATGTTGTCTTTATGCAGATACAACACTTATTTACACTGAATGCAGTTGTGTGATTTGACAGTTCAACCGAGGAGGTGTGGAAATGAACAGGCGTGATTTCTTGAGTGGGCGGTGGGTGCCATACCTTGAGCGTGCTCTAGTCATCAGGCCTAGCTTCAGTGGTCCTGTCAATGGGGGCGAGGTTGGCTACTCTTATTAACCTCTTTCTTTGTTTTGATAACAAAGGTCATGTTTATTGATCTCCTGTCCCTTTTGTCCCACAAATCTCAACTGGGCTAAGCAGAGATTTCAATGTCTTCTGGCTGGAAATAGGTGGCAGCATGTCTACTGGAAGATGCTGCGCATGGAAAAGCCTACACCATTGAACCAGTAAGAACTGTTAAAAATAGAGTGGTTACAACTGCTGCTCAATATCTATGTTTCTTAGTCCTGTCATGGCAATGGTTTCAAATATGTATAGTGAAGTATCCAGTGTTACCTTCTTAGTGATGTTGTGGGTTAAGTGCAGGAAAGTGGATCAAGGCGGTTGAGGGATGCAATTGTGTTCGGGTTTCAAATGCAAAGACATCCTGGACGGGAGATTGATATTCCTGATTGGTACATGCCCACTGCGATATGTCCAGGCCTTGGCCCAGTCCCTCGGTCACATGACTCCAAGGGCATATTGCAGGATGCAGCTTCTAATGAGCTGTAAGTGTGTTCGGAGTCACATGGAGCACATTTGCCATCCTTCTTGTTCATGGTGTGGCACAGGTCAAGCATGACAATGATCGTTGATTTTGCAGAGGATTGGAGTTTGAGATTCTTGAGGGAAGTTTACATGGTCTCTCAGACACTGCAAGCTTCCTCCATAGTCTGGCTAGACTTGATAACGAAGGAGATGTGCAGGCAAGTGATCGTGCAAGCAAACCACGAGAAAGAGAATGGTTGGCTGCTGCTGGCATTTTCCGCTGGGAGGTCTGTCTCTGTTTTTTGTGCTCTTTCTTCTGGAATTTGCTCACATCAGCTCCTTTGGCTTTTAGCTATGTCTTTCTGTCAGTGATCTGTGGACAAGCTAGGCCTTAAATACCAAATTCCATCTAAATGCATAGTCAAGCACCCAGTGCTGAAAAGAATCTTGGGATGGATGACCTCCAACAATAATTTTACCCATGTTTAAAGAGGAGGCACTACCTCCAGCATAGGAAGAGTCTCTCTGTCACACCAACTCTGTCTAGCATTGATTTTCTTTATCAATCAGAGTTTTGTCTATGGACCTGTAGAATGGAAAGACAGAGACCCAAAATAACAGAAACTTGTATTTCAAACTGTAGAATGACCAAACAGCCCACATTGTCTTAGAGACAGAATCATGAGGCTCAAGGGAGGCACAATACACTGTTGTTTGAAGCCATGAGAAGCTACAAGCAGCACTACATGTTTCAAGAATGGAGTATTCAAGGCTAGTAGAAGGAAGGAACTGATAAACCCTTAGGTTTGCAGGATGATATATATGTCTCGAGGGCCCCTGGCCGGTTGGATGTCATGGGTGGAATTGCCGATTACTCTGGCAGCTTGGTGTTACAGGTCACTTCACTCTCCTCTTCTCTGGAGCAGTTCTCCTCTTTGAATGTGAAATTTTCATTGGTTTAGGATTGGGGGTTGTGTGACCCTGAACTTGAGAACCAATATTACAAGTTTTTGTCATCATCATGCCAATTATGCTTCAGAAATGCCCCTTACCCATGAGCAGCTGTACAGGTGGGCTTGGTTCCTGTTGAAACTAGGGAAGACAGCATTTTATGGGTCCTTGCATCATGAGATGTAGCTCATTACTTATGAGTCTCAGGGCCTCTGGAATGCAGCTGCCAATCAAAGAAGCATGCCATGTGGCGGTGCAGCGGAGCCCTCCAGGCAAGCAACGATTATGGAAGCATACCATGGCACGGCAACTGGCCACAGGCCAAGGTTTAACTCCTGTCGTCTGCATTGTATGCTCTCATCTGTTTACCCAAAACTCAATGGAAGTTACTGAACCATGAAAATAGTGAAATGACCTGGTCTCCTGCCTCCAATTCTCAACACTGGAATTAATTTCTGTATGGTTTCTCCTCTACATCCACAGGTCTCATTTGGTTCAGACTTGAGCAATCGTGCACCCACTTTTGACATGGACCTTGCTGACTTGTTTGACTCTGAGGGAGAACCTATTGCTTATGATGTCGCCAACAAGTACTTTGATCAAGATGCTTCACAAAAGTAGGTTCATTTCTTCCCTCCCAGTTAGCTGAATTATACCACTTTATCAGGATTCCTTGGTTGGACATATACATGAATTTTGTTGCAAATGTTAGAAGGTATGACATGTGGGGACAGTGTTCAGATGCATAACAGATACAGACCTGAGTTTCCCATTAGTTGTCCTCATGGGCCAACATCTTGGGGAAGGTGGGCTGCATATGTGGCAGGAACTCTTTTGGTTCTAATGCGGGAGCTTGGTGTGCGCTTCCACGATAGCATAAGCATACTTGTACTTTGCAGTATCAAAACCCTGCTTTTTCTTGTGGTGTTAAAAGTGATCATCTGAACAAAATGACAGAACATTTGGAAGCACCTCCTTGAGAAAGTAGAAATCTGCACTCAGATTCTCAGAAGGACCATTGTCTTGACAGAAGAATCCATGTGAAAACAGATTTCTTCAGCAGTTCCAGAGGGAAAGGGAGTTTCGTCATCAGCAGCCCTTGAAGTAGCCACCATGACTGCCATTGCTGCTGCTCACGGTAAGCTGTCACAAAGGCTGCTAGACTGGGTAACAATTGAAAAGTAATGTTTTTTTCAGAATACCTGGATAGTAAGCAGAAGAATGGAGACATTTACCTTTTGAGTGCACATAGTGCCATGTGGCTGACAACTGTGTCACTTGCAGGTTTGACTATCTCACCTAGAGATCTCGCAATTCTCTGTCAAAAGGTGAGTCAATGAATCTGCAAACCTGGACAGTACATTGGAAAAGTTGGCAGCAATGTGAAATATTTACTCATAAATATTGCATTGTTGTCTGTCATGAACTGCCTTATTGTATTAGGTAGAAAACCATGTTGTCGGGGCTCCATGTGGGGTGATGGATCAAATGGCATCTGCTTGTGGAGAGGCTAACAAACTTCTTGCCATGGTGTGCCAGGTTGTGCTTTCTATTTGACTCCTACCACATTTTCACCTTTGGCCCTGTACTTTTTAGCTATGAAAATTGAAATAGGATGATGAACATTGTCATGAACTCTCATTGGCTTCTGTATGCTAGACTGTACATTTCTTCATAAATGTTTCACTGAGTAACATGCTCTTTTTGGAATTTTATGTGGTTAGCCTGCAGAAGTGAAGGAGCATGTGAACATTCCCCACCATGTGCAGTTCTGGGGCATTGATTCTGGTATCCGTCACAGGTAAAAAACTCTTGCTTCCCCCTCGCTTCTTTTGGTCATACTGTCTTTCAGGACATTGTGAAATTGCACAATTCCATCTTCGAGGTTTGGTTCTGAACAGAGCACTTATTCTCCACGCAGTGTTGGAGGTGCTGATTATGGATCTGTGAGGGTGGGGACCTTTATGGGGCGGCGAATTATCCAAGGCACTGCTTCAAAGCTTGCCAACAGCTTTATGAAGGCAAGGGAGGAAGCTGACGATGTTGAGCTTGCATTATCAACCGAAGATGCTGAGGAGGAATACTTGTGCAACATACCACCACACCGGTACACTCCCCTGAACAGGCAGTCACTGTGTGCACCTCTCTCAATTAGAAGTGAAGAACTTGTAACTGTGTTGCTACATGCAGAAGTTTAAAATGTATTTGGCATGACAGTGCAGCATATTCCGATCAATAATTTTTTGGGAATACTCTGCAGCAACCTGTTCTAATTCTCTCACTTGTTCAAATCTACCATTTTGCCTCATCAGACTTGAGTCAGGGTATGAGGCAGTACTACCAACCAGTTTGAGTGGCGAAAGGTTTCTGGAGATGTTCAGCAGCCATAATGACCCCTTCACCAAAATCAAACCCGATAGAATATATGATGTCAAAGTTCCAGCAGCTCATCCAATCTATGAGAACTTCCGTGTCAAGGTATTGGATTCAAAGACTGAGTGAGTTTGTTGTTAGTGTACGGGGTACTATTATTATTAATTTATGAAGGCGGCTTCAGAATGGACTTTACTGCCTGTTCCTTATGTGCTAAGAAGGGGGTCTTTAGAAAAAAGACCTGGAATATTGTGGCTGTTGTGTGCAGGATGACATGCAGTCTTCTAACTTTGCCATTTTTGGCATATGGTGGTGTGCAGGCATTTGCCACATTGCTAACAGCAGTACACACAGACATGCAGCTTGAAGCATTGGGGGAGCTCATGTATCAGGTGAGTGCTTTTGCTTGCCTAAGTGCCCTCAATCTGCAATAAAGAACCTTTATGCACAGCTTATTAACATGTATGGTATGGATGGTGACGAGTTAGAGACATGAAAGGACTGGACAGCAATCTTGATCTTGCTAGCTCTCTGTAACTGATCAGAAATGGGATCACAAACAGTAAGGTGATTGCTAACTATTACTGGAAGGAAAATATCACCCCATTGTACATCAGCACTGCACTTTTGCAACAGTGCAAGTTTCCTTGCAGTCAGGCTGGAAACATGCAAATATCATCATGCTTATGTGTCTGAACTCTGGTAATAGATGGTTAATGATTGAAGAGGTTGGAGATGGGTGGCAGTCACATTACAGCTACTCAAAATGCAGGCTGGGCTCACATGGCACTGACCGTCTGGTATCTCTGGTTAAGCAAACAAGGAATCAAGCTTACACAAAAGGTACATCTCTCTTTGGTGCAAAAATAACTGGTGGTGGATGTGGAGGCACAGTGTGTGTGCTCGGACGCACAGGTGCAACAAGCCAAAACCAAATCCTCCAGGTAATGATGGCTCTAAAACACTTCAAGATCTGTCTTAGAGAGTGAGGTCATGAAACTCTTTCTTCCGTTGAATCTAGAATGCTATATGTTTCTTGTCAGCTCTGATTTTTCTCATCATTAGTTCAAAATAAGCCTGGTTTTCAGGCTTTCACTGGACAGTTGCTGATTCACGATCTCATTCACACAATTGTGTATCTAACAGAAAGTTGCAAAACAAAATGAGTTCAGCTGCATCTCTTTCAGCTTGATGAACTCCCTTCCTTGACTAAATGTGTTGCAGTCTCTGTCCTCATGTGTGGCCTAGCTCCACTTGGATATATTGGGTGGTAGAGACAAGAGAACATAATCTTGTGGTAATCCAATTGCTTGTCCTCTCTGCAGATTCAGCAGCAATATAAAAGTGCAACAGGACATCTTCCTTTCATTTTTGAAGGCTCCTCAATGGGGGCTGGCCAATTTGGATTCCTTCGCATTCGTCGCCGGTCTTCAAAGACCATGTCCTAAGGCATGCCCTCAACACAGACCACAGCTACAGCAAACAAGATTGGTGTTTCCAGCTCCTACATTACTTTTGACTTTCTTTTTTGGTTCTGGAAGGAGCATCGTCTCACATGACATACATTCTTACAGAGCTGAGTAGTAACAACATTGATTCTTGGGATTTAAATTTGATCAGCAACTATTATTAGAAAGGGTTCTTAGGTGTTGCAAAACATGGGGAATCGCCAATTCTGTAGGATTCTTATTTCTAAAGTACATCCTAAAATTTATGATGACAAGTGAGGCATATTGCTGGCATGATTAATAACATGTCTTACATCCTCACCCCATCATAACCACACACTAGTGTTGTCTGGATGCTCCTGTCAATAGACAACAGACATGGTAATTCTGCCCTTGGTTTGAATACTCTCTAATATTGGTCACACCAAAAAATTGTTCCACAAACTTGTAATGTACAGGCATATTAATAGTCAGTGTGCTATAGCCAACTCTCCATTGCCTTCTGCATCATGATGATTTGACCAAACCCTGCAGAATATGCTCCACCTTTGATTGGTAAATGCTAATGCTAACTTTCTTGACTTTCATTGCCAAAACTCTCAGCTTTTCTGCAGAGACTGGCCTACTACAATGTCTGAATCTCTTCACTCTCTTGGTTGTTTGCATATCTCAGTTGAGTTCACATACAACAAGAATCTTGAAACACAAACCATCTGAATGAAACTGCAGCATACACAAATCACCTGTCCAGCTCCAGGTGAAACATTCATAAAACACAAAATGTTGACTCAGATAATATCAAAAGAGAAAGGGATGAACTGTCCCTAGAAAACACTTGCCAAATGATGAGAACATCATGTGTAATCTACTTGGTTTCTCAAGATTTCCGACAAGTGTGCTTGCTGTAGTAGGCTTTAGGCAAAGAGGAGTTCTCCATGAGGTTGTACAGGCTGTGAAAGTGTATGTATCCTCAGCACTACAATGTTTTGGCTTTGATTGGTTGCTTCTTCCTCATCATCTGACGAATTGCTGAGTTTCTCATGCCCAAAAAGAATAAAAGAGCTCCAAAAAGTGACAAATTCTGCATACAGAATGATGTGCACATGTTATAGACAGATGATGCAACTTAGGAAGCCAATTCCATGAAACCAACGAGGTAATCTCCTTGAATGAGATTTTTTTTCCATTATGTTATATTCTAACAGATTCAAGAAAACAAAAAGTGTTTCAATATGTATGCATCAATGTTTACCTTCAAGAAAGAGTTGAACTGATGGAGGTAATCGGGACTCGCAAGATCATAATTGTAAAAATCATGTATAATTGGTGTTACTGCAGCCAAGAATATGAGCTACACAGAAACACAATCACATCAGAACTTTATTCAGAGTTGCAATTTCTCTTCTGTTTTGATCTCCCTTTGCTGTTTACCCCTGTTACCTACCCTAACCTCTCTTCTTCAAAAGCCCTCTACTCAAAAGCTTTGAAGAACTAGTCTTGTTCCAACAAGTTTCTCTGGAGTGCATCCCATTTGTCAAAAGCTATCCATACATGTGAAGTTGTGCGAACAAACTGTGGTGTAAATACTGAAACTAGAAAAGACTGTTGCAGGAAAGTCTTTGTATGCATATTACTCACCAACAAATAGGCACCCAAGCTGCTGCCCAAGATGAACAGAAGACCACCTACACCTTCCAGCACTATGGCTGCCATCAACAAATGTTTTGTCTGCAATCAACATCTAACAAGTGCTCAGTAGAGCATTACTCTTCAAAACCTGCATTAGTTGAAACTAGAGGGGCCAAAGCTCTTGCCTAAAACTGGCACTAGTTGAAACTAAGGGGATCAAAGCACTTGCACAAAACCTCACTAGTTGAAACTACAGGGGCAAAAGCTCTTGTGTAAAAGCCACACTAGTTGAAACTACAGAGGTCAAACCTCTTGCAGATCTTCGTAAGATCAGGTGGAAGATGCAAAAATAAGTCTATGTAAAGCAATGTTGTTGTTCTTTCTTAAGCCAAAATTAATCATATGTCACTCTCAAATACTCCCTTGCAATGAATTTCAAGCAAAGGGAAGAGGGGACTGAAGCTTGTGCCCGCACACCTCAACATTTTGAGGTAGAGAAAAGTTGACATTGAATATCTCATTGACATTCTTTCTGAACAGCTCAAACTTCGGGTTCAGTGCATCCAAAGCAGCACCTCCATTTTGGCCGAAACCCTGGATTCTGAGGAATGAAACAACAAACACATGCAAGCACATGCAAAACAACAACCCTAACATAAGCAGAGGCATTCAGAAACAAATGCCTGCATAAAATAAGAGTGTGACCAGATGGATAGATAGACCAGCCTGCAGGTTCACAGACTCAACCCTGCTGGAGAATGCTTGATGGCCAGAACAGCACATCCTACTCAATAAACATGTTCTTCTGCTTCTAAACACACACACACGCACTCTCTCTCTCTCCCTCTCCCGCCTGCTTCTCTCGGTGACGCTTATTTGAGAGAAAGAGAGAGAGAGAGAGAGTCTTTTGCCAAGACTAATAACAAGCTCCGCACTTCGACCTAGCAAATGCAGAGGATCAAAAACACACACACCTTCACAAGGGGGCTAAAGCCGCGGCGATGAAAAACGACTCTCAGCAAGGCCACCACGCAGTTCGGCAGCAATATGACAGGAGGGAAATACAAAATCACAATCAAGAAAATTTCCTAGACAAAATACAACAGACGCCAACAACAACAACAACAACAACGATAACACAGGCAATCAAAACCTCCGAGGAGACTGAGGCCAACAACAGTTACCAATAGAAGAAGAAGAAGCATTTACCGATGGAAGAAGTTTTCACAAAAACAAAACAAGAAACAAGAAACAAACTCCGTCCGCTATGAAGAAAATGGAATGCTGGTTTTTGTGGTTTTTTTTTTCCCCCCAACTTACTTCTGCCAAGCAGCGAGAATGAAGATGGCGGAGAAGGCCACACGGCCTATGAAGGACAGAAAGCCCATGCCACTAGCTCTCCTCGGCCTCCCCAGTGCAAGCAAACCTCCGAAATGCAAATGACAAACAGAAGAGAACCAGCAAAAGTGCATTCCTGTCTGTTTCCCTTCTTCTCTCTCGCTTGCAAGAGGAGAGAGCTCTTGAGAACAGCTTCTTCTGTCAAGGGCCTGTTGAGAGAGCCCCTGACAAGGGCCGCTGTTGAGAGCCTAGTCCCTTACGTACATACATAGGTACTGAACAATCAATTACTCAATTTCATTAGTAGAACACTTATTGATTTTCAATTTTCCCAAATCCTTTGCCAAGAATAGGAATAATGCTTAGAGTTCCCAAGTGAATAGGTACTCAATCCCTCATGAATAGAAATGCAAGACACAACTCAAGCATGTTGAACTTGAGGAGATGGAATCACAACATACCAACCCAATGATCCCTTCGAACCTTTCATTCTTTCCATCAATTGTTCCTATTGATTTTCTACAAACTAGCATTATGCTTCTTAACTCCTACGCAACGGAAATCATGGAGAAAACAAATAGAACACTAGACATCAACCTCAAACATTCATCTCAAAACACATTGCACAAAGATCTCATAACAAACACAATTCAAAAACAAGGAAAAAAATGAGAAGTGTTTGAAACAACATTTCCATTTGTAGCTAGTCTTTTGCCATATTTGCTCCATCGTTGGTATGTAAAGATATCTATTATCTACCAAGTTTGAATTTGATTTGTACAAAAACAAGGTTATTAAAATCCATATACAATATATGTGCATCTTGCATTAAACAAAAAATTGATTGGATGTATTGCTAGTACATGACGATATTACAATTGTAGTTGAACCGTTTGTGGAAGTTCCATTAAAGCCTAAAGGCATGATTTTGTGCAATACCTTCATCTATAAAAAATCCACTATTTCATAATTAGAACTTTAAAATAATTTATATGCATGATGAGGGTATTGCATTTACACTTTTGTTATGCAATACCTTCGGGACAAAACAACATATTCTATCAACCATATCTTTAAACTTAATACACCCATAACAATATTGTATAGGCTTTGATCATTTTTTAGTCCATGCAATACCCTAACCCCTAAACTTAACTTTAAAACACGTAGGACGATACTACACAACCCCAATAGGAATAGGGTAAATTAAATAAGAGTATAACAATGTTGAATTAGATAAAATGAAATAATTTTAATTGGCCTATGGGTATTGCAAAACACCAAAATGATCCAAAGGATATGCATTACCCTAATGAGGGTATTAGGGTGATGTAAATGTGAATATGGTTAGCTATGATATTTGTATTTTGTCCTTGGGATATTGTATCACCTTGATGAAGGTAATGCATGTGTGGGCTAGGTTGGATATGATATTGTCAATGTGTCTATAGGGTATATATTGCATTTTTCAATTAGATTATATCAAATATAATCTAGGCATGAAAGTATTGCATAAGACCAAAATTATCTAGTAATTGCATTTTTGAATCAAACGAGGTGAAATATATTATTTTGGGCATTAGTATTGTATAACAACAAAATAATCTAATGCATTTGCATTGCTTTGATGAGAGTAATGCATGTGTGGATAGGGTTGAATATTATATTTTCAATGTCTCCATAAGGTATTTGCATAGATGAAATAAATGAGATAAAATAGTTACAACTAAGCTTACTTGGGTATTGTCAAACAATAAAATGATCTAATGCATTTGCATTACTTTGATGAGGGTAATGCATATGGGCATTAGGTTGGATATGTTATTTCCAATGTGTTCTTGGGGTATTGCATTGTTGAATTAGGTGAGATGAAAATAATTTAATATGATTAAAGATATTGCTTTGTAGTAAATTTGTTATGTTTATGCATTAATTTAATGAGGGTATTGAAAAAAGAAATTATGTACAATATTATATTTTCCCTTTGCCCTTGCAATATTGAATTTCAATAAAATCATCCAGTGGGTGTGCATTAACCCTAGGGCTTTAGGGAATGCCCTAACCCTAGAGCTTTATCCTACACTTGACAGACATCTGTTTTTTTCCATTGCAACTATCTCGTCTTGTACCTCTGCGCTCTCTCTCTCTTTCTCTCTCTCAAATTTCCACTTCTCTCCTTTGCAATTCCAGTTGTCCTCCGGCTCTTCCACTCCGGAGACAACCCAATTGCATGTTGGCTTCTAAACCCTAGAGCTTTTGTTTTGGGGTTTTCTTTTGTTGGGCCTTCTCCCCCCCCCCCCCCCCTTCTCTTCCTTCTTTCCTTCCACGCACTTCTGCAGTGCTCCCCCATCACCAGAAAAAAAGAGACAAAAATTAAAAACAACAGCCCAGCCTGAGGAGCGCTGACTGATTAACAGTGGCACTCTGGGAAGATGTTTTTGTTTGACTGGTTTTACAGCGTGCTTGCAACACTAGGGTTGTGGCAGAAGGAGGCCAAAATCTTGTTCCTTGGCTTGGACAATGCCGGCAAGACCACGTTGCTGCACATGCTCAAGGATGAGGTTGCTATTCTTTTCTGTGTCTTGGTTGGGACCTTAGCAAGGGTTTGTTGTGGTGGTGGTGGTGGAATTGAGGAAGATGGGGTTGTTGGTGTCTTTTTTCTTGTTTTGAGATCGGCTGTCTTTGTCGTCTGTGAGGTTGTGGATGGTGGGTCATGCGAGCAACTTCTCTCTACATCATAACCTCCTTCTGATTGCATTTTTCTTTTGCTTGTTCTTGTTTCATTCTTGTGTGTATTTCAGAGGTTGGCACAGCATCAACCAACGCAGTATCCTACATCAGAAGAGCTGAGCATTGGCAATATCAAGTTCAAAGCGTTTGATTTAGGGGGCCATCAGATTGCCAGAAGAGTATGGAAGGACTACTATGCAAAGGTAAAAATCTCGTTGAGCCACAGAAGAAGAAGATGCTCCTGAATGTCCTCTCTCAGGAGTTGCTTAAGCTTTTTGTATGTATATATGTCAGAAAGAGGAAATCCATTTGAAGCAGCTGCTGCACCGTGATGTTGTTGGAAATTATTTCTCTTGTACTTTGACAGCTTGACTGACAATGAATGTGGTGATGAAGAGGTGATTAGTATTATAATCCTTCTTGCATGTCACAATTCAGGAGAAAAAAAAAATTGTTGTAAGAATTGCCATTTGCAAATAGGCTGGCTGGCTGGCTGTTCATGAGAGGAGGTGAAGCAGAGAGAGAAGAAGAGTAGGGGAGTTGAATGATCAGGATACACTAGTGTTAGGGTTGAGGGCACAACTCTTCTTGTGTGTGGTCAAGGTCACCATGATAATGGGTAGTGGAACAGTGGAGTCTGATGTCATCAATGATGATGTGTGGGGTTAATTCCTTATCTATCTCAGAGCAGGTGGAGCAATGTTTGAGAACAGTTTTTTCATTTTATGTAAGTATGCAACCAGTAATGGCACAATGACTTGTAAGAAGACTGATTTTGCAGGTGGATGGCATAGTGTATCTGGTGGATGCAGCTGACAAGGAAAGGTTTGCAGAGTCGAAGAAGGAGCTAGATGCGCTCTTGTCAGATGACTCGCTTGCACAAGTTCCATTCCTGATCCTGGGCAACAAGATTGACATTCCATATGCAGCTTCAGAAGATGAGCTACGCTACTCACTAGGCCTGAGCAACTACACAACTGGCAAGGGGAAGGTGAATCTTGGTGAGACCAACATGCGGCCAATCGAGGTCTTCATGTGCAGTATAGTGCGAAAGATGGGCTATGGGGAAGGCTTCAAGTGGCTGTCTCAGTACATTAAGTAAACTCTATGAGTCGTGAGTTTGGTGAGGTGCATGAGGTTTTTGTTGGACTGGAGGTTTTCTTTTTTCATGTTGAGGCAGTTGCAGGATGGATATTGAGTGGACTCATGGCATGGTTTCTGCATTGGTTCAAGGCCCATATCTGGTTGCCACTGCAGCAATGAGTGGGCACTCAAATCATCACCTTTTTTTGTCTCTGCAGATTCTGGAAATCAGGTAGTAGTAGTACTACTTAGGAACTCAATTTGCAATTATATGTTTGTAAGATGACATTCATGTGCCCCAAATGCACTCTGGGTGTCCACTAGTAACAGACACCTTGTACCACCATTCTTGGGACTCATAGCAATCTACAAAGCAGAATGAGAGCTCTTTTGAGGGTTTTTCTGTGTCTTGACATCATGTGTTTTCTAATCGATTGGGTTCTACTAATCCTGGTGCATTTTGGTATGTAAGAAGAACAGGGGTGGCCTTCTAGTCTTGGTTGTCTGGGTGTTGTCACAGATTTCAATTTGCAAGAAGGTGTCCACCAACAGGGCTTGTTGCTGTTACTGCTATGGACAACTTGCTTGGTTGAGTCTTCACCAACCTCTTTTTACTTTCTAAAGTACATTTTCTGGCTCATGATAGTCACACAAACTGTGGGTGTCTTTTGACAGGTGATAAAGACAGATTTACTACTTATGGGAGTCGTTTTCTTTGCAAATGTGGTTTTGGTGTTCAGTTTGTTGGTCCCAAAATCTCCCTGTTCTCATTTTCCTTCTAAGCTTCCAGAGTGGCATTTAGCCTCAGGTAGATTTTACATCATCAATTTGTTTGGTTTTGTAGTTGGATCTTTGCTCAAAACAGTGTGCACACAGGCAGTTTGTGTCTTTGCAATTCCCATAAATGCAAACATTATCATCAATGGGTTCCCAAATTTCCCGTAGAGTTTTGAGCTTGCTGAGTGCGATCAGCTTTGGGTAGTTTACATCATCAATTTGCTTAACTTTTTTAGTTCAATCTTTGTGCAAAATGCAGTGTATGCTTAGGTGGTTTCTATCTTTGCTATTGCTACCCAAAATGCAATCAACATCAACTTTTGCTCAGAAGTCAAAGCCTTCCATTTCTGGGGGATGAGCTCCTTTCTCCAAGCTTGCATCTTCTCTCTACTTCACATACACACTGCACCACTCCCTTGTCTACACGCAGAGGTAAAGGAAATTGAAGAGAGTAAAAGAAATGGAATGAGCTAGGACACTGCCGACCAATCCGAGTGTTCGTCAAGACAGCAAATCATAAGCAGCCACTTAGATCACAGATCCACCGTCGAAAAAACCACAAATAAATCTGCACCGTCAAAATAGGTTTTTTCTTTTTCTCTGAAAAAAAGACTCTTAACTTCATCTGTACCGTCAAATGTTGTTTTCTTTTCTGTGAAAAAAAGACTCATAAATAATCTGCACCGCCAAAAATGTTTTTTTTTTTTCCTGAAAAAGGGACTCTTAAATAGGTACATCGGCACCGTCAGCTGTTATAACCATGGTTTGTGGAAGTTTTAACCATCGTTAGTGAGCGCTTGACTCCTGGTTTCTTTAGGTCTTGGGTTTTAGGGTTTGAGGAAAGAAGACCTCTGAGCAAGCCGCGCGCGCTCTAGCGTTCAGTGTTTTGTTGTTTGCAGATCGAGATCCGCAGCACACGATCATGGCGGGGGAGGAGCAGCAGCATGATGACACTATGCCTGAGCTCAAGGAGAGCGTCGGTGGAGAGGTCTGTTGTTATTTTCTTGCTTGCCTTCGTCTTGCCTGTGTGAGTTTTGTATTTTGTGTTTTGAATGCAAGATCAACATGAAGGAACAGATATGACGCCCATTTTATCACGGAAGAACTTGCTCCCGAGCTCCGTTTGTATTGTTCCTGGGCATGATGATACCATGCCCGGGCTCAAGGAGAGCATTGGCGGAGAGGTCTATTGTTTTCTTGGTTGCCTTCGGTCTTGTCCGTGTCATTTCTTGTATTTCTTGCATATATATTTATAGTTTTGAATGCAAGAACATGAAGGAACGGCTGCGACGTCCATTTTTTTCACGAAATAATTTATCTCTGAGCTCCATTTGTTTTGTTCCTGGGCACGATGACACCATGCCTGAGCTCAAGGAGACCATCGTTGGTGATGCCTGTGGTTTCCTTGATTGCCTTCGGTCTTGTCCGTGTCATTGTTTTGTTTTGTTTTTTGTTTTGAATGCAAGAAGAATGTGAGGGAACACGAATTTTTCTTGGCATTCCCTTGAGTGATTGCAGGACTGTCGTGAAGGAACCTGTTGCGTATCAACAATCCATAAATTGGATTTCATCGACTGGCATTTCATTTTTTGAAATGCTTGTTAGTCAAATGACAGACAACAGAAGGCAGAATGTTGTTTTTTGTTTGTCTTTTTTTTGTTGTGTCTTGTAGAGCTCAGTAGAACTGTGTGTAACCCCTGTCATCTTCAAGGTATATGTTCCTCCATTCTCATCTTGGAGATTGGATAGAATGCCATATCTGAAATGCACAGGCTGCAGTTCCTTTGGTGCCATGGCATATAAAAACAACAGCCATGGCTGTGTGAAAATTTTCTGAACTAGCAGTTCTTTGTGTAGATTGGCACCTTTGATCCAACAAAGAAGAAGAAAAAGAAGAAAGTGCGAATGCAAGAGGATGAAGAGGTGGAGCCTGTTGAGAAGCTGGCGCAGAGGGTGGAGACCTTGACAGGTATGGTGGGCTCATCACAGGCTTGCAGACTTGGTGATGTGATGACACACTTTTGTCATCTTTTCACTCTTGATATCTTTTATCACTTGCAGTTGCTGATGGTGTGGATTCGACTTTTGCGGGGTTGAAAAAGAAGAAGAAGAAGAAGCCTGTAAGTGTTAGTTTTTCTCTTTGTTTCTTCCTCTATTTCAGAGTGCATAAATGCACCAAAATCCTATGCATCCTCTTATGAAAGGTTAATTGTAATATTTGGCATGCATGGTCTCTTGTTAGGTTGTTGCTTCTGTGTTCTTAGTGCTTCTGCATGCAAAAGAGCTTATGACTGGGAGCAGCTTTCTTAAGAATTGAACCACAATGTGAAAGTTCCCTGGTTTTTGCACATTTGTTCTGGCACAGTGATACTAGTACTGGCTATTTGTAGGTTGAAGGTGAGGTTGCAGATGAAGAAGAAGCGAATGGTGGTGTTGCAGAAGAACCAAATGGTAAACAGTGTGCCCATGACATGTTTAAATTCAATGTGTTGTTGGCAGAAGGCAATCATAGTTGTGAGGGGACATTGTAATCTCTGGGATTAACACTACATGAAGCTTAGGGAGAAATCTTTACTGCAGTGATGCTAACAAAATTGTCTCTTTTATGTGTGCATCATTCCAAAAAGGCTTTGCAGTCATGTCTTATTAAGCATGAACTCCAGCTAGTCTTTTCTCTTTCAACTGTGAATGACAAGGAGATGTCACTTTAAGAATAAATAGAAGAGCATCAGCCAAATAAGTGTCCAAGAGTATGTTGAAATTTGTGATTGTGTGTTGTTCTTTTGTAGGTGTTGAACTGGATGCAGAGGAGGATGAGGATGATGAGGAAGCAGAAGAAATTGTCTTAGAAGCACGGTTCCCATGGGAGGGTTCAGACAGAGACTACCAGTATGAAGAGGTAGGTTCTAGGAATATCAATGCTCTTACATTCTTGTCTATACCTATTACTCTTGAGATTGAGTTACAATTGCCATGACATTATTTGACATGGCCATTTCTTGATGTGGACTCTATTGTAGTTTATGGAAAGATAAATACATTGTAGAAGTTTGCATTGTATATTGCACATTCTAGTAACAGGCTGGGGTGGGTCCAGCTTTTAGGACGTGTGTTCAACATCCTAAGAGAGAACAACCCAGAATTGGCAGGAGAGAAGAGGCGTACAATCATGCGGCCACCTCAGGTTCTCCGAGAGGGTACCAAGAAGACAGTCTTTGTGAATTTTATGGACCTATGCAAAACGTAGGGTTCCCCTGGTCTGTTTCCATGAAACTTTGCTGATTTTGAGTTTCTTTCATTGTTGTCATGCATCAAGCATACAACATTGCATCTTTCTTTGTCTGAGGTAGGTGCCCAGAAGACACTCATGTGTGGAGAAGTTGACAAGGGTTCAGCAGCAATTGTTACAAATGATGATGGTTGACCAGAAAGGTGAATTGTGCTTATTATGGGATGGGGTGGTTGCACAGCATGCATCGTCAACCAGAACATGTTATGGCCTTTCTGCTGGCAGAGCTGGGCACAAGTGGATCACTTGATGGGCAGCAGCGTCTGGTAGTCAAGGGTCGGTTTGCTCCCAAGGTTTTTGAGGGTATACTACGACATTATGTCAGTAAGTTTCCTGCAACTCCCTCACCACTGCCATATCTGCCTTTTGCAGACCATTGCTGTTATGACCCTCTATTGTTTTTGTTTTTTTTCTGATATTTGCTATTGCCTTCTCTCGAGGCTCTCATGGATGTGTGTCTGCCATAGAACCAAAAAGGTGCTAGTCTCATGGGACACTGGTGATTTGTATGACTGCAGATGAGTATGTGATGTGCAATGGGTGCAAAAGTCCTGACACCATCTTATCCAAGGAAAACCGCTTGTTTTTCCTTCGCTGTGAGCAGGTATTTGTTTAATCTAACCCATCCCATGCGATTGGTGGCACCCATACCATAGCATGTGTTTCTGGTGTGGTTCTGGTCATGCTTTCCATGTGATTAAGATGAATTATTTGGGGACTTATCTTTTGAAAAATGCAGATGTTAGAGGAAGAGATGGGTGATTTAGAGATTTACTATGTAGCTGGCTGGGGTTGGCCACTGTGTGTTCTTATTCTCTGCTAACTTCTGTTTGCTGTGGGAGAATGTGGGAGAGTGAAAGAGGCTTTTAGGATAGTCTTATTTACTTGGCATTGTATCCCTTCCTTCTGGCTGGCAATTTCATCCAATGTTTTCATTGTCATATTGTTATTGGGGCTGCAGTGTGGATGTTCACGATCAGTTGCACCCATCAAGGCAGGATTTGTGGCGAGGGTTGGCCGTCGCAAGACTACCACTTAGGTATTGCCACACACAATTTTCTAGTTTGAACATATTTTGGAGTCTTTTCAGATCACTTTGATAGCAATGTCCAAATGATTCCAAATCTACTTAGGGTATGGCTCTGTTGGATCACATGCTTCCTGACACAAGGGGTTAGTAAATCCCTGCACAAGATTCCAGAGTGTGGTGGGCCTTCCTTGAACAAGGAGAAAGTATCCTCCTTGAATCATCCTGACTTTTTCAATCACTGCAGGGTTCACAATTCTGTGAATTAGATTGACCAAAAGGTTGTTGGACCTGCACTTTTTTGCTTGGAGTGCAATGGTTGAAGGTGTAAGGCATCTTTCTGTGGCAACACTTCAAATTACATGAATGTAAGAGTGCCAGGGTTGATGAACTTTTAGTAAGTATTCTTGTAGGTATCTATTGTGGTGGTCATGACTATTGCAACAAGGGGTCGCAATCAAGAATTGCTGTGAAAGCAACAGCAATGGTGCTGATCACCTGCAGAGCTATTCTCAGTGACATTCATATATCTGAAAAATAGATTTACAGTCATGCTTCTACAATGGGCAATTTATGCTTAGATGAAATAAGTTGTTTTCCATGCTATTTGCAAACACATAGATTAGCTTAAGAGAAACCATTGGGCGTCTCTTAAAACTATTCTTGATTCAAGTGTAGAGGACTATGAATTGGAAATCTATCTCTGATTTTGCAGAGCCCTTTGGAATGTGTTGCCCGGGCTTTGGTTACCCTCTCTGCCTTTTCGATTTGGGAATTGGCTTGGAGTTGGAATATTCTGCATTTTAAATTGCCCGGAAAAGAGGGAGAAAGCGCAAGTGCGAGAGATTTATGCGGTGTGAGAGGTTCCCAAACGCTTCTTTAAAAGCGTGTTTTTTTGTTAAGTAGCCAAATTGGTGATCATCAATAGGAGGAATTGGCCAAATTTGGCTATAGATCAGATATGAAAGTAAATTCTTTAAATATTCATTTATATTTTGTCGACCTGTGGGATGCTGTTGAAGAACTCTGGCGATTAAATTTTGTTTTTTCCAAAAATCTGTGAATTCGGGTCTCTATTTTTCACAGAAATCCTTTGTAGCTGTTAAAATCTTATTTTTTTCATGCCAAGAAAAATGTCAAAAATTCACCCAAAAATTAACACAGAATCCTCACTGAATATATACAAAGGGAAAAATGCCGCTAAGTGTTTTATCAGTAGTGCCCTCGATCCAGTAAAGAGCTGGGCAGAATTGAAAAAAAAGAAAACGGGCATTTAAAAAAAGAGACCAGAAGGAGTAGGCCAATTTCTTTGTCGAAAAATAGAGGAATTTCGTCAAGAAAAATACTTTCTTATCTTAGAAAGGGCAAAAAAAATTGTCTTCTGGGTGTCGAAAAAAAAACACCCAGAGGGAAAAAAAAAAAATATGGAAAAAGAAGAAATGCAAAAGAAACTGCGAAAAGAAAATTTGCCTTTTGTTATGGCTTCTGCTGACCGTGGCTCATCGTGCCAGCCACCGATTGGTCGAACCCTTGAGCTAGGGCTTCGTAGGAGCGTGACTTCGCTGCTTCCTCACGCGCGCGCGTACTGCGAACGCAGGGACGAGTTTTTGCGCGTTTGTTACGTTGTTGCATCCAGAGTATCGATTTTCTTGACCTTTTGCCCTCCATCTTTCTTGCCTACTTCGCACGTACCTTGTTTCTTGCAAATCAACGGATTTTTGGGACTCATCTATTGTTTAGTTTTTTTGGGTTGGTTGGCTTCGCCTGGAGAGAGAGAGAGAGAGAGTTGTCGAGAGCGAGAGAGATCTTGTGTGCGGGAAAAAAACAGGAAGGTG
>Ga0209208_10003236_pt1 | contig 23389 bp, 15 predicted proteins | sample S1TSphfallax_3_FD_187694 | JGI IMG/M metagenome (GOLD analysis project Ga0209208, IMG submission 187694) | Host-associated microbial communities from peat moss isolated from Minnesota, USA - S1T2_Fd - Sphagnum fallax MG (SPAdes) (version 2) | ecosystem: Host-associated > Plants > Peat moss >...
GTGAAAAATAACTTACCATTATAGTTTGTTGAAAGTGTATGGTTCAAGCGTTTAATATTACATTTGTTTCTTATAGTTGTGTTCCCTTCTATAAAACAATTTTATTAGGAAATATTACTTAACTTGGTGGAGAAAATGAAACAAGTATATGTTTTGCCAAAATTAACATATTGTATTTCTACCACAACAAGCTTTGACTTGTGGATGTCAAAGGGTGCACATGATATATTTGCTTTTGTTATAAACTTTTTGGGATTTGATTGGCAACCCAAACAAATAACTATTGGTTTGTTTGAGGCAATAGAAATTAATGGGTAAACATTAGCTAACAATTTGAGAAAATTGCTTGGTCAATATGGGCTGAGAAACAAAATTATTGCCTATGTTAAGGATGAGGGCTCAAATTTAAATATTATGACAATTGCTTAAAAATTTGTTGTAAAATGTGAAGTCTTTGGTTTAGATTAAAGTTTTCAGGGTGTTTGTTTTGGCATGCTTTTTCCAAAGCATGCCAACATGCTATTATTGACAAAAAAGTTTGCAAGAATCTCAAGTTTGTTTCAATAAAATCTACCAAGTCAAATTTGCAAAAATGTATAACTTAGTTTAAAAATTTGGAAATACTATTAGAATAAGTGGAAGAGGTCTTCCTCTTCTTACTTGACACATTTAAAAAATAATTGTGGACTCTTTATCTCCTATTGTGACTACTTGTGTTTTGAACCAATCTAAAAGCCATTAGTTACTTTCTAATGCATTACAATTTGTCATTACTATGTGTTTAAAATTTGGGAAGAAATTATAAACCCATCTACCCAGTCAATTTGATTGATGATGATTATGGGATAACTTTTGAGTTATCTTTGTTTGCTTCCAACATTAGAAGAGAAGTTTGTGGTGTTTTGGATTCTTTTCTTTCTTTTTAAAGAAAAATTGAAAAACAAAAAAAAACTCACAACATGTTGTCTTTGATGCTAGACCTTAGATTCAAAAGCGTTCGTCTAATATCCTCTTTTGTTGGCCAAGAGGAAGGTGTAAATATTGTGGATGAATATGATAAAAGAACTTCATATCCTATGTTTTTGAAGTGTTATCATCATTTCCATCTAATGACAAAATTTGTTGGATGTGTAGATCAAACAAGTGATGAAAATTCTAGTTTGGATATTTTTCAACATATTGTATCAACAATTGAACCATCAAAGGAACTTGTCACCAAGGAACTATTGATTTTCAAACGTTACCAAGTGGATCCCAGAGACATCAAATGTCCTTCTCAATGGTGAGGAAAACATGGAGCCATGTTTCCTACAATTGGTTTTTGGACTTGTCAAATCTTAAACATTGTAGTGTCACAAATTGAAACAAAAAGATTTTTTTCTCTAGCAAACATACTTACAAATCTTACAAGATGTCGTTTATAATTAGAAAACTTAGAAAATTTGATTTTTGTGAACAAAAATTGGCCAAGTGATCCTAGAGATGGAAGTAAATCACCTTCCAATTTAATATAGTTAATTCAAACATATTTAGGTTTTGAAGAGGATTTAGAAGAATTTGAAAGTTCATTTGAACAAGATGAAATAGTGGACATATAAAATGTTGAATTTCTTTTAGAAATTTCATTTTTTGTGCAATTTTATTATTTTTGAATATTAAAAATTAAAAATTAAGATAATAAAATTTATAATAACCCATACGTGGAAACCGGCTTTGAAAACCGACTGGTATCACATGTTGGAGAACCGGCACTTTGAAACCCAGGTAAAATTATTATTGAATTTTTTTGAAACCCGGCTCGGGTCTTGAAAATATGAAAATAAAATTTTAAACAAAGAACCGGGTCGGGTCTTTCAAAACAGTCTCATATCCGGACCCGGTGGTTATCATGAAAACTAGAGACTCGCCCCCGACACTGATATTTAGCGTCTCGCATTCTCAACGCTCGCCTTTTCCCCTTTTGGCTTCTCATTGTCTTCTCGTTGTCCGAAGACGGGTTTTGCGTCTCTCTTGTCTTTCGTTGTTGTCGTCTAAGTATTTGCTAGTGCTGTTTTTTTAGCGTTTTGTTATTGAAGAAGTAGAGTACGACATCCGTTTCAATTTTGTCATAGCGGCGTTTTGTGTGTGTGTGTGTGTCTCTGAGAGAGAGAGAGAAAAGAGGTTTTTTTTCTGCTTTTGCACCCCCCGCAGAGAGTAGTAGCAGGGGGGATATGCCAGCAGTAGCGGCGATGGAGATATCGAACAGCAATGGTGAGGAATCGAAGGAAGGAGTATTGTATGATGCGCAGCGTCTGTACGACCTTGGCTGTGGAGCCCTCCGTATCGATGCTTACGACGAGGCTGCAGATTGCTTGAGCAAGGCTCTGGAAATTCGGTTAGTTACAGTGGATGACACTGTCATGCTTGGTTTGTGAATTTGTGTTCCGCAGATCTTTTTTGTGTGCATGTCTATTTTTTCGGGGGCTTCTTCGTTCTTTGGAAGCTTGTGTCTTTCATTCTTAGAAGCTCGTGTGCCTCATTCTTTTTGAAGCTTTTGTTGTCTTTGTTCTAGGTCCTCATTTTATGTTTCTGCTTTCTCTGGTAGCTTTTTTTCTGCATTCTACTCTAAACTTTTGTTCTTAAAACCTTTTGGTGGCTGTCCCCTTTTCTTTTGTCTCTGCAATGCCAGGGTTTCATCATTGTTTTTCGTGTTAATAGCATTGTTGCCACAAATTTTTTTTGATTTACTTAGCAGCGATTCATTTTGGCTGGAAGAATGGGGAAAGCTTTCAATTCTTCTGAGGAATGGCCATTGTAGCATCCAGACACAACAGGAAACATCAAATGCCAATTGATTTTTGCACCTACAAGTGCAACTGTGTGACCTACAAGACCCTTAGCACTGCTTATGGTATATGGACATATCTACAGATCATGTGGAACTTTTGTTATATGAAGGCAATTTTTTCTTTTGTTTTTGTTGATGATAATTGTGCACATGCAATGGCCTCCGAGAAGAATCACAAAGTCTCTTAAAGTTATTGAGACACAGAGGAACCCTAAAACTTATATTAGGGTGAAAGAATTCTTTCTCAAAATATGTGTGGCGGTAGAGGATTGTTTGTTGAAGGTAATTGAGCACATGGAATGGCCTCTGAGAAGAATTGCAAAGTCTCTTAAAGTTTTTTAGACTCAGAGGTACTCTAATATTTTAGTGTGAAAGAATTCTTAATTCAAAACATGCCTAGCATTAGAGGATGCACCATTGCATGCATGTGGACCTGCTGGATCTTGCAATCACTACAAATTACTCAAATTAGTAGAATGGAAATGTTTGAATTGTAGCAGAGATAAATAAAGGAATATTTTATGATAGTATTATCTGATGAGGTCTGCACTGATTTTTTAACCTACAAAGTCCATTCTTTGTATAGGCATTCCAAGCTTGTCACACATGAAGCTTGGCAAAAAGAGTTTCACCTTAACTGGATACTGTACTAGCATCAGGGGTTTTTTAGCAGCATTATTAAACGTGTGGTGATTGTAGATCAAATCAGGTTGCATTAGCCAGCATAATAGTTTTGAGATCTCAACTGAGCTGAAGATTTTAATGCAAGAAATTCTGCCTTCATCGAATAGCTAATACTGATATGACCTCTGGCCAATAGGTTTTGAGGTCCTCTGGAGATAATGTAGTGTAATGCTTTCCAGGGGTTACCTGCAAGTGTTATTTTGCAGTTTTTTCTCCAACTCAATAGATATATTTTTCATGGTATTCACTGTTTATATGTAAATTTTATTTGGGATTCTTGTGCTTCACTGGTGAAGGCAACTTACAGAATTGTAGTCTCTCACACTTATTGCCAATCAGAGATTGCAATTCCCCTATGGGAGAGTATGCCAACTCTCTGCTTATCTAATGCCAAACTTGTTTTGGTTTTTCTGTGTTTGAAGTAAAACCTTGGGTATAAGCATGATGGATACAAATTAATTAATCATCTTCAAGGTCTAGCATTGTTCTTTTCATGGTCATTAATGAAAGCAGGCAGGTCATAGTGACCAGCCATTGCACCTAATGTCTCTCTTGCAAAGGGTGTTGAATTGCATCACTGATCATTAAATTACATCCAATGACTTTAAAGCTGTCCTATATGCATCTATGACCAAATAGTTCCAGCCCTTGCTCTACCACATGGCCAAAACCTATATGTTTGATGCATGTCTACACAAGCTGATGTTTGATGCAAGATCTGCAGCTTGTAGACCAGGTTATCTTCATGCAGCTGTTATTCTAATGGTTTAACAAATAAACATGCAAGGAGAGCCTGTCTTTAGTCCTACCTACATGTATGCAGATATACCACCTTTTATATTGGCCTCCCTGTGCTCGAGGGTTAGATGCTTGCTTGTAGGTAGACAAGCTAAAATGAAACAAAGCTTACCCTCATGAGCTTATGGCAGTGTGAATGTGCTTACTACTGACTTTTGTGATTAGCTATGCCTGTTGAGTGCTAGCAAACCCTGTCTCTTCTGGACATATGACAGAAACTCAGGATGCAAGTTTATATTTATTTGTTTGCTCTGTGTTTTGTTCACTTATTCTGTCCTAATCTACGCCTATGTTTGTGTGCTGATAAGGTCAGTGAGGAGTAATGGCAGCTAGTCATTGCCATTCATAATTTTGTTGGTGACACATGCAAGATTATGACCACACTCATCCTGTTTGTTTTGGTTTTGGTTTGTTCAAGTGTTTTTTGTGGACTTTCCTTTGCGATCTCATGGATGTATGTATAGTTCTAGAATGATCATTATGCTTCCAAGCCTGTGCAGTCTCTGTTGGTTTCATATGTGAAGATCTCAGGGGTCATACAACTGTGCACTTAAGCAATCAATGAGAATGGATAACTGGCTCAGATCCCATTGTTGATGGATGGGCTGTGCATATGTATTTGTTGACATTTATCTGTTTGATTTCAGGGTGCGACATTATGGCGAGTTAGCACTTGAGTGTGCAATGACATACTACAAGTATGGCTGTGCACTTTTTGACAAACTTCAGTCTGAAGCTGATCCTCTTGGTGACACAGCTACACCACAGGAGAGTAATAGAGGCTCATTGTCCTCTGAAGCCTCAAAAGGGAAAGGTTTTCTCCATCATTTCACCTCCTCAGAAGACACTCACCTGCAAAAGACAGAATGATTATGGATCAATATGAGTTGTCTAAGGATGCTTTGAGCAATCTATCAAACATGTGATAAAAAAGAGCTGTTATAATGTAGTTCTTGCTTGACAGAGGCAGTATATCTGTGGATGCTCAGTGGACTTACTGAAATTGCTTTTGGTTATGTTCATATTCACAGAGGAGGATCCTGTGGATGATGAAGAGGGAGATGGAGATGGTGAAGGGGATCGAGGGGATGAGGAAGAGGTGGAAGATGGGGACCTTGAGGATGCTTGGAAAATGCTTGAGTTTGCACGAGTCATCCATGAAAAGCATGGCTGCTGCACCATTGAAACCGTTGACATTATCACCAAACTTGCAGACATAAACTGTTTCAAAGGTATGTATCTGTGGTTGGGTTTGATGTTTAGCTGCTCATCATTAGCATGCTGGATGACTAATCTTATACCACCTGTGTGGCCACCTATGTGGCTTATTCTTTTTCCTCATTTCCTCAGGATAGTTTTCATGTACTTGTCAAAGGGCAGTGTTGGCCAATAGCTGTTGCTAATTGGTATTTGGTTGGATTACCTTGTGTAGAGCTACTATAGTGCACTAACTTTGTGTCCCTTGTTTTTGTCTCCTTTTGTTTCAGTGTTTTCAGAATTTCCTGCTTTGATGCTATTCAGCTGTCCTCTCTTCACAATACTGGTTACTACAGTCACATGTTTGATGTATACTCCACACTCACTCAAACATTTGTTTCATGTGTCGAATGAACATATCTGAGGGATGGTTGCTGAACGGCCTTTACATTGATTGCAGTTTGAAGAGGATACTGTTGACTTTTTTTATTAGCTATGTCTCTTGAATGCTAGCCAACATCATTACTGAGTCTTTCTTTAGCTCCCAGAAATGCAACAGAAACTCAGGTTTTGAATGATTGTTTCTCTTACATTTTTAGCAGATTGTTTTACACATACCTACACTAATTGTTGAAAACTGATGAAGTCAGTGAGGCATAATGAAAGCTAGTTGCTGCCATCCAACATGAAGCTGATGGTCTTGTACTTTTTGCAGGACACTCTTAAGGTGGTGACCCCACTAGTATATGTTATGTTTGTTTCAGTTGGGCCAGAACTGACACAACAGTTACCTTCAAAGTGTAATTGTAGAGATTTCTCTGCAATCTCAGAGGTATGATTGTAAGGGGGTTGATTTGTATCTGCAGAGGATTATAAGACATGCTTTGAGGACTATGCAAATGCTTTACACATTCTAGAGGGGCTGGTAGAGCCTGACAGCCGCATCCTTGCTGAACTGTACTTCTCTCTCCTTCACTTTTTTGATCTTTTGTTCCTGAATTTATAGGGCAAATCTTGGTAAACCCATTGCAGTTCAATCAAATGAAGAACTTGGCTTCTGCTATATTGAGATAGGAATGCAAATGAGTGAGATTGATGCAGGAGTGTATGAAACTAAGAGTGCATGGAACTTTGAATAGGCATTTTAAGATAGCTCTTGCGCATCAGCTGGACTTGAAACCGAAGGAGGCTCTTGGATACTGCAATCATGCAGTTGCAATTTGTGAAGCCCGTGTGCAAAGGCTAAAGGAAGAACTTGCTGAAGCAAAAAGTAATTTAGCCCAAGCTGTGTTGCCTGGAGTCCCAGAGGCTGGTGATAAGGCCAAATCATTGAAAGCACTGATAGATGAGAGGACAAGTGAAGGACCAGAAGAGAACTCAGAGATGTTTGCCACTGCAGATAAAGCTTTGCTTGCCAAGGAGGACCAAGAAGACCTAGTGGTGGCACTGGATGTTGAAATCAAGGAAATTGAAGAATCTCTTGTGGATCTTAGAGAGAAGGTGGGTTTTGATTGTTTCTGGTCATCACAGCTATGCCAATCGTTCTTAGTCAAAATCATGTTCCCTTTTCTGTCGTCTTGAAATTAAGTTATTTGCTTCTGTTGACATACCTTTTTACTTTTGAAGGATCAGTTGAGTTACAATAGTGTGGTCCCTGATTACCAGTAAACTCAACTCAAATTTTTGTCGGAGGAAATGGTTTGCTCTGTGAGGTACCTTGGTTCTGCTTACCTTCTATTTTCATGCTTCAAAAATTGACCATCTGCTTCAATGCAGGCAGATGAACTCAAAGAAATGGCGACAGCTCCCTCTCTGGTGGAGGCTTTGCAAGCGGCTAATCCTGAAGCGGTAGCTAGTTTAAAGCAGATTATGGCTGTAGTCTCTCAAGCAAGTGGTTCAAGCAATGGAGGGGTTGATGCTCCTTCAACAAGTGCTACATTTGATGAACCTTCACTTGGGGGTGTTTCTTCATCAACAGCAGTCACCCATCTTGGGATTATGGGAAGGGGGGTTAAGTGGGCAGAACCTGTTTTGGTCTCAACTGACGAAATCTCCAGGGCTGCAGTTCCACAGCCAAAAAAGCGTTCATTGGATGATATGATGATGGGCAGTGGGTTTGGAGAGACTCAGGTTGGATTTGGGGACACACCTGAAAGGGTTACTAATGGTGGAAATGTGCAGAATGGTCACCAATCTGTTGTTGCCTCTGTTGTTCAGGGAGGTAGCAATGTTGCAAACAGTGCTTCAAAGGATCAAGGGCCAACAGTGATATTCCATCCTGTTGAACAGAGTCAGCTATGACAATCATCCCTTTTAACTACACAAGGTGGCTGTTTTGTACAATAGCATGTTCTTTTGGGTGATGGTTTTTAGGAGATACACAGGATTTTCATTGCATTATGTGTTGGCAAATTCAAGGGTCCATGATTTCAAGCAGGAAACTGGCAAAAAATAAGAGAACCACCAATTGATCTGTTTCAGTGAACTTTCTCAAATTTGATTTTTTCCTTGGGTGAAAATCATAAAATCTCAGTCCACTAGGTTGCAGGATTGGAAGCTTGTCATAGGCAGAGAACTGCTGATGTACGGAAACATATCAATGAGCATCTTGAACAGCCACTGCAATGGTTCTTTGTTACAGGTAAATGCAAAATTCAAAGGTTGTGCACCAAACGAAGCCACCAATGGTCACAGGGATGGGAAATTGATTTAGTGATATAATTTTTCATATAATTTCTCTGCAATCAGCGAATGGATTGATTCAGATTCACCACAAAGACAATTAGGGGCAGATATGGAAATGAATGCTTTTTGAGAAAATGGTCATGTCTTCATGCTCAGGTGTAACTTGCAAAGAATAATATGCAATTCCTCAATTTTCTCCAGGACCCAAGTTCCATCGTTAATGTACTGTTAGCATATGTGGATATTTCTTTTCTCTACATCTGTACCCAGTTTCCTATTCAGTTTCATAAACGAAACCCAAACTTGATTTCATACCCGCCTGCTTTTATCATAGCCAATTCCAGTTTATCACTTTGTAGAAGCTGCATATACTTTGCAGTTCCTTTAGCATCTTCCATGGTGTCAAAGAAATTCCAAATATGCTCTTGATTTCTGTTGAGAACCTGGATTTTGAAAGTACACTCAAGTAGGATTTTTTTCCAAAGAGTAGAGGTCCTTAGACTGAGCACAACAAAGCTGATGAGAAACTGAAATGGATGTTCAGAGAGCAATCTGATAACATGAAGGATGATGATGTCTCTCACAGCAAGAAAGCAAAATTCGTGCTCTGTTTCAATAAATGCAGGGACCTGCAATATGTATTCAACACCAATCGATTTAATACTTTGATCAGAGCTTATTATTTTGTTCTCACCATGGATATCATGCATTTTGCAATCTGCAGCTCATTGCACTGAACCAAAGCTCAAGCTTCCAGCTTTCAGAAATTGCAATCCTTGACTGATATAAGCCCCAAAAGACCATTACCACAATGAAGAGATCCTAAATCACAAGTAGGATGGATGTGAAATAACCTCTGATTTGAAGATTTCAAAGACAGCCAGGAGAATAAACCCTCCCAGACACAGCTCTACACAAAGAGTTGATGCTTCCTTCATCCATTTGTTTCATTGCAGGTCAAATCTGAACTTCACAAACTTGGGAGTTTTGAAATCTGGATCTTGACTAAAACAGTACCACCACAAACATTTTGTAGGTAGCAAAACAGCAGTCATACGATGCATGAATATAATAACTACTGTGCCAAGGGACAGAAGGGAGGTCTATTACCATAAGCAGTTACGCAAACAGAGAGAGATAAACTTATCAAATATCAACAAATTTAACTTGGCAAGGCTGAAGCTTCTTGACTCAAAGTTGGCTTTGAAACTTCAGAACATACACAAGTTTCAGCTGCCATGAACTTCAAAATTGAAGGAGATACACTAGTGTGCTAAAACATTCATTAAAAACTAAAAAATGAATCAGAAAATAAAAGGCTGATGATGATAACAAATCACATGTGTTTGGAGGACAAACACAAGCATCTGTTGTTCTTTGAGTCAAAACTGTAGTGATTCCAACTTGTGCAAAAGATTGATGCATGCCTAACAATGGTATCTAAATTACCAATGCCTCCATCAAAAAATGCAGTGTTTATATTTGCAAATACACTGGAAATCCCAATAGTAATCTCAACCTGAAATTTTGGAGTTTTGGAAATGTGCATAAGGCACTCTTCTCTGTGCGTTGATGTAAGAAACATGCAACAAGCAGACTTATGAAGCAAAACATGTGGGGGAGATGAGTGATACAAGCAAGTGAGCAAGCAAGTAAACTAAGAAAAGAAATAAGTAAAATGCGTAGCATATACAGGCCCTGTATTAACATAGTGGCCAAGCTGGAGAAAGCTGCATACCAGTTGCAAGAATGCTTAAATGAAAAGTTCAAGCTTGCAAGATTTGCAAACAATAGAATGGGAAAAACTATTGCAAACAAACAAAGATACAAGAGAATGAAGAATGCACAGCAAGGGAAAGTAGTGCAGAGAGAAGAAACTAACAAACCTGAAAGGAGGGACCAAAATCCATAAATGGAAATTTGGTCTGCATCATTAGCAAGGGTTACAAGGAATCAACAGTCTGTACCTCTGGCCCATGTTCAGTGCCAATTTGTAACCCACCATCAGATCCCTGCATAACTGCAGAATCAATCCAGATATCGACATGAAAGTTGTGGAGATTTCTCTGCAATCTCATAGATATATCCACAGGACGTTTGTGCAGAAAAGTTCTCTCTGCAATCTCATAGTTGTATACACAAAAAAAGATGTGAAAGTTTGTGGAGAGAAGCTCTCTCATAGATATATAGACAAGAAAGTTGTGGAGTTTTTCTCTGCAATCTCATAGACATACACACAAGTTGTGGAGTTTTTTGGTCCATGTATACACAAGAAAGTACAGTTACATCTGGATCCCTTTGCAGACCATTCCAAACCAAAGAAGTCCAGATACAAGTCCAAAGACACCTCCAACAATTCAAAAGAATTTCATTGCAATACAAGCATTACAATTGTAGAACATCTATCTCAGAAACAGGGCTAGAAGGGGAAACAATACCTCATACAAGATGTGTTGTTTGCACCTTACAATAATTCAGCTTTGGAGTAGAAGTCTTCAGCTTTTGTGGAGGAAGCTTCAATTCAAGAGCCTCACACAACATCCTAAATCAGGTTTCTCCAGGACCTCCTGACATACAAGAATGTTATGGAAAATTCTGAAAAAGCTCCTGCAAAAGAAATTTGAGGACCCAAGTTCCTCCTCTTCAGCAAAACAATCACAGCACATTCTGTAGTTTGAAATGCATGTCTTTCCCAATAACCTAATTGGGTACAATAAGAATCGTTGCAGCACAGAAATCTGAAGCTCAGGACACAAAATTGAACACAGATATTTGAATGTGTCTCAGAAAACAGTGAAAAACAGGGAAGATTAATTGCTGGCTCAAAACAGACACCCTCTTTGTGAGAATCCGCCTATGGATAGGGTAATCATCCCCATCACCAAAGGTTGTTCAGAGTTGTTATGGGCCAGATACTGTTTTGCTCATCATTTTCACCCCCAAAAGTTCACACATTCAATAGTATCCACAACTGTTTCAACCTTTACTTCTTGTTTGATAAATCTTGGGGGAACAGGTCAATCTTCATGTTCCATCTACTGATGCTGCCATCTCAGACCAACACTTGCTGCCATTGTGAGGACTCAAAAGTTCTCCTAAAGAGATCAACTGAGGTTGGCCACTTCCACCCTACTGCAATATTCAGAACAAACACCAAACCACTACTTTTCCCCTCTATAAGTGAAGACAACCATTTAGGAGATTAGGGATCCTACTCCAATCAATAACAGGAACTTTTGGTATATACATACAATTACACATATATACAGCTGACCATGGAACCTGAGGAAAACTAAAATCTGTATGAGCTCACAAAGAGCTTCCGATTTTGCTTGAAATTGTGAAATGATCATAGGTCATAACTCTAACAACACCTCTTATAGCATGTCATCAAAATACTGGACATGAGGTCAACACCTTTACTGGGGTTGATTGAGGTCTTTGATGTGAAGCCCTTTTAACTGTAGCCAGGGATCTTGTATCCACTCCAGGTCTTTCAGCAACATAAAAGAAGAGAATGAAAACCTATTCAAGCTCTTCCCTGTGTCTTTGCACTATAAACAGTTCTAGAATATCAGCAGCAGAAGCTGTTCGATGAAGGGAGGTGAAAGAAGTGGGAGATAAAAGGAAAGTGTTTTGAAACAGTCAGCAAGCTGCCAGAATTCTACTCACCTTCCTCCTTCCATTTATATATCTCGTTTTACCTGAGGTTCTGAAAATGTGATGAAGGCAAGAAAGAGACCTGCACCACAAGGTGATGGCAGAAACATGAGCAACTTTGTACTTGAAAGAGCATCCAGAAAGAATTCTTGTTTAAATGAGATGATCTTCCAAAGATATTCTGGAAAATAGAAGTCTTTATTTTGAACAAAACATTCAGAGTTCAGCCTATTTATTTTGATTAAGTTTCAGTCACACCTGTACAGCCCAAAGAGGACTGAAATTGGTAAATACCCAGTGCCCTCTATAAAACTCACAGTTTTAACTGGTCTTGACATGATCAATAAGACTCCATGATTGTTTCACAATTAGCTGTCAAAGTGACAGCCCCATAAATATAAATACATATACTATGTCTCTTGCAAGTCCAGCAAGCTTATATCTCTCTTTTAATTATGTGAACATTGGCAAAATCACTTGGATAACTTGGAAGTCTGAAGCTATCAAGTCATGGGAAGAATTCAGGGGGAATTGACAGCTGTGCTGAATTGGGCTTCCAAGTACTCCAGTTGCCGCTCCAAGACAGTGAGTTTCTCATTCAAAACTGCCAGTTTGCTCCTTGTTGCAGATTCTACATACAGCCAGCAGGTTCCATGCTCACCCAAAGTCAGTCCATGTGAGTGCCTCAGTCTCCAATCTACAGCACCTGCAGATCCATGTAAGAGCAGACCTCTCTACCTAAAGCATATCAATGAGATTGCAGAGGAAACTCCAAGACTAACACTTTGAAGGTAACACAACAATGGGGCCATTCCCTTATGAGTGCTACTCACAAAGTGTCAGACCATCACCTTAATCATGAATAACAGTGCTATGACTCCCCATTGACCACATCAGCTCCTAACAGTGAGTGTAGATAAGTATATAACAAACATCTGTGTCCTGAGTTTCTGTTGCATTTCTGGAATCAACAGGAAGGTTCAATCATGATGCTCTCTGGCACTCAAGAGAGCAGACATCTTTACCAAGAAGAAATCTTGTGCACTCTAGTCATCAATTGGTCAACCAGAGGCCCATCATCAAATAGAGTTCTTTTATCCCACCCATCTCAATTTTCCAGCATTTCCATGGCATAATGTTTAGACAGTCTAGACAATGTTAGACAGCACATCTGCTTGGAAAGTTAGTATTTTCTCAAAATCACATTTTGGATCTTCAATCTGTTCTCTCATTGTCACATCATTAAAACCTTGTGCACAAGAAGAAACACTGCAGTAGATGACATGAAAAGCTAGCAAAGAAGCTCCTCAACAATCCATCAAGAGTGAGAGTTCTGGAGTGGCCTAGAGAGTGCCAACATCATCTGATGGATGGTTATGGCAAGTCTGAACACTCTGGTAGCCCACAAAAAGAACACCACACTCTCATGCTTTCTTCTACTGTCATGGCATAGAAAGACATAACAGACGTAGCTGCATTGTCAATCAGCTCCACTGATGAGCAGAATTGAAGCCCTTTGACAGACAGATGGGGAAAAGGAAAAATCATGCAATGCTCATGCAATGTTCATGGAATGCTCATGCACTTTGGAAGATAGTACCTTCCTTGGGGGCTGAAGACACAAAGAGATGGAGAAAAGGTTCTAAATTTCCTCTTGCAAGGTATGAAGCATGGCATCTCTGTTGATGCAAAACTCGGTCTGCGAAGAAGAAGAAGAAGAAGTGGCAAATTGATTCAAAGAGGAGCTTCGAATACCCACACAAGTATGTTATCGGCATCCAGAAGAAAGGAAAGGTAAAAGTCTTGCAACAGACTTACCGAACTGCAACAAGAACTCAAAGAGACGGCGCACATTGAGGGAAAGGGAGCTGGAGAAATGGCGGTTGTCCCAATCAGACTGCACCGCTATTCCCACTGCTACTGTATTCATTCCCGCACTCGCCATTACCGGAAACTTCCGGAGCTTTCCAGATTTCTTTTGGTTCACCTTTCCTTCCTCCAAAGCTTGGTTATCGCAGCCGAAGAAAGCAGGAATCGGTCTCTGCTGCCGCGATTCTCGGGGTTTCTTGTCTGAATCTCTACTATTTTCAGCAATTTCTACATTTGTCGATTTCCCAACCAATTTCGCTGTAGACTGGTGACTGTGATGTCTCTCTTTCTTGCTTTCCAAAAAAATAAATCGTGCTAAATTCTTAAGATCAACTTGGCAACACTTCTTCTTCTTCTTCTTCTTCTTCTTCTGCCTCTCTATTGTACATCGAATTCACCGAGCTCCTGGCCTTTGTTTGTCTCTTTCTCTTCTCTTGTCTCTAGTCTTCGCACCCCAGCAGCAGCGCCTGGGCTATCCTCGTGCACGCACAGTTGGAACCCTAAATGCTTCTCAATAATATTACCTATTGCCTTGGATGGAAAAAAAATCATCCATCGAACATTGGTACGCTAGGGAACCTTAGCCAGGGTGATTCTCAGGAACTTGGGCTCCAGCCTTCATCCTTCTTAAGGTCTCTTCATTTTTCTTAAAAATTCTTGAATATTAAAACTAATCAAATAATATATATGGTTTTTTAAAAAATAAAATTTAAAAATTCTAATATTTATGGATTGCATGCCAAAATATAGGGTTTGAAGTGTTCATTGATTTTTTTTTATATGAGAATTTTTCTTTTTCTTCATTGTAATTGCCTTTTTTAGAATCATGCTTTTTGAACTTTGAAAATTCATAATTAAATTATAGCTAGTATGTATTACTTACTTCATTAAATATATTTTAATAATCATCCAAAGACCAAGGTGTTTCTGAAACAAGCATTCTACTCCCACCTTCAAACACACCCCCCACAACCCCAAGGGAAAAATAAGGAAGGAATAAATTTTAGGCATTTTAGGCATTACTTATTAATTTTTTAAATTTTGAGCAATTTGACCATGAGCTACCTAGGGGCTAGGACTACAAGGTGGCCTAAGGTCCAAGACACGATGGCTTAGGGCCCAAGCCACCATTACAAAATGACCGTAGGTTGCTTAGGGCCCAAGATAGGGTGGACCCAATGGTTGCTTCGGACCCCAAGCAAAAGAATCTTTCAATCTTTGGCCTCAAGCCCAAGTCCATAGCAAAAAATTTAAACCACCCCCACTTTCATGGGTTTTCTGGAATTTTGAATGTCAAATCTAGCAAAAATGAATAAGAGATTTTTTTAATTTTTTTTCTTGTGGTGAATTTTTGCATTGTGATTATATATATATATGTAATCTAAGAAAATCCTTATTTTCATTTTTTTCCCAATAATTAGGGGAAATTTTTGAAAATATTTTGTTATTTTTTTACACAACTTTAGATTTTGGGGTGGTGTTTCATCATTTTTTTTACAATTTCAGCTATTTTGTAAAAAATGTTTCACCAATAAATGGGTAAATGTTTCCATGAATTCTCACCAATTGATGCTACCTGAATTTTTTTATTAAAAAAAACTTGGATAAGATCATCTCCATTGGCATCAATATAATGACCTATATTGGTTGATGTGCAACCTTTTAATCATGTGAAATTGAATTTGGACTTGTAAATGTGCATAGGACAATGTTTTCCAAGAGATTTAGGAAAAGAAAATGACTTTGTTTTGATTGGTTGATCACAATGATTGGCCAATGTGGTGTCATTTAAATAGTCTCTCATTTTATATGATCCAATTTTTCATGTTCATAGTTGAAGACGGGGAAGCAATTAACACTCTATGTTGAATGTGACAAATGTTAATAGAAGCCCAAATAAAGGATGTGGATGGAGTAATGTTTTTTTTTCCTTAGTGAAATTTCATCATTTCTCAACAAAAAAATTGAAAGAATGTTGGAATTTTTTTCCCATAGTATAAATTCGACTAAATTTCCTAAATTTCTTAAATTATTATTTTTAAATCCAATTTGTAAATATCAAAAAGATGAAAGAAAAACCTTGGCATTGAGATGCTTTAAAAGACAATAATTTCCTATATTTTAGTGTAAAATATTCTGAAAATATATTATGCCAATTTTGAAGGTTCATTAAATTGCAAAAGTCTTGTCCAAGTTAACCTTTTTTTCATGATCAATTATGTCCTTGTAATTGTCCATTATTTTTGATAATTTAACATAATTGTCAACTTTCCTTTTTCAATGACCATAATTTAACATAACCATCATCAATGTTAAAATGGTAACTTGGTTCAAAATCTTTAAATGTACAAATGGACACACCTATATTATTCACAAGCTTGCCCATTTATACATGATATAGGATCAAGATGTAGATGTAGTAAAAAAATATTTATATTCAATACACAATGGTAAATTATGTATGAAATTTTTTTAATTCTAAATTATGGACTAACACATGAATGTCATGTGTCACATGCAATCCTTCGAAAAGGATTTTTACTTAGGCACGCCTCCTTCATCTGTGTTTTCTCTGTAAGTTGTTTCAAATTAATTTTCTTATCCTTATTGTTTAAATCACCTAATTTTATTTTTTTTACAATTAAATTATTATATTTGTCAAACCTTTTAGTTCCTTATTTAAGCCTCTTGCTACTAAGTGTTCCATAACACTATGTTCATTTGTTGCATTCTTGGAATATCCTATCTTGCATAACCTTGTCATGTGCTTGGCCCCCCCACCCATAGGCTTGTCAAAATTTGAGTCCCATTCCACATTTGAGTACCCATCATTAAACTTTGACTTTCCATGGTTGTTTGAGAAGAATTTGTTTTCATGTTCCAAGAATTCATCTACAAGTAACTTGTGCTTTACATACATTAGTTTTTCTTGAAAGGCCAACTCTTCATTTTCCAAACCCAAGCTTGTTCTTAAAATGGTTTATCAAATTTTAGCAATGTCCTTATTTTCATGTAGCCTTTTAGGATGTTATTTTGCATGTGTGCAATGTGCTTCCAACCAACATACATATAATGGATCCATTCATTCCTCAAGTTGTTAATATGGAGGTTTAATTTGCAATCGTTAGCAATTGTCCCCCCTTTGATTCATTCTACAACATGGCTTGTTGACTAATTACAAAATTCTTGACAAACAACATTGAGTGAAAACATGGTCAAAGGAGCCATGGGTGCCGAAGTAAAAGTGTGGTGGTTTATAACTTAAAATTTTGTATTTATGATATTTAGTTTAACATTATATTATATACATTTTTATTACAATTTGATTTGGTATCATATATATTATGTATTCATGCCTTCTATCACATAAATATGAACAACTTTTATTAAAGCCATATTTCTAAAATCCATAATTTTTAAAATCAAAAGCACATTTGAACCAAATGTGTTCAAATCGGTTATAAAAACAATTTTCATTAGTTCAAGTCCTTTTCCCTTCTAATCATCAATGTTAATTCTCTTTTATTTTCAAAAGGAATGGTGCACATTTGGTAAAAAATAAAAAATTGAAAATGTAATGAAAATATTTTAACATACCAATAGTTTAAAAACAAAATAGCAGGAAGGAAAGATAGGACAAGTTAGGTATTTAAACAAATCGATAGACTATTGTAGTTACAACATTGTAATTAATTGACTTGATAAAGACATTTTTTATAACAAGTCAATTTGTCGCATCAAGTCGATTTGTAAAAACAGTTAAACAATTATAACCACATGTGTATTATTTAAGGCAAGAATCAAGAAGTAAAAAGTGTTATTTTGTTGAACATTTGTGGGTGTCTAGGGGTATTTTCTTTCTATTTGAATGGCTCTAAGAGGACTCATAGAGATTACTAGGAAAAAGTAAAGGCTGGTTTGCAAGGACAATTATGAAAATATCAAAAATAGTGAAGATGAATTCAATGTGCCACTATTGTTCTTCCTTGTCATCATTTTGAATGTTGAATTATTTCTTGAAATAAATCTTAATTAGTTAAATACATGGTATTTACACTATTAAAATAAGATAAAAACCTGACGGGCAATATATGGCAATGATGAATAATAAAAGACTTATTATTTAAATCTTTGCAAAAGTTATTACTAACAAAGAAAAATAAGGACTATTCATTTTTTAGGTTTGAATGTTTTGAGCATACAAATTTTTTTAATATTTGTGTTAAACTTTGAACATATAAAATTTGCAATTAATGGAAAATATTCTCAAAAAATTTATGACAATCCAAACTATTATGTTTCTTTTGTGATCTTTAAAACATAAAAAAATACAATTTAAAAAAATGTCCACTCGCTCGGGTGGCTCCTTTAACTACGTTTTTATGTCATTTTTAAAAAACTTGTTGAACACAATGTTTATTTCTTGTGTCATTGATGTGGTCCCTCCTAACACAAAAACAATGTGAATAACCAATTCTTGAATGGTACCATGTGATGCACATTGTACACATTTAGTTGTAGCAACATGCATTGTTTTTTTATAACCAAGTCCAACTCCTTGCATGTGCACTTGTAGGTAGGGATGATTAAGTATTCGATCCATTTCTTCATTGATTCTAACATACACCAATGGTTTTTGGTTAGGTTGAAAACAAAATTAACTTCCACACACATTTTTCGAGAAGGTAAACACTTGATTTGCTAATGTTTGTAAATGCATTGTAAAGCCAACTCACACCCTACAAGGGTTTTTGTGACACAAATAGTAAGGCCACACTTATCCTTTGTGTTAATGACTTACGCTTGTTTAATGTTCTTGGTGTTATAGGTGTTTGCCAACCCCAGCGGCATCTACCAAACAAGGTTTCGTCCATGTTGAACATTAATTTCAAAGGGATGTCATGGGTAAATATCTTGTATGCCATGCACAACTTCATTTCCTCCACCAACTACTTGAAGTTCTTGGGGAGTTTTTGTGTTGCGTTTATCAGGTGCTTAAAGGACCAACTCAATTTCTTTTGCAAAAGATGTCACAAAAATCACCTACCCATCATGTAATGCCTTTCATTCTTCCTTAATAGACCAAGGTTTTCGGCATCCATATGTTGATCATCAAGTGTTGTATAGTGATGATATTGATGGTGTTTCCAACATTTATTTGAACATGCAAAGCCTTGCATATTTCTTTTTTCATGTTGGGGTCCAAAGTTGTTGTCAACCTATGGCCTCCACAAAATGTGAAACCTTTTTTTAGCTTTTCTTATGCACACTTTGAAAAAATCCAAGGTGAGGTTTTCTTGTTTAGTGTAAACTTGAGCAAAGGTTTCATTGCGCTTTCATCTAGGTTATTGAAGAGGTGACCATGCTTGTCATGCTTTTGGAGCTAGTTCATACCACCATGAAATGTGTTCTTACATTGCAAAATAACCAAGATGAGGTCCATAAAAAGTGACCTTCACCAATTGATCTTCTTATTTCCTGAATGTGATTTCTTGTTAAAAACATGAGTTTGCCCTTGTGATACTTTTATTTCTTACAACTTGTTAATGGTTGGTAGCTTTGGTCTCCCAAACTTCTTTTTAAGAAGCACTCTTTTTTGGGGAAATCATTGTTCATACATTTTAGGAAACATTTGATGTAAACATGTGTTTTTTAGTTTGTTATGAAATAATGGCATATTTTAAATATATTATAGGTACATCCTAATATATATATATTCTCATAATGAATCATAAACACCTTATTTACATTTAAGTAAATTTATTTTTTTCTCAATAGATTGCACCCAAATTCAAAGATTGTCAATGGGGTGCTTGTACCAATAAAGTGCACCATTTGTTTTACCATTGTAGGTGTGCCCAAGCCCATTGTTCCTAAATTGGACAAATTGAAGAAATATATGGCCTAAAATGTCAAGTAAAACATGACATGTTTTGTAAAGCTTGAAAAAAAACTAGATTTACCATGAAACAAACAATAAGCACTATCACAACCTTGCCCTATTCAATGCTCAACATCCTGAATCTTTTTGTAATAATTTGGTAATAACGAACTTGGGGACTATTGACATAAGGTTGTGTAATATTATGCTTCTTTCCATATTTTACAAAATGGCCAACCCATGTCAGAGTATGAATCTTTGAAACATTTGATTGATTTTTTTAAAGTGAAAAAAATGTCCAAAAAACATTACTCTCATGCATTTGGGTGGGTGATGGGTGAACATATTCACTTGCAAGTTTTGAAAACATTGATGCTAGCTATGATGAAAGCTCAATAACTTTCAATCACATGTGATGAAGTTACTTATATTGACAACTAACAATGGTTGTCTATAAATGTTTATGTGGTGAACAATTGAATGCAAATTTTATTGTTATTGTCCATTGTTCAAGTTGTGGGTGGCTTTGGTGTTGACAACTTGACAAAAAAGTTCCTTAAGGAAAAAGGCAATTTTTTCAATGAACAATGAACTTTCCCTTAGGAAGGGCCCAAGTTTTATGGGGAAACATATGTTTCAAATATTTTTGCAACTATACCCATCTCATGTTCATTTTTATATAGGCTTACGATTTATCATTACAATTGTCTCAAGGAAGGTTATAACTTTGTAATTGAAAGCATTTCAATCAAAATTCATATGAAAAAATTTCAATCACACAAGGATTAAAATGCATTTGCTCGTTGGGCAATTTAAGCCCATTTTTCCTCAAGGGACATAAAAAACTTCCTTGGGAAAACCATGTTCCCCAAAGGAGTAAGGGACCTAAATTGCCTTGGGGGATGTAACCATGTATTTCTTAAAGAAAATAGGCTTAAGTTGCCTTGAAAATAAATGACTTAAATTGCTTTAGGGGCAACCATGTCCAAGGGAAAAAAGGGCCTAAGTTTCCTTGAGGAGCAACCATGTTCCTGGGGGAGCACATGAATTTGAATATTTATGTGATTGTAATTTTTTCATATGAATTATGATTGAAGTGCTTTCAATTACAAAGTTATAGCCATACTCAATAACTTTCTAATGATAGGTTGGAAACTTATATTAAAATGAACATAAGATGCTTATGATCACATAAAAATTCAAAGCATATTTTCCCAAAGGAATTTGGGCCCTAGCTCCTCAATGAACATGGTTGTTTCACAAGGTAACATAAGCCCTTGCTCCCCTAAGCACATGTTGATTCAGAGGAATTTTTCATGTCTCTCTAAAAAAAAAAGGGGGGACCTAAGTTGCCCCAAAGAACAACTATGTCTTCTAAGGAGAAAGGTTCTAAATTACCTTGGGAGCAACCATGTCCCCTTGGGAAAAAGTGGCCTAAGTTGCCTTGGGGAGCAAATGCATTCAAATCTTTATGCAACTTTTTCATATGAATTTTGATTGACATGTTTTCAAGAACAAAGTTGTAACCTTCCTTAAAAGCTTTTCAATAATAGGTTGTGAGCTTATATAAAAATGAATATGAGACCATCATGGTTGCAAAAACTTTCAAAACATATGTTACCATTGGGAACTTCTCCCACTCTTCATAAAATATGTTTTTTGAAGAACTTCATTTGTTCCTTAGGGAACTTCATTTTTCTTCATGGGGAACTTACATTGTTCCTTGGGGCAAGTTGTTTGGAATTGACATTTACTTTTTTTCTCTAAGGAAGTTGTTTCCCAAGGGCAACTAATTTTTTTAAATTGTTAAAATGTTCTATGTTCTTTTTTCATCCATTTTGTTTATTGGCCAAAAAAAATTTTGAATTTTTTTTTGAACTTTGAACCTTTGGGTTGAAAGGAAGATTTTAATGATTATATCACAATTTTTATCTTTGAGATTGTTGTGTAAGAAATATTTTTACAATGTTAATCATTGTGTGGGTACAATATTAAAAAAATGATTAAAAAAGAATGTTGAACATTTCATAGCAAATGTGTTGAATCCATTGCCACATTTGTTGCTATTGTTCAATGTTTCTTGGAACTAACATGATTGTAATATATCTACATTTGGGGGCTAGTGCAATATTTTCATCCAAGGCTTGTATACAAAACAAAATAACTATCAACAAGGTTTTGTGTAATACAATGCATTTGTTGCAATACGTTTGTTAATTGACATCGACATCACATAAGTATTTGGTAGGTAAGAGGATGGGTGGATGGGTAGATAAGGAGGTGAGTGAGTGGGTGTGTGTAGGTGAGGGGAGTGAATGTAGTAAGTAGCTAGGTACATTGAAAGGTAAGATGATAGGTAGGGTGAAAATAATTAGAGTTGAAAAAAAAAAATAGGGAAAAAAAAATTAAAAAAAATCGACCCTATAAAATCAGGAACCTAATGAAAAAATGAGGGTTCACCGCTTCAACAACCATTTTTCAATCTTACATATAAATTCAGGTAGTCTGTGCGTGCGTATGACACGACAATTTTGCATTTTAATTCACCGACAGAACTGGCCTAACATTTGGTAGGTAGGTAGGTTGTAGTGCTGGTGGTGACGAAGCTCGAGTCCGGGAGTCCAGGCCCGGCGCTAATCGGAGGGCGAAATTTCCTGTTCCAGTCTGTGGGCAAAGCTATTGGAGAAAATTAGGTTAGGACATTCTAGCGCGGAATGGAGACCCAGGATAGCTGACGTCAAGAACCGAAATTTGCACCCAAAAAAACCCCATAAAACACACAACCCCCTACTAGCCTAAATGAATGAAGGGAAAGCCAAAAAAAACAGTAAACCAGTTCCAATTTGACGAGTGAACAGTGAACACACGAAGAGTCACTCTTGTCAGTCCACTTCTATTCCCTTCTTCGCTTCCATTTCTTATTCGCTTTCATTGCCAAAAACGTTTCGCACAAATCCGACTTTTTCCAACGGAGGAAACGGATCGTACCCCCCGGGAGGAAGAAATCGGAGTGGATCGGACGCGGTTCGATCGAACGCAACCAAAACCAAAACTACAAATGTGAGATTTGTTTCAAACGGAGATGGAAATCGGACTCCTCTCTCTCTCTCTCTCTCTCTCTCTCGTGTCTTTAGTTGTCGTGTTCTTTGGACTTAGTTAGCCGTTTGTGGGGTTTTTTTCCTCCTTACTGGCGCTTTGAATCCAACAGGAGGGAGGGAGGGAGTAGCGTATCCGACGAGGTAAGCAAAATTTCATCATCTTTTGCTGTGTCTGTGAGCAATGCAAAGATTTGACTAGCCAGGGAATCGGTGACGCGTTTTGGAACAACTAGGGATTCTTTGCCTGTGTTTTTCAGTTTGGCTTGTTGTTGCTCGGGGTACGCCTTCTCTCTGTTTTGAGAAGTTTTTTTTTACGGGTTTGGATTTTTGTTTGTTTGTTTGTTTTGTGAGTGAGTAGATATATATGCGGCGGCTCGACTTTCTCAAGTATGGCACTCGGCAAGATGCTAAAATTGTGAATGCATCTGAGATGATGCAGTAGGAAGGAGTATTAAGGGTCAGGTTGTTTTGCGTACATGCGTTCGCTCTTTCCTCTACGTCATCTAATGTCGAAGAATGATATAGCTACATTAAAGATGGTTAGAAAGCTCGGAGCAGAGCAGTATCTAAATGATTCTGGATGCTCAATCGATCTTTGCTCATTGGAATGTCGCTCTAAGGAGATCTTCAGTCCGTGTCCATCAATGCAACTTAACTGGTCCGACCTCCCGTTCGCTGGGAGCTTCTGCA
>Ga0209208_10003237_pt1 | contig 23386 bp, 24 predicted proteins | sample S1TSphfallax_3_FD_187694 | JGI IMG/M metagenome (GOLD analysis project Ga0209208, IMG submission 187694) | Host-associated microbial communities from peat moss isolated from Minnesota, USA - S1T2_Fd - Sphagnum fallax MG (SPAdes) (version 2) | ecosystem: Host-associated > Plants > Peat moss >...
AACAAGTGGTCAAAAAATCTTCCCATGAATGGTGAGAATGAAACGTAGATGAAGCACATGAAGACTCCTTCTAAAAAGAAGACCAATCATTTACCATAAACCTTTTGAAATGAGCAAAAACCTCTCAATGATGTGAACGACTTCCTCAAATATAACGCAAACACCAACGAAGTACCAGGAGGAAAAGGAACCATGTTAAGTTGTTCATTGGGTTTCAAGTAATTCAATCAAAGGGCAAGCAAAAAGCTTACCTCACCTCATCCTAGTTGGCTCAACAAATTTTATGAAACAAACAAAGGCACGCAAAACAAAATTCAAACAACCCCAAAATGGAATTAGATTGAGCCTGAAGTCAACCCCAAAAGGCAAGAGGAATAAAACTAAGGAAAAACACATGAAGGGAGGATGCATGCAAAGATAAAATAGCCTAGTTAGCCTAGGAGTGAACACTCTTGACATGCTTCGAAAGGCTACTTAAAATGTAAAGGCCAAAATAATGAAAACAAAGGGTATCTCGAATTGATGGGGGACGCAAAGAGGGAGCCATTAAAAAAAAACAAAAACCTACACCCAAAACCCCTAAGAAGCAAAAAACAAAGTAGCCCCCCCAAAACAACAAAAAAAATATTTTTTAATTTAAAAACAAGACTATTTTGCCATTGTAGGAGCTTGTCAAAGATGGCAAGCCCAATTGTTGCAAGAGTATAACAACTCTAATCTTTGACAAACTACAAGTTTTCATTGTCTATAGGTTCAAATTCTAGATTTTTGCAAACAACCACCACAAGGAAGTTGTGCCAGACTCCTTCGTCCTTCGTGCAACTCAACCATGGCTCCTCTCAACCATGGAGTTGCTACATTAAGCCATCAAAATTTGTTATCTATCCCATTGACCACCAACTCCAAAGTACCACCACACATATGCAAGTACTTGGAAGAAGTGGACACTCTTGCTCAACTCATTGCTCAATCTTTTGTAGACTTCAACCATCCCATGATCACCACCAAGCATTAGGCTAGCCTTGAAAGTTTCCCAAAATAATAAGGGAAACAAAAATACAAATATTACACATACATTGTAAGGTAGATGAAAGTTCAAAAAATGAATAGAAAAATAAAATAAAATAGGCAAACAATTGAAGAAAATAGGTATGGATGTCAAAGCAAAATTTGATGAAGGTATGCGCCCATCAAATGTCACCAATTCCTTGATAGGGAAAACATCTATTAGTGTTGGTCAACAATTTTAATGTTGTTGATGTTAATGCTTGCACCAATGACACATGTTAGGTTAGCAATGTTGGGTTATTTGTAAAAAAATAAACCCTAACATTAGGTGTGATACCCTATAAATGGCTAAAAGCATCATAGGTAAGTAAGGTAAAGACCATTAATAGCAATTATATAGGTGGGTAAACAAGGAAAGCACTTGGTGACTACCAGGTAAATAGAGGGTTAGTGAGGGTTAGTGTAAGGGAAGGCTTGTTCCCCAAGCTTAATTTGAAAGTTGTAACCATGAAGATGGCAACCCAAAGGTGTAGGTTTGAAAATTAGGGTTAGAGGCTCGTGGGGAGCTGACCCTACTACCCTTTCCAAGTAAAAAGCACAAAAGGATCTTAAAATTCAAAATGATGGAAGGTTTGCATGTCATGGGCATAAGGCTCCAAAGGAATATTCCAAGCAACCCGAGGTGTGTTCAAATTACAAAGAGCTTGGACTGCTGGATGTGCGCTTAGCTTAGCTAAGCTAACCACCACGATGGTTAGCTTTGCTTTGGGATGGGAAAAACAAACCGAAAAGTGTATCTTGTCCTTTTCCACACTCACACATACACACACACACACAGTGTCATCATCAGATCGTCCATCTTACATGATGCATTGGTGGTGGGTGCAGCTGGGTTCCTTGTAGTCGGGAATAAGTAAAAAGAGTAGTAATAATAATAGAAAGAAAGAGGGTACGGACGTTGTTTTTTTTTGTAGATTGCTTGTAGATGGCAACCGAAGAAATTTTCACATTTGTCTATTTTAGGGTTGATGGAGCCATCCATTTGTCATAAAGACGATAAATGAATGAACGAATTCTCCTTGTCTTCGAGCAAGTTGTGTAAAGTGGTAAAAGCCCAAGCCATTGGTACGTACAACCATTTGCATTCGGAAGCGATGCTATTTTGGGGCAAGAGTTGGCTTCTTCCCACCCCACCCCCCGATCATGCATTTCCCATGTCATCATCATCATCATCAGTTGGCAACTGAATGCAGCAGATTCAGGCTCCAAACTCATAATAGCCTACTCCCCGTACTAAAACTACAGTGTTAAGCTCTTGTTTGTTATTTTTATGCAAAATAATAAGGGACCCATTTCTTCTAGTCTCTAGTAGGTAATAATAATGGCTAAATAATAATAATACTAATACTAATAATAATAATATCAATATTAGTATTTTATTATTATGGGGGAGGGGAAATACCATGGTAAAAATGGCAAAACCCATTTAAATTATTTCTAAATATTACAAATATATCCCATGCTTGGACTTTTATATGGGGGGTCTCTAAGGTCAAAATTGAACCATTTCTTTTGGGGGCTTAAAATGGCCCACTAAGAGGTCTCACTAAAAAAAAAACAAAGGTCAAGGTATCAATGGGCTCCCCCTAGGTGCTGTGTGTAGAGAGGGTAGGGGTCCTTTTGTTTTTTACTGGCAAAACTTTCTCCCCAAAAAAAAGAAAGAAAAAAGAAATTAAAATTAAAAATAAAAAATGAAAAGATTTTGAAGGGTTTTTTATGGCGAGAAAGTGAGGAAAATTTACTAAAACTTGCCATATATATTTTTTCTATGTTTGGTTTTTTCAGTGTGTGGCCATAAATATAAAAGTTTGATTATTCAAGTTTGTACTTCATATCTAGTTTATAGCCAGATTTGGCTAAAAATCTTCCTAGTGACAATTGCCATTTTTTTTTACCCACATCTTTGTATGGATGATTGTCACTTAAGCTACACAATTAAAAAAATTCCTTTTATTTTTAAAAAAAAATCACTATTTTGTTGAGGGAATAATAATAAAACCCATCTACACTTATAACTTCTTTAATGTCAATATACAAGACAAATGGCTATAGGTACTACTAGCTTTGCCTTTTTATGGCAAATCCAACAACAATTCTTTTATGGCAATTTCAAAGTTCAAACTAAACCTGACTGAACCCCAGGTTAAAAAACCCTACTAACCAGAGAACCCTACCCAACCACACTAAGTTAAAATTCATTTATAGAAATGTTGAAATTTTCAAAAAAATAAAAATAAAATAAAATTCAAAGAATAAAATACTTGTGAAGGAAAATAAATGAATCTATGAAAATTTATTTTATTTTTGACATGAAATCTTGAAATTTTAATTAATTATTTGACAAACATGTGTTAAAGCTGCCCTTTGTATTACAATATATATATATATATAAAGGATTCTTCAATATTAAAAAATTGCAACTTTGCTATTGGTTGATAACTGGTAAGGAAATTCTTCCATGGGATTTACATTCATTCATTTATTTATATATATATTTATTTATTTATTTACATACATACATATGCATGGAAGGGTTTTTTTTATCCTTATTTTTTTTTTAATTTTTAATTTTTTAATTTTTAATTTTTAATTTAATTTAATTTTGAATATTTTTTTAAATTATGAGAACACTATGTTATTATATGTTCTCATAATTAGATATTTCTTTAGCAAAACTTTTAAAGAGCTTAGTTAGTAGTAAGTAACTAATTTTATTTGTTTGCTCCAGCCACACTACACACTTCCAGGACCCACCCGGATTGTGGAGAAACTGTTTATTATTTATTTATTTATTTTTGTATTACTATTATTATTATTATTATTATTAATTATTATTATTATCCTCCTTTGGGGAGGGAGCCATAGGATGGATGATGATGGATGATGTTGTTTACTTTCTTTAGTATGTATGTCGCATTAGTAGCCTCTCTTCTTTTTTGGCTGGTTTATTATGTATGGCCAGAATTCGACCAATTTTTAAAGGGAAAAATAAATAAATTCCAAATTTCTGCACATGGTTCAACTAACCAAACTATATATAGAAGGATTTTTTTTTCATTTTTTTATTTTCATATTTTAGCCTATAATCAAATTTGGCTAAATCTTCTTATGGATGATAACCACCACTTGAAGAAACATTTGGTAAGTAATAATTAGGAGCTGGTATAACTAGTTACCGATTTCTTTTCTTCATCGATTGGATGAATGAAAACTGTGCGCTTCTGTCTTCTTTCTTCGTTCTGGGTCTCTGTCTTGTGGGGTGTGTGTGTCTGATTTTGCAAGAGAGCTTTGTTGCAGGCAGTTCTCCTCAGTTCTCCTCTGTCTCTGTCTCTGTCTCTCTTGTTGCTGTGCTGGTGCTCCTCCGTCCCCTTGAGAGCTCTGAATTCTTCGTATTTTACTGTTGTTGTCGTGTTTTTTTTGGGTACTAACAAGCATCTGATAGTGTCTTTCTTTATTTTTTGAACTCGTCTTACAATTTGCTGCTCAGCGCCTTTTCTCCGTGACTGATTTGATTGTTGCACTCAGCAGCTTCTAGCTAGTTTCTTTTTTGCCTTCTTGCAGACAGACAGACATAAAGAAGCGTAAGTCGGAGAGCATTATTATCTGGAGCTCTAGATTGTTTTTTTGGTCTTCTGGTTCTTTTTCTGCTTCTTTCAATAGTCCGTTTTGTTTTGTTGCCTCTCCAGTTTTTCTGTATTGGTATTATTCTTCTACTCGTGAATAATATTGCGCGCGTTGGTTGTCGTCTCTTGTAGTCTGGCGTTTTGCAGCTTCAGCAGCTTTTTTCGTTTCAGAAAAATCTAGTGCATTCTTTTGAGCTGGTTCATCTTCACGCGTACATATCATGCTTACGAGAGGTTTTGATTCAAGGTTTTTCTAGTTTTTTTCTTTCATTTGCCTCGTGCTAAAGCGCTTGTCGATCAGCAAACAATAGTATTATTGTTGTTTGTTTCTGTCCCTAGTGTTGCGAGTTCTCCGGTTTTCTCTTCCCTTTCCCTGTGCTCTGGAATTCGATACGACTACAGCTTCTCAATCTGATTCTGTTAAGCTTGATCAGATTCTTGTTGCGATTAAAAGAACCACAAAAACGTTTCCGGATTCGTGCTCTGTGCATGGCAATTGTGGTGACCAGTATGGCAGCGGCATCGTGTGGCCAAGTTGTTGTTTCCAGAGCTTGTCTCAGGAACAGAGATCCAAACGATCTATTGTTTGCAGCAGATGAAGTTCCCAACAGCAGCAAGAGGCTGTGTGTAGCAGCAGATAGGGAGCTGGAGTCTCCCTCAGTAGTTTCTTTGTATGAAAAATCTGCTGCCGCCGCGGATCATGGAGTGCAGACGATCACTCTGCAGCGCCGGCCAGTTACATCCCCACAACAGTCTTCGGTAGCAGCAGCAGCAGCAGCAGCTGAAGGCGATCATGAAGAATGGAAGATGAATAAAGGCTGGGAGGCTCTGGAGCTTTGTCTCCTAGAGCGCATCACTCGCTCTCTCTCTCTGGCTGACCTCTGCAGACTCTCCCAGGTCCGTATATGCTTCTGGAGCTCACTTCTACATTAGGTAGTTGTGTCGTAGTCGTCGAAGTCGTCTTGAATGGCTTCATTGTGGCTGGCTCTGAGAGAGCAATCTTAATCTCTAAAAGAGTACGAATGTCGACGTTCCTGAAATCTCCTGCTACAGCAACGTCGCCAATTCAACCGCGAGCTACGTTCCTGTTGCAATGCATACCAGGATCGAACTCCACATTGAGGAAAGATCATCGACTATGCGGAGTTGGATCGGTTCCCCCCTCCCCCCCCCCCGCAATGACGAAAAGTTTGTAAGTCTGTTGCAGAGGAGAGTTCCGTGATGGAAACACGATGAAATCCACACTGGACTTCACAAACTGGTCTGGAACAAGGAGGAGGGCTAACTAGTCGTGGTGTTTTTGTTGCTTAATGGATTCCCGCTGGGTGCATGCTTCTGGCAGGTGAGCAAGCACTATAGAGAGATGTGCGGGAGGGACGAGGTCTGGAAATTTAGAGGGGAAGAGAAGGAGCTTCTTCTGATGAGGAAGGCTGCTGCCGCTGCTGACAGTGGTACTAGTTGCCTGAAACCGTCCACAAATTTCTCGACGACGACAGCATCAACGGATGAAAGGCTACAAGCAACTCCTCTCATAGCTTCCGACCAAATCCACTTCTCTGGAGATGTCGCCATACTCGATCCGTATGTATCCCACAGATCACCCTTATCATAGACACTTGCCAACCACACTGTTGTTGATGAGAATGACAGTCTGCCTGTTAGGTTTTGCAGAATCTGCAAGGGAGGCACACTCTTTCTGACCAGTGTAAAGTGACCTTTGTTCTCTTTTGTTTTGGGTCCCCCAGGTTTGAGCTCTTTGCGTTGCAAAAAGCAGAACTGAAGCAGATAGTGAAGGAGCACAAATATCAAGACCTTGTGCTGACTTACAGAGGCATGCAAAGTGCAGTTCTGAGAACCAGCTGTGCTGTAGATGGGGATGACAGTGCCTTCGAGGTGTTCAGAGATGGGAAGGAAGTGGGTGCCAATGTGACAAGTTCAGCTGTGCTAGCAGTGGTTCCTAAGAAGCTACTACTGCAGCTAGTGCATGAGAATGGCAGCAGCAGCAGCAAGCTTCTGGAGCATGGGGTGCTTGTGGAGGCTGTTGATGGACTGTTGAGGCGAAGCTTGGATGGAGATTTCATCATCAGACACCAGGAGCCTACAAGAGGAACAAAGGTGGAGCTGCCTTTCAGTGGAGAGGTCGACTATGCTGATGTTGTCTGCTCTACAGGTATGTAAATATTGCACACTATATTGAACCTCTTGTTTTCCTTCTGCTTCTTCTGCCACCATATCACTTGCAACAAAACATCAGATATACTCTGGTCTCCTTCTTGCCTGGATGAAGAAGAAGATTTTGTGTGGATCATTTGGAAGATTTTTCCTTACCCTTTTCTGCACAAAACACTTGCAACAAATTTCAGATTACTTTGTGTTTAAAGAAGATGATGCTCTCTGCCTGGAAGTGGGAAGAAGAAGATTTCATGTATTGATTTGGAAGATTTTTCATGATTATCTGCACAAAACACTTGCATCAAAACATCAGGTAAGCTTCTTGTTTAAAAGAAGATGATCATGCTCTGCCTGCAAGTGGGAAGAAGATCTTATGTACTGTTTGTGCTTGTGTCATGAATCAGGTGGGAGTTGGACAGAAGATACTGACAGTGAGGATGACGAACAAGATCTGACTGAGGAGGAAATGGCTGAAGCTCTGCGAGAAGCTGCACTCTTGACCCTCAAGAGCAGCTGCAAATCTGCCACTGAAAATGTCACCTCCAAACTTGATTTGTCTCTTCAATCCTGCTCATAAGTGAGTGCCACTTCTCTCTAGAGTTTCTCTAGGATTCAATGCAAAAAAATTTTGAAAGCAAAAATCTGGCACAGTCATTTCCAAGCATGTCATTAATGTGGAACAACTCAAACTCAACTTTGGTTTTAAAAGGAGGGAAAAGGTAGAAGAGTGCACACCTCTTCCTGCTTCTCCTCCTCCTCCTCCTCTTCCTGCTGCTGCTGTGCTGTAAGTTGTTGCAATTTCAGAGCTACATTCCTACCTCTTTCTGATTCATATACGTACCACATATGTTTTCTTCATGTCAAAGAGTATGTACATGAAACCTTTTTGCTTGTTGCATAATGGCTCTGCCCTTTAAATGACATCCATTAAGGACGATGAATATTCAACACACTAAATTGGAAACACATGGTGGTTATCACAGTGAAGCCCCAAGTAGATCCTTCACCAATGCCTGAAACCTTTCTATTGTGGATGATGGATGGACTGCACATGACCCTTGAATGTAGGGATACCAAACTTTTGACCCGCTTCTGGGTGCATCACAATGTGTCTACCCTGAAAGGCTAGAGCCAATAAAACATGACTCAATTTTATGTATACTGGCCTCGGAGGGATTACAAATCCAGAAGAGTCTGCTAATAGATCATCTCTTCTGTGCACCGTCATAATAATGGCATTGCAAAGGGACAACGGTGCAATGATAAGGACAATGAGGAGGGACAAGCTAATGGGTAATGTCCACTTGGTGGAAGTTACTTTGACAAGTTGGAGAGTTCTTTTCGGATTATGTAAGTCATTGTTCCTGTGATATCATTGCGATGTCAGTGACCAAGATTTTCTTCAGTCGAATGAGGGATCACAATATGCAAAGGAAAAAATGCAACAGTGCTTTATGTATGTTGCATGACAACAATTCCAAAAAACTGAATATCTAGATGACAGAATAAAATCAACTCTACATGCTCAAATTTATGCTGCATGACAAGCACCTGAGAAACCAAGTGTCTAGATGAAAGAATACAATCAACTCTACATGTTCAATTCTATGTTGCATTGACAACAAAGCCCAAAAACCCAAGTATCTAGAAGAAAAGAAGAAAGCAACTCTGATTGGAAATTAAGTACCCGAATTGCTTCTTGTTCTTCAACACAGTACCAGTGTACACTGATTCAAGCTTCTACCATAAGAAAAATTGGCACATTGTGAGCTTTTCAACTGGGTTTTGAGCAGAGGGTTGCTAGGCCAGTTGCAATGGAAGATGAAGGCAGAGACAAAGTTTTGTTTTTCGGAGGCCTGCTTGCATGCATGAAAATGCATTGAAGGAAAGCCTCCAAAAGCATTCATGCAGCATGACTGGAGGAGCCCAACCAAGGTGGGTACTTCACCATCATGTTGATGATATAGCTGCTCAACCCATGCAGAGACGGATACTGAGATCTTCAAAGACAAATCTGCAAGACAATCAATCAATCAATCAAGAATCTCTCCCTTCAGAACAATCGCCTCCACCCTAAACCCTAAACCCTAAAGCAACCGACTTGCACACAAACCAACAAAATATGAAAAAACACAGTACGTGCAGAATCTAGCTTACCTGCAAGCTTACCTCACTTGGTTTCTGCAATCTAGGGTTAGGGTTTCGAGCTTCGAGGTTTCTCTTTGAACTTGCTCCTACTGTGGTTGCGTTCAGGCAGCGAGTGCTTTTGCAGCTCGTGATCACTACCAAAGACTCTAGTGTTCTCCGAAGAGACGTAATTGCAAGAGCCGGAGGTGTGAAGAGAAGGAAACAGTAGATTCGAAGCAGAAAGCAGATTGCGGAAAAGAGAGAGAAAGAGAGAGAACAGCAGCTAGGAGCAGAGGAATGGCGGATGAGGGCACTGACGCAGTCGAGTATGAAATCTACCCGGATGCTTGCGTCGTCGCTACTGCTTCCTCTAGGCCTGGTACAGCGTTGTTGGATCCGGATTTGGGCAAACCTCCTCGGAAGTCGAAGGTCAAGGAGGAGTCTAGGGTTTATGGTTCTGGTGTGAAGGACGAAGAGCGTCTCCTCTTCCTCCTTGAGGAACTGAAGGCCGCTTGTTTCGACATCGTGAGCCCCTTGATTAAGGACTACATCTGGCAGCACCAGCCGTTCAACTTGGATGCGGTCTCAACCCCAAATTCTTCTTCTTCTTTGTCTTCGTCTTCTTCGTCTCTCCCGCATCTGCATGGCATGATCAAGTATGGTGACAACATAGATGATGAGTGGTTTCTTGTCTTCCTTCTCTATGAACTTTCACGAAACCTTCCTAACATCTCTATCACTGTGAGGGACGGTGATGGCCAGTTCCTTCTCATAGAGGCTGCATATTCTCTTCCTCGGTGGCTCAAACCAGAAACAAGTAGCAATCGTGTATTCATAAGACAAGGATGTCTTCACTTTCTTCCCCCTTCCAGCATGCCTGTGAATTCCTCCTCCTCCTTACAAAAGGCTCTAGAGGTTCTTGCCAGAGGAGATGCGGTCACCAAAGCTTCAGATGGAGTGCAGCAAGCCATCACACACCGCATCGGAGAGTATCCTGAGAGAGCTCGCAGTGGAATCCACAAAGCTCGGTGTATAGTTCCATTGCAAGTGGCTCAGATTTTGAAGCATGAGCCGCAGCTCATCTCTATTGCTGTTGAAGCTTTCTATCGACGAGACATCGACTCTGTGAAAGCAGTAGCTAGAATGAAGAAGTTTCTCTCTTTCAAGGGAGGTGGTGATGGCAACAGAGGTGATGATGATGATTGTGGCATTATTGACATGGTGGAGGTGATGGTATCTTTCTCAAGAGCGATGTATGCGCAGCTTGTGCAGCAAGTTTTTCAAGCGCCAAGACGCTACCCAATGCCACCACTCTCTTCTCCTCAGTTCAAGGCAGCGGAGCTTGGAATGAAGCTCACCTGTGGCTTTGAGATGATGTACTGGGAGCGTGCTAGATATGAGCCTCAAGAGGGGATGCAAAACCAAAACGCACCAGATGATGCTTCTCTCACAACTCCTGTGAAACTGGATGGAGTCCCAGACAGTGATCCTGGGTGGCAAGTGTTCCGATCGAGTCTGCAAAATAGGGGTTACTTCAAGGGTCTCATGGAGGGCTCTAAGGAGCACCGGCAGCTATTACAAGCTGCAGTTGAGCGATACCAGGAGTCCAGGTTGTTTGCTCGAGTAAGGTATGTTACTGTACCATTGCTGCTGCTGCTGCTACTACACTTCATAACTGTGACCAGTTCTGCTTCTTTTGGCAAGAAGATAGAAGAGAATGCTGCTGTCTTTGTCCAAAAGTCTGATTTCTGTTTTGCCCTTAGCTTTCATATGTGTTTCATACTCACTGGGGATTTGTTTGTAACCTTGCTGTGTTTTTTCTTTCTGCAGCTCAGCCATGCATGCCCCAATAAAATGCATGAATGACATCATGGCCATTCCCTGTACATCCTCTGATTTCCCAGCAATTCTCCAGGAGAGTGATGACGATTCATGGCTATATGATGGAGACACAGAACTGACAAGTGCACTGCTTGAAAGACAAAAGGAGATGGAAGCGTATGAGATGAGAAGAGCTTCTCGCAAGCAATCCAACAAAAATGCAGCTGCTGATCATGAGACAAGCAATCAGGACAGTCCAAAGCGTGGACTGAAAGAGCCCTCTTTTGATTTGGCAGGACTTGCACAAAGCATGCAAGCCTTTGTTACAAAAGCCTCGAGCTATGAGGGTGCTGAGGTGCCTGATGGTATGTATTTTATCCTCCTTTTGTGCATGATGGTTCTAAAAGTCCTTGAGCTAACCTTAGTGCTTGTGAATCATAGATCTGCCAATCGCTGAACTCTGAAATTCACTATTGCAGTAGCCAGCATCATCAATGAGTCTTCCTGTTGCTTCCAGAGATGTGACAGGAACTTGTGAAGGAGACCCTGTATGATAGTTTGCCCAAAATTCTGGGCAGATTAGTATATACTTAACAACATAGACCATCCAGATCTGATGAAGCCAGTGGGCAGTCATGGCAGCTTGTCACTGCTATTTGTGATGAAGGTGATGGTCTGACACTTTGTGAGCAACTCTCATGAGGTTATGACCACACTCATTGTTGTGTTCCCTTCAAAGTGTTGTTGTGAAGATTTTCTTTGCAATCTCATAGATATATTCAAATATTTCAGTCTCTGCAGGTCTACTTCTCTTCTGAATTGAAAACTTTAAGGCCCTTGATCCCACCTTATCTCTGGAAGTTTTGAATCTGTTTGTTCATCTGGAGGCCTATATTAAGAGACGATACAGGGATGTTACAGGACTTCTAGTGTGAAGCCTTGGTGGCAGACTTTACAAAGCTTTGAATTGCAATATGATGTGTTCTGTAGGAGATGATGAGGTATCTGTGAACATGTCGAGATTTAAAAAGGAGCTTGAGAGTGCACTGGGTTCCAGTGACTTGTTTGCTGAGTTTTCACATGATCCTTCAGCTTATGACCTCGACATCTCTGACTCGGATATGGATTATGGTAAGCTCCAAAAGACAGTCTCTTGCTGCAACTTCAAGGCTAAAATATTGACTCAATGAAGAAATTTTCTAAGGATGCACCTGTTGGTATCATATGTTTTGGGCATTAGAAGACTAGACAAGTCTACCAGTAATTGCTATGTGGGTGTTATTGGCCTTGTTGTTTCTAGGTGAAAGTGGTAGCGAAGAGGAGGATGAAGAAATGCAGTCTGGTGAAGTTGTGGCATCAAAAGCCACTATCAGTGAGCAGGAACCAACATCAAAACTAACAGGGGCAAATTATGCGGATGGTGATGATGCATTCTCCAGTGCGTATTCCAGTGCTTTGGAACATGAGCTCCATCAGACAAGTATAGCAAAGAGTTTCATCACTGCAGAAGATGCACTTGAGCAGCAACCTGAGGTTTTTCTCTCTTCTATACTTTGTCTTTCTGTATTTACTCCCTCTGCCCATGGTGAACTCAGTTTAGTTTGGGATTGTTTGGTAGTGTTTAAAACTCGTTGACAACCTTGTCTATGATGTTTTAATTGACATGGGCAACATGGGCAGGACATATGTTGTGCTGTAGGTTCCTTTGTCATGTACACTTGGATCTGACAAGGCTGATATGTTGGATGCAGGTTGTTGTGCAAACTGGAGAAATCAGTGACTCTGAAGACATTGCACCAGTTGATGTTGATGTAAACCTGGTGACAAACCTCTTGCAATCATATATGTCCCAACAAGGATTGCCGGGCCCTGTCTCAAATCTACTTGGTGCCATGGGCATAAACTTACCGGACATGAGAGATGACAAGCCCCCCAGCAGGAAAGGCAAAGAGAAGTCTTGAATTCACCCAAGGGGTTTGACCCATAACTTGTGAAATGAGGGTAAGAACTGTAGGCAACTTGTCCAATGTATACTGGAGCAGTTTGATATGCCACTCACAATTGCATAGTAATGGTCTTATCTTCAACTCATTATGGGAAGATCACAAGCCAGATCACCCAGCAGGTTTGATTGCAACTTATCAGGAAGGATACCATTGTGAAGAGAGCAGTGGTGGGTGTTTTGTTTTGTCATTCCAATGCTCACTGTATTGGGTTTTCAATCGATGTGTCATGTTGCAGGGTGCTGGAGACACATCCAATTTTGAAATAGTGTTGCCCAATATAGACAGACAAATCTTCAAGTCAGTAGCAAAAAATACTGTCAATGAAGCAATTCACGGGTGAATAAAGATCAAGTCTGATACACTTCAAATAGCATGTGAGTGTCTTTTTCTGGTCTTTGCTGACTCCAGGAATTTTTCACCTTGGGTTTCATATTTGCAGTTCTCTGTATGTGTGCATATTGCATGTTGAGTTCAGATTGACTTGTGTGCTACTCTGTCATTCATGACTTATTCCTTAGGTATGATTGTACCCTGACTAATTTTGAACTCAGAAGGTTTACACATTAACATCTTTGACAAGAATTCTCAACCAGAATATGCAGGTATCTGGTGATTTGTATGTGCCTTGTTTTGAATCTAGTATTTGAAACATAAGGATAAGCATGGAGCTCTTAACAGTCAGTTCCATATGTTTTGCAGTTCAAAGTTATTTATGGCTCATTTGGTGAACTTAAATCCTTTTCTTTTGAAGAACAAGGGCTGATACTCTTCAACCAGAGCTTGACAAAAAACACAGATCTGTGAATGATATTTATCCTTCAGAATTACCAAAATTACTTCTTTCAAAGGTTTCTTCATTCCAAGTATGGAGCTTTTTTTATGAAGTGCACTTTTGTCATCCTTTGGAATTTTCAGAACGAATCTTTCCAAGCCTTCCTGATTCTTAGTATGGATCCTTTTAAAGCCCCACTTTGTGGAATTGCTGTAGTCTTATTTATGTCAATGTGGTGTGTCATTTCCATTTGGCTTGTGGTGCCCATTTCCTTTTTCTCTTCTCCTGCTGCAATTTGCTGTGGTGACATCTCTTAATGCTTTGATTTTTTGCAACCTTATTATCAGGTCATCTCAAGATTTCTATTCGGGTGGACTTGGATTGCAAGTATTGAGAAGTTCTCAATTCTTATGAAGATATATTTGATCAGTATGGGTATGTATCACATCTGTCAATCCCTACCTGTACCTCAGTGAGATACTCAGGCAAATTAGAAATCTGTGGACCCAAAAAAAGGGTCTTGCCACACACTATGTAGATGTACATTTGTATTAAGACGTATATCTATCGATGGAGAGAAAAAGGTTTCTATTCTGCTTAAATAATATAGTTCTGGAGGAAAGAATGCATCCAGGGTTTGTGAATGAGTGGGTTATGAGTTCCCAAAAATGTCTCACAATAAATAAATAAATAAATAAATATAGAGTTGTTTTTTTTTTTGAAACTTGGAAGACCTGCAATACTTACATACTTAGATTGTTAATGAAGTTGCTCTTGTGAGTTCTCAAAAATATCTGGGAATAAATAAATAAAAAGATAAATACTGCTTGTGAATAAAAATTTAGTGTCGGAACACTAGAAGGCTGCCTAATGTCTAGTCATGCTGCAATTGTTGAAACTTGGAAGATTGGCAACCTTATTAGATACATAGATTGTTAGCAAAGTTGCCATTGGGTGGTGTATTCTTGGCATCGGTGGCTTTGTTGGGATATGAACAATGCCAAGAATGAAACCCTAAAATGAAAGCAATTGTGAATGAGTCACATATTAAGTGGGATCAAATTCAGCTAAAAAGTTCATCAAAACGTCTATCCAAGTGGAGCATTTGGGGGCTTTTGACTTTATAATGAAAGCTTTAGATTGTGAAGATGCCCTCATCATCACTATAGTTTAGATAACCATCATAAAAGTTTTCATATTGGTCACTTAATTGCAATCCTTCAAATTCTTAACCACCTATGGATCATCATGAAGAAAAATTTAGAATATTCCCTACTATCTAACTTCGGGGATTTCTCGATTTATTTTGTGCACTAAAAGCAAAACCCTTTTTTAACTAATATTTTTTTCAATGGTGGCATAAGACATCCCATATGCCATCTTCTAGAACATCAATCACAAATCAACATAGTGGCTGTCCTTAATAGTTACATGCATAACATACACCATGGACCAATAGGGACAACAATCAAGGATGAGTCAATTTGGCCACCCACATTGGGAAAATGACATGCTTTGTGATAATGCATGTGGTCATTCCATGTATGAACATCTTGACCTTCCAACAACAAGTCTCAAAGGTAAACATGTTTCATAATCATAGCCAACATAATCAATGTTGTCCATTGCAAACAATACTATAACATGCATTCACCCACCTCTTGAAAGATTTTGCAAATGTTGTATTAATGCATGTGTGAAACCCAATGACTCATTCTTTTTCATCCATGTTGGGTTCTACCATGTGAGATGAATTAACATACTAAATAATGTCTAATCCCATGTTTCAAAAGGCATGGAACTAATGAAAATTCAAAAATGTTGGTAAAGTTGTACTTGTGGAAATCCAACCTAATTGACCATAACTAAAAGTGGTTTGTTGTCATGGCATATTACATATGATTAATGTTTTAAATATAATATGTCATGCACCAAGCATGTGGGTGACCTTGTAATAAATTAATATGTTCATTAGATATCTTCTTGCAGTGTTAAGTTAATCCACATCCACCAAAACTAATGGGTACATGAATTGATTATTGCAACATCCACCTACACTAGATTATTAATCTAAACATGAATGTGATGCCATCCTATTAACATAACTAGCTGAGAATTTTCTGATGGTCGAACATTCCCCAACAAGTATGCACATGGGTGCATTTGTGTTGTATACACATACTATAACACATGTATTAGTTCCTATGAAAGTCATGTTATGGGGTCTAAAAGACCTTGACATGTCCTAACTTGTGAAAGACCTTAATATGGCCATCTTGAAATGACCATATCAAATGGCTCAATCTTGTCCAAATCCTATGTTTTTAGTAATGTGACATTGTTCAATGTAAAACATTTGTAACCTTGTATTGTTGATGTTGGCAACAAGTGATATCATTGCTACAACATCATAACATCACACACAAAGGCTTGCCTAGCCTATGGAACACCCATTTCCACATGTTATACCACCGTACCTAAATATTATATTGGAAAATTGTGATTAAATTAAAATTAACGTTTCTAAAAAGCTTTAATAAGCACATCCCATCTTTGGGAATATTACAATGAATAACCTTGATATCCAATGGGTTCAATCCTAGTGGACCATTTACCAACATTCGCGAATACCTATGGGCTTGGTAATATTAAAGTGTGTTAAACATAATGCATGTAACACTTGATTAATTGATGCTTGCAACTTTGACAACTTGCCACATGGTGGCATGGGATTCAATGTTGACTTCTAGATGAGTGGCATCTCACCCATCACTAACATTGCCAATTCACCACTAAAGGGTTCATCATGACTATGGATGTTACTTTCCAACTCAAAACCATGGGGAAGGCTTGAAAATTTAACCAACATGGTTGACTTATTTTATTTTTGTAAATGCATTCTAACAAACCTCATTGGCAGTAAAACCCTATGATTGTCCCATGTTTGTTATCATGGTCAATAATATGGATTTTTCTCCCAAAAATCTAAGGTAATGTTGATTGTATCCTTGGTTTGTTATGTTGGGGTTATTAATACTAGACTTGTAAATATTCTACAAACAATTTTTTTGAAGTTCATGATTTATTACAAGATTTTTTTCTTGGTTTTACATGGGTTGTAGAGCCACAAACAAAGATTGAATTACGGTTAGGAAGTTTGGGATACAAATTTGATGGTTGTTTCAAACATGCACATTGCAAGAGGAAATCTAATTTTGGCAAACCTTTCATTGTAACCTCATTTGTGATGTTTATTCCTGGATTTCGTATGAACTTAATTTTAGAAAAAAAGTAGTTCAAGAAGATGCAACAATTGAGAAGAAAGGTTTTGGGGGAATAAGGTTTGGTAGAAGGTTGGGGTATTTGTTTATTTTAAAACTAACTACCCATATTTGTGCCATTCGAAAAAAATATTGAAATGCCAAGGCTACTCATTGGTGTCTAAAGGTTAGAGTTGTTGAATTGAAAATGTTTAAGCCTTCATCAAAGGCTAGTTCATTTGAATGTTTGAAAAGAAAATATGTGTTTCAATTATATTATTTTCCCATCATACAAATGCTTTTGGAGGCAAACCTACCATTTGGGATTTTTTGAACTTGATGTTGCAAGAAATATCAATTATAAAAAGAAACAAGTGGGGCCCTAACAACAATCCAAATCCAAACTATGAAAATTTATGAAAGTTGTCTCATCTGATGTAAAGCTAGGAGTTAAGCTAAGAAAAAGGCTATGAGAGGAATGATAAGACAAATTGGTTGTACCTTCCATCAAATTTTTCCACCTTTTCAATACATTTCACGTTGCATGTCCATCAGTTGATTTCAGTTGTGTCAAAACTTGATCATTCTACAAAACAACCCTTTCTGCACCTTCCTCATTAGCTATGCTTGTCTTTAGTTCCTTCAATGTATTTCATAGTCTATTTTTTAAGCTTTCCTTTTGGAAAATAAAATCAACTTGTAATTTGCATTATTATATAACTTTACAAACATGGCTAGGTACAAGTTGTGTAACATTTTTTCTACCATTGTTATAAAGCATAAAGTGATAGTTATAGGAGTTGGCTAAGGAACTCAAATGTACAAAAACCACAATGCACCTTTGGGCTTTTTATTTTTGAAGTGCCTTTGTGGGCCTCTTATTAGCTAGTATTTCACAATCATTTTTTTGGGTCATGAATTGGTCAAGGTCAATTCCCTCCATACTTAGTTGACCCAAAAATTGCATTTGAATTAATGGAAATAATTAGTAGATTTTGTAATTTTATACAAAGGAAAAAGATTTAGGGTTTGGTAGTTTCAAATTTTGATAACAACTAAAAAACACCATGTAGAAGGTTTGCTTTTTGAAACCAGGTCCATATAGACATTGTACTATAAAGAAAAACAAAAAACAAAATTGGTGTGGTTTATAATTTAAGGTTTCAAGACATTAGGGTCTAACAACAATTCAAAGAGATTAGGTTTAAGGTTATGTTCTTTCAATGAATTTGTAACACTCACCATACATAGATAGAGTATGTACCATAATTTAAAAAGGCAAATACAAAATTCTAAAATGGCAACATGCATAGATAGGATATGTGACATGTGTAATTTGTTTTGACCAAACTTTGTTGAACCAAGTTACAAAATGATAAAACAAGCTAACAAAACAAGTGTTCAATATGTTCCAAGCGAACATGTTACTATTTTTAAATGTGTAGCAAAAAATTGCAAAAGGTGAAAAAGGTTCACAATATTGGTGGAATTGTCCTTTTTATATTGGTTGAGGATGAGACTAAAGTTAGGTCTAAAATTGCATGGGGTTCTAGAGGTGACCATTTAATTAACTTTTGTGGTGCAAAATTTGATCATCATTGCGTGACTAATTTCAATATTGTTGTTGGAATTGCAAAGGTTGAATACAACAAAATTCTCAAAGCATTCACAAATTACACAATTGCAAGTTTTGCTAGAGTCATAATTGTGAATCCTTTGCATGATAAGTTGTCGAAATTGATCCTTGTGGTATGTTGCACATATAATTGTTTTGACACCAACTAAATTTAATACCAATGTGATGTAATAGGTGTTCAATGGAGGTTAGAATGTCAAACCATTGTGGGACCTATTATTGGGTATGTTAGTGATGGTGATAGTTAATGTTAGTTAATGTTGGCAAATTATACAATACAAACATGTTTGTGTTTAAAAATTGGGTGACCATGATGGTTAATGTCTATTGGATTGAATGAGACAAAAGATGCTTGGAGTCTTCATAGCCAAGATTATATCCACAATGGTAATAAAATTTTAGTGAGGTCCTTGACATTGGGGGTAAGACTTGCTTTCTTCAAAATATTGGTCAAGTGTACAATAAATATATTTCTAACCAACATGGTCTATGATTTGAAGACATTCAAAGGATTAGTAAACATGATTGGGCTTATGTCTAAAGGATTTGTTAATGAAAGGTTTAAAAATGTTTGAAAATTTGCAAAGTTGTAGACATACTCATCAATAAAGGACATTGTGTATTGGATTTTACTTGAAAATATGTGTAGGTTACATGAACATATTTATTTTGATGATTATGGGAAGCATAATTGTTTTGGTTCCCAAAATGTCATTTTTCTTTTACCTTTGGAAATTATGGTTCAAGCATGGAGACCATGTAATCATTGGGAACCCCAAAAAGGTAAATGTCATTGATTCTTTTATGAGCCAACAATGTTTTTTTAATATGAAAATTTCTTGTCGTTCTTTCATTGATTAAACATTTAGAGATCAATACCATAAACTAATAATTATTTTACATTTGATTATTTCTAGGTATTTTCCTCCAAGATAAGGGGAATGGTAAGAATGGAACATGCTTGTGACTTTTGTAAAGTTGTGAATTTTGCAAATACTTTCAACCACATTGTTGCCATTGACTATGGTGAGAATTGGGTTTTAGTTTGGAAGAGTCCACAACAAGATGGTGAATGTTTGGTTCAATTTACATCCTTTGCAAGAACATGAATTTGTTGTTAACTTGGCTAATTACAATCTAGTAATGTTAGATGAAAATGTAATTACGGCATTAATAAAAGGGTTCAAGGCTGATCAAAGTATGTTAACAATGATGAACATGAAGGGCCTTCTTATGGCATGAGGTCATGGTTCAATGAACCATGGAAGGTGGAAAAGGTTAATCTTAAACACCTACCCAACATCTAGCTTATGTTCCACTCAACAAAACTATTGCAATTGCAACTGAAGATGGTGATTGTAAAATGCTTTGAGATTATGTTGGTGAAAGACAATAGCCCTTTCCACCACTTGATACAACGCATATGGAAGGTGATTTAGTTGATGATGGTTTAGATGATGTGGCCATCATAGAGTTAGAAACACAAGATATAATTTTAAACATGTCGAATGAAATTGAAGGACAATTTTAAATTGATGTTAGGTTTCAGAATGCAATTTTCTTTATTGTGGAATATGAAGGGAATAATATTCATAAATCGACATTGGTAAGCCAATTCAATGAAAATCCTTTCCTTTTTAAAGATAGCTAACCTAAGATTGATGTATTTCAACAATTTAGATGTTTATTTGACAAATGAATTATAAAATAATATATGTAAATTGAGCATGGGCAACAATTGTGGGGTGTATTTTGTGCAAGACTCCAATAATAATTAAGTTGATTCAAAACAAAAGGCTGGTAAAAATTGAGAGGTAAGTAAACCCACATTAGTTTGTAATGCCTTAAGTAATGGTATAGTGGTTAGGGAAAGTCCAAAGAATTAAAGGGAAGGTTTGAAATAGATGGCGCCTTTCAAGGAACCTATTGATTTTATGAACAAGCCTAATGTTATAGCTAGGAAAACAAGTGGGGGCCCTATGACAACAATGCTTTTAAATTGGTTTAATTTAAATCACGAAGTAATTTCAAATTCAAATATGACACAATTGATATTAATTGGGTAAATGTAGATTTTATTATATTTACTATCATCATGAATTATGAAAAAAAGACAAATATTTATTGGATAAATTGCTTTGATGCAACTTCTTTAAATGAGTTTGTATGTAATAAGAGTTTATAAATTATCTCGTCACTTTGCTTTTTGACACTGGGTTGTTTCCAAAATATTATTCTTGAATTTTGGCTTAAAAGGTCTACAAGGGGGAAAAGGTTTTTGGGGGGGGCAAGGGGGGAGGGGATGCATTTGATGTTTTATTTGTGCAGGTGTGCCAAAATTGCATGTGATTAATTGGATGATGATAAGAGGTCAATTATTGAAATTTTCACCCATTATATGTTTTTTAAATTACATTTATGTATGAATTTTTGATTTCAATTATTCCAAGTGGTTACATTTATTTATTTTCAACTATTGATGTATGTATTTGGCCATATTAATTGTTGCAAGGTAGTAGCTTTAGGTTTGGAAACCCAAGAAAAAAAAATTCTTTATTGAATACGAAGATGAATCAAACATGCCAAGCTTCATGATGTGGTTGCCCTAGTTGTTGTTGCAAATAACACAATTCAAGAAGTTGTAAATTATTTATATATATATATTTGCAACTTTCCTTTTTGCATTTCCATCAAATCAAATTTAGAGGTTAAAAGGAAAATATGAAAACTTGGGGCCGGGGAAAAATGTGTTGAAAATCATGTAGACTAGTATATAGGTGTGTGAACTAAATTAATGTGGTGTATATTAAATGTTCTTTTCAAATGCATGTGAACTTTTGTATGAAATGCCATGGACGAAAATTTCAAATGTTTATACTATAATGGAAATTGTTCCAATATTACCTGAAATTTTGTAACTCCATGCTTATTAAAACAAAACAAATTATTAAATATAGGGTGGTTGAAATATGTGCATATTAAAAAATTAGATAATAATGAGGTGGGGAAAAAAGAATCCCTCACCATACATGCTTGTTTGTTTGATGCACTTAGTGTAAATATTTAACATTATGCTTCCCTCTTATGGTTTGCCCTTGGTTGGTTGACGTTTTGAATGGTGGGTCATCATTTTAGAACACCTTGCTCATTGGACATTACTTTGCACTTTTTAATGGGCCATGCCTTTAAGTAAGGACTATACATAGGCTGGAGGCTTCAACACCTTAACAATAAAAGTAGCATGGATCTTATGGGGAGAAATAGATGGTCTTCAAACAATCTTATAAAAACTATTTGGTCATTTAAAACTTGTTTGAAAGATAAAAATAACTTTAAAAATATGAAAAAAGAGAGGCAACTAGTTTGATTTTTCAAATATATATGTGTGTGTGTGAAGTATTCCATTTCATTTCCTTCTTGTGCAAATATTTGGTTTTGTTACAATTTTAGTGTTTCTTTAAAAAATTATTAAATGTTATATCTATCTATTTAACATGGTGATTGGTTTGTTTGTGACATTAAAATCTTTCAAACATTGAGCCCTTCACCACACTCTTAGTTTCAGTGGAAAGCCTTTGATGAATAACAATGCAATAAGGTGATTTCATAATGTTTAAACATACATTATAAGAGTTATTGAATATTGAACAATATTGTCATTGAAAATCCAATAAGATCAAAACTAAATATTTAAAGAAAACTGAAGCATGAAATTGATATTTTTGGAAAGTTTTCAACAAGCAAGATTTTATGGAGGTGATCTTGTAAATTTCTCGATTCAAGAGACATTGAATTTTGAGTGGTTTTTGGTCATTGGAAATTGGTAAAAATTAAAAATTGATTTAAAAAAAGATTTTAAACTTAGGTTCAAAAACACATACCATATTGCCTTTCAAAATTCATTCAATTCACCCAAAAGCTCACAAGCCACACTAGTATACTATTAAAAAAAAGGTTTTTTGAATTATGAAGTATAACTCAAAAGAAATGCAAAATATTACGGCATTGGGTGTCGTGTATTTTACATCTTGAGTTTGAGTTGTAACTTGTCATTGAAGAAAAAGAGAGACTTTCCATGGTTGTATGGGATCTCTCTTCATCTCATGAGCTCATAAATGTTGTGAACTTCAAGTTTCATATCCACTTCTTTTTCCCTTCCACTTTGCTAATTGACACACTTTGGCTTTTCTACTAACCTAAAGTAGGTGACACAAAAGTTTATGTTACTTAATTAAAAAATAAAAATAAAAATTGTTGGCGACAAATGGCATAGCAACACATGTGATGGCCACACACAACATAAGTACACTTTTGTGTTTGGTGTTTTTGCCACATGTCTAAACCCCAACTAAACCCACATTGGTTACCTTTTGACCTTTTTGTTTGGTGTGAGGCTCTCTCTCTCTCTCTAGTGGCTAAATTTAGCTCATGAAAAGCTATAAACTTAAGACTTAGAGAGACCTGGATGATTTAGTCTTAGGATGGGATATTTTGACACGTAGTGTTTTTTATTGCATTGGGTGGATTAGCACCTCCATTGATACCATGGTAAAAACCTCAAATACAAATTTTATTTTATTTAATAATAATAATAATAATAATAATAATAGGTCTATTTTTTATATGAGGATTTTTGAAAGATGATGACATTTTGGCTTGTGTTGAAACTTGAGATTAGTTATAATAGAGTTATTATGATATCTTGAAGGATTTTGGTTTCTTTTTTTAGAGGATTTTATTGAAGATTATAAATTTTTGCATGGTGAAATATTTGAGTTTCCTTAATTCTTCTTCTCCATTAAGATACTTCAAAAATGTAAATGGCAAGGCCACAATGTGACACACCCCCTTGTTTTTTTTTCCGGGGGGTTGTGGGGGGGGGGGGTGGGGGGGTTTATTTT
>Ga0209208_10003238_pt1 | contig 23386 bp, 5 predicted proteins | sample S1TSphfallax_3_FD_187694 | JGI IMG/M metagenome (GOLD analysis project Ga0209208, IMG submission 187694) | Host-associated microbial communities from peat moss isolated from Minnesota, USA - S1T2_Fd - Sphagnum fallax MG (SPAdes) (version 2) | ecosystem: Host-associated > Plants > Peat moss >...
ATAGTGCCAACATCTTGATGCATTTTTAGATGGGAGTAACATTGAAATCCAGCGAGTTTTGATGTTATTCAAAATTCATTAATCCATGTTTCCATAATGTTGGCCAATTGAATAAACTCTTAAATTTTCTTTGGACTATGAGAAAAATATGAATACAAACTTTAGCACATCCTTAGTTTTTCCCACAATGCTTAACTTGGAAAGAGTTTGGACCACCAAATTGGTGTGGTGATTGATACAATGTACATTGATAAAAAATGGTGCATTTTGATCTTTTAATTAAACCATCACACTTGTTTTGACACTTAATAAACATTCACCCCATCAACTCCAAATGTGATCAATTTTTGGATGTAGTTGTATCTTAATTCAAATCACCAAAACACACCATGGCATCCACTAAAATGCATATTATACTATTTAAAATGGCCCCATCAACCATTTGTTGGAAGGTCAACAACATTAGAATTTATTGTCAATCTTCAACAACATAAGCATGAATGGAAACCCATAATTTTTAGCCATAAGTTGTTATTTCATCATGAAAAAAGGAAATGAATTGAGGACCTTCAACTAGAAATTTGGGGTAAATTTACATTATAAAGGTGTTCAAGAAAAAGGGGGATTTAGTTGTTACAAGAAGATGCGAGGGTGCAAACAAGCAAAATATTTTGTACATACTTGTTAGGTTTCATTTTTTACTTGAAAACAAGAATAAACTAATATTTAAAACTACTAGCCTTCTTTCAGCATTTCAAAACAAATGAAATTAAATTTTTTTTGTATGTGCATTTCTAGTTTCTTCTAACTTTTCAAAGAAATTTGTGTCATATCATTTGGACTTGAAAATGTACCTCAAAAATATCTTTAACAAATATATCATTTTTTAGAGGTAGGGGATGAAATTTGTTTTGAAAAAAAAAATTATTAAATTGAACGCTCTTGTTTATACAAGCCAGGACAACACATATTTGAACTCAAAAGGTCACATTGAATAAAAGATCAATCTTTTTTAAATGTTTGGGATTGACATGGTTTCACATAAATTTCTTGATATAAAATTGTTGATGAATCTTTTGAATGGCATGCCTTAAACATTATGAAGCATTACAATGTGTTTTGCCACTAGACTATTGTTATGCAAGGACTTCCAAAGCGCTCTTTGATACAACATTGCAATTTGAAATTCATTGTTTGAAGTTTTTTTTCTTACATGATACAAAGATTTGAGACTTTGGTTTTAAAGTGACTTTGAAACTTCATGTATTTTTGGACCTTTTCATATAGGCAGTTAGTTTTCATGTGTATGGGCATTCAAACCCACCCTTGAACCATGTTTTTGGTTTTGCAGTTCAATAAACTTGGAAATTTTGGGTGACTTGATGTCCGTGGGTATTTACATATTCTTACAACTCTAACATTTTGTTTTATAGCCAAAATGACTTCAAGTTTTTTTATACCTTGGATGTGTGTGGTGACTTTGAATGTGGCCTTGAAACCCTACCCTACCCTAAGCTTTGTAGCTATAGATGAGTGGTTTGGATGATTTATAGTTCAATGATATACCTTAATTTATTGGTCTTGCTAAATATGGTACTCAAACACATTTGAAACCTAACTTCCTGGCTTTAAATCTTTCTAATTTACACCATCTATTGGATTACATGTGTATGGGTAGTTATGTACCTTTGAAACCTATCTTCTTCATTCTAATTAAAAGGACTTCAAATCTTTATACCTTGCATGTGTGTGGTGATTTTAAATATGGCCTTGAATCCTTACCTTAAATTCTACAAATGCATAGAAGTGGTAATTCAATTTTAGTTTGGAAGATAGGGTTTTAAAATGAAATAAAGACTTGTTTGGATGGTCTGCAACTCAATGGCATATTTTAATATGTTGGCCTTGTTGAACATGGTATTCAAAGACACCTAAAAGCTATCTTCCTAGTGTTGAATCTTTCTAGCTAATAGCATTACTATATGTGTATGGGTAGTTATGTATTCCAGGTTTAGGTCTTGTTCATTCCAACCAAAAGGACTTTGAGTCTTCTTGTACCTTACATGTGTGTGGTGATTCTAAATATGGCCTTGAAGCCTTACCCTAAATTTTACAATTGTAGATGAGTGGTAATTCAATTTTAGCTTGAAAAATAGGGGTCTATAAATGACATAAAAACTTGTTTGTATGGTTTGTAATTCAATTTAATACCCTAATTTATTGCACTTGAAAACTTTAATAGATAAAAAAACACCTGAACTAAACTAAAAGGACTTCAATTTTTCTTATACCTCAAGGATGTGTTTGGTGACTTAGTATGGCCCTAAAACCCTACCCTAAACTTCATAACTTTAAAAGGGTAGTAATTCAAATTCAATTTCAAAGTTAGGGGGTTTGTTGATGAAATAGAAATGTATTGGTATGTCTGCAATGCAATCATACACATTGGGGTGGGTTTTATGGGATTACACCCATGCTTAGTTCCACCTCAAAAGGCTTTTATTCTCCTAAAACTTATCCCCTGGGATTTCATCATACATTTACAACAATCCTAATGAATAGAACATTCAAAGGGTTTAAATGGTCTATGCCCATTGATGAAATTAAAATTTCTACCAATGTTATGTAAATAAAAAGTGCTAAATAAGTGTATGGGTACTTATGTACCCTTGAAACCTTAATTGTCCATCTCCAACCAAAAGGACTTCGATTTTTTTTTTCCTTGGATGTGTGTGGCTTTTAATATCGCCCTAAAACCCCACTTTACAACTCCAAAAAATTTGCAATTAAAGTTCAAGTTGGAGTCTAAGGGTCTCTAAGAAAACTAGAAACTCGTGTGTATGGTATACTTTAGTCTTGGGATTTAATAGAAAAAAAGGGCATTTTGTATCTTGAACAAACGAGTTTTGTGTTATTTCTTTTTTCTTTCATTTTTCATTCTTCATTTGCCTTTGCAATTCAAAGATGAATTGTAAAACTTAAGTGAGCACTCCCATAAAGTTTTAAATCATTCAAAATGAAGAAGAGATGAAGAAGATATGAATAAATGTTTGGTAATAGGTAGTTATACCCTACAAAATTTTCCCAATGTCTTTTCTTCTCATTTTTTAATTTGTACATAAATAGTATTAATCGAGTAATGACTAACTAACTAGTTAAAAACTTTCCATTAAAGATATTAATTAAAGATATTCAATATTCAATATTCATTATAAACTATTTTTACAACTAGTAACTTCTCAATGTTTAGAAAACTAGCCTAATACTAATAAGTTATCAATACATAATTCATAAATAAATAACTAAATAACTACAATATTTTGTGAATATTTTTTAACTAAAAATTATAATACTCAAGTTATTTATAGATTATGTAATAAATATAGAAATACTTTAATTACTGTAAACACTGAATTACTAATATTATATGGTAATAAATAGGAATATTACACTAATTACTATAATTTCAGACTCAAATAAGTTTTTTCAAAATTAAAATATCAACTTTCAGATTCACATAAAAAATCAGAATTCAAATATAAATTTTAGAATTGAAATTTTCTTTTCTTTCAAATAATGAATTTCAGAATTGAACTATACATTTTTAGATTCAAATGAATTTTTTACATAAAATTTACACATCTATTTTTGACTCAATTGATAATTTTCAAGACTGAAATATTCATTTTTAGATTCAAATAACCTTTTTCGAACTTGAATATCATTTCGAAGGTTCAAATAAAGATTTACAATTTCAAAGCAAAAATATCGATTTTCAGATCCAATAAAATAATAATAATAATAATAATAATTAATAATTGAAATAGAAAATCTCAGATTTAAATAATAATTAACAGAATTGAAATATCAAATTTTGGATTCAAATAAAAAAATTCAGAAGTTAAATATCAATTTTCAGAATTTCAATATCAAGTTTCAGATTTAAATAACCATTTTTATCAATTTCAATTTCAAGTATATATTTTTAGAATTGAAATAGGAATTTTCAAATTGAAGTAACAATTTTTAGAATTGAAAAAAAAATCCAGATTCAAATAAAAAAATAAAAAAAATATTATCAAATTTTTAATTCAAGTAATAGTTGTTAGAATTGAAATTTAAAATTTTAAGATTTAGATAACAGTTTCTAGAATTGAAATGTTAATTTTCATGTTAAAATAAGAATTTTGGAATTCACATAACAATGTCAGAATGAAATCTTAATTTTAAATTTCAAATAAGAATTTTTGAAGCCACATACCAATTCATAGAATTGAAAAAAAAAATTCAAAATTGAAATATGAATTTTTAGATTCAAATAACATTTCTTGAATTGATATAAGAATTTCCATTATTCAAATATTAATTTTCAATTCAAATAGCAATTTCCAAATTAAATATATGAACATTGTACATACATATGCATAATTAATATAAAATAATTATAATTATATCATGTGGTTAATTTATCATAAATATAATTTTTTTATATACATAAAAATATACCTTTCAGTTATTGTAGAATACATCTAGGGGTGTGAATAATGGGAAATATAAACCTATCCATGGATGACAAACTATTTAAAAACCATCCAACCCATAGTATGAAATTATTAATAGTTGCAACAAAGTTGTAGCTGACGTACCCCCAAGCTCCCTAATAGATTCAATTATGAATCCAAATGTGAAAATAATAGAAAGATAAGGAATTCAGTGTCTGTTCCCTGGCTCACAACACTTCGAGGTAGAGGGGTGTGTTGGAAATCTGGGATTGGGACTAAGATGAATGACAAATGAATCAATTATTGACATGGACCTACACAAACCAAACAACAAGTTGATTAATGCATAGTTGGAACATTTTTGATGCATGGACAAGCCACGGGCAAACATGGACTCATGAAATTTAGCACGGCCTAAACTTTGGGCAAACCACCACCTTCCCCTTTATAATGTTCTTTGTGCCTAACCACAGGGCTTGCACTCGAATGTCATTTTGTCCCGTAACTCCCAAGTTGGGAGTCCCAAAATTTTCGAAATTAGGACTCACATAACTTTAAAAGCCCCTAACTTCTTTTGCAAACCTTCAATTAAGATGAAGTCTCAAGCAAAGATGTAACCTTCATTGAAATTTTTTCAATGATATGTGGCAAGCCACCTACACAAGTAAATCAAAGGGATTCTGGACTTTTAGTGGTCAAGAATCAAATTGGCAATTTGACTCTTGGACCTTCTTTTGGACATAACTTATGTTTTAAATACCCAAATGGGTCATGCGAGCCAATTTTAGACATCTAGGTTCTAAACTATTTTCAATGATTTAAAGAAATTTTTAATCCAATGAATTTTAACACTTACAATTTCTTTCTGAAAATTTGAGAGTCCATAGGGACTCCAACTCCCAAAGTGAGAATTCATTTGAGAGTGTGGGGGTTCATTCCCTCACACTCTCCTACATTCTTGGGAGCATGAAATGTGACTCTCAAGCTTCACTCTTGGCTCACACCTTTACAAGCCTTTACCTCAATCACAAGCTCAAGGCTAAGGTTGCAACAACAATAATGATCAAAGTAGTTGAAATTTGATTTTTATAGTTGTAAATACTTTTAGAGCTAGTCGCAAATGACTATAAGTCACATGCAATCGCAAACGTAATTATTACATTTTTGTTAGTTTCTACTAATGTTAATGATTAGATTTAAGTTTCCAATGCTTAGTAACACAACAAGGAAAGGTAATCCAGGATTCACTATGTGAGTGCATGTTAGAGAAAACTTACTCAATATCATTGAAAAACAACAATCATATTATCCCAATTGATGAATTCAAAGGGTGTAATAGAAACAAATTTTTTATTCACATATGTGTCTCATTAGAAAGTGTTATTTGTATGTGTTTATTTAGTCTACCTTAATTGTTACCTATAAATTTTTTGAAACCAAGGCTTAAAATTCATGGGTTTGCCATAAGTTATGTTTCATGGATATAAAGCTGAAAGGCAAACATCCAAAGTACTACATAATTTTTTATTTAGAGAGTTTTCATGCAATCATTAGTAGAAATCAGCCAAAATGTAACCAGTCCATTTACGACTACATGCCACTTGTAATCGTTTGCAACTAGATTTGGGAATATTCCAACTACAAGACCAAATTTCAACTATTTTGATCATCCTCACAACTATGATGCAACTATTAGAAATTTCATCTTATTGGTTAGATCAATTTTACATTTATTTTCATCCATTACTAGGTTGATATGTCCCATTAGTCGTAATAGTCACCAAATTAATTGCATCCTAAAGGTATTCTACAATTACATAGGGATATATTTTAATGTATGTACAAAAATTATATATATATATATATATATATATATATATATATAATATGCATACATATGTATACTATTCATATAATGAATCTCAAAATTAATATTTGAACTTGAATTTTTTATTCAAATTTGAAAATTGATATTTGAATTATTATTCTATTATTATTTAAAATTAAGATTTCAATATGATATTTTCAATTTAAATTAACATTTTAGAATCCAAAAATTAGTATTTCAATTCAGAAATTTATTAATTGATTATAAAAATGGACATTTTAATCTTGAATATTTTAATATGAATATTAAAATTTGTATTTCAACTCTGAAATTTTTGGATTTAAAATTTAAATAATCATTTGATTTGAACCTGAAATTTCAATTCCAAATTATTATTTGGATTCTCAGAATTAATTCTTCCAATCTGAAAATTACTAATTGAATCGAAAAATGGACATTTCAATTTTGAACATTGTTATTTGAATCTGAAATTGACATTTCAATTCTAGAAATTTTTATTTAAATTCAAAAAAATTATTTGATCTAAAAATTAATATTCGATTTCTAAATTATGTTTTTCGAATTTAAAAATTAGTATTTCAATTCAAAATTTATTATTTAGTCTAAAAATCGACATTCTGATTTTAAATGTTTTTATTTGAACTTGAAATTTGATATTTGAACTTTGAAGTTTTAAATTTAAATTTTAAGAAATTAGTTGACTTAAAAGTTGAAATTTGAATTCCAAATTCTTATTTTGGATTCTTGAAATTAATATTTCAATTCAGAAAATTATTAATTGAGTTTTAAAATGGATATTTTAATTTGAATACTATTATATGAATTGAAAATTGACATTTCAATTCTGAATTTTTTTATTTAATTCCAAAAAACTTATTTGATTTAAATTTTGATATTTGAATTCTGAATTACTATTTTGGAATCTTAAATTTATATTTTAATTCAAAATATTAATGATTGAGTTTTAAGGGTTTTTTTCTATTAGTATTATCCATAATATATCACTTTTATAAATAATTATAAATGATTATGGTTATTAAACCTTAGTTACACATAATAATAATTGTTATAATACAGATTTGTATATTTTCTAATTTATATTTGTATATTAGAAGAAATTAATTAATGTAATTAATGTGATATTACGTTAAAATCATTGCAATTACTTCATATAAGAATTAATTAGTATGTGCATAATTATTTTCTAATTGAACATAATTATTCACACTCTATAATTTATAACTTCAAACCTGAGTTAAAAATTTGGAAAAATTATAATGCAGTTATTTTATTGATTTTAATTTCTGAATTATTATATATTATTATTGTTATTAAAAATTTCTGTGATTAATCATTTATGATAAATAGTTTTTAGTAATTTTACAGTATTATGAAAATTAATCTTATGTTTGACAAATTATTGTATTTATAGTTAATAAATAGCCAAAAAATAAATTGTTTGACCTATAATAATATTCAAAACAATAAATGTAATTATACAATAAGTAATGTAATTAATCGATATATATATATATATATATATATTTTGCAAAATTTTACTTTCTAATTATAATTGTTAATTCATTAGTTAGAATTTTAAAATAATTATTCAAAATAATTAATTTTAAAAATATAGTCATTAAATTAAATTTACATTAATTATATTATATGTAATTCGATCAGATTCTAAAAAGTAATAAAATATTTTTTAATACTTTTAATATCAAATTATTTATGAATTATGTATTAATAAGTTGCAAGTAATTAGAAAGTGAATTTGTTAAATATTACGAACTTATTGTTTATTTAAGTAATTGGTAATGAATATTAAATATTTGTAGCATATAATTTATAATTTAAATATTTGTAAATTTAATCATTTTTAATTAAATGATTATCCAAATATCCAGCACTTGAATTGTTTAAAAATCTAAAAACTAAGAAAGTAAGGCATGAAGAAAGTTTTGGAATTACAACTTAGTTTGTGAGGAAGTTGCAACTTCAAAACTTATCCCATATTGTTTGTTCTTCATTCCTATTTTGAACACCATATAAACAAGCGGGTGTTATCATCCAATTACACATTAAAAAAATTTTGCACATGGGATGAGTTAATCAAAAAGGTCAACCCAAAACAAAAAAACAAATTATGCGCATTTTTAAAGTGCCTACATTCCCAACCTACTTATCTACCTAACTAGGTAGGTAATTAGTTTGACCTATGTTGACTTATGTACCTACCTACCTAAGTACCTACCTATATGAGTAGGTATTTAACCTAGGAAGGTAAAACCTACCTATTTATTTTTTTTACCTAAATAGGTAGGTTGGTATGTAGCTTAGGTTTGTAAACACATATTTATGTACCTACCTAGGTACCTACCAACTTAATATTAATATTTTTTATGATTTTTCTTAATGTCACGTGGCATACTTACATTGGGCCACGTGCCATAATATAATATCATCCAAATATTAGAATTGAACATCCTAAATTATTTCAAAATAATAATAATAATAATTTAAATAATCAAATATTAAAACACGTGGCAACACATCATTTGCCCTTAATTGTGACCAAAATAGTTGCATCTAAGTCGCATGTGACAATACATATACAATATAGTCAAAAGATGAAATGTATTTGTTGACTATTTTTTTCATATAGTACCCTCTATCATTTGCGACTAATTTATCACATGTGACTTGTCTTAGGCAACTAAAAGGATTTTAGTTGCAAAATGTTTCTTGCAACTAAAATTTAGTCACAAAGATTAGTCGAAAATACACAGTTTTTCTTCTAGTGAATTTCACTTAGTTGACGATCTTTATTAATATATATGCATTATGCATATTCTTCAATGTCTCACAAAAGTATAAGATTGGTTGTTTATTTTTTCGAATGGATATATAATTTGTTACAAGCCCATTCGTTTTAGTTGTTGCATTGCATTGCATAAATTTCCTTGCATGGGGTTGTTTAAACTTATGGCCCATTCTAAAACAATTAATCCAAAGCTAACACTTGTTAGGGTTGGGATAATAATTTTTTTTAGAATTGTCTACTTTAAAACTATGTTTCAGCCTTCTTTGAAAATAAAATGTTGAAGCCATATTAAAGCTCTAGTGAATATGTTTGTTTTCCCACTCATTTTTGTTATTTTAAATTATATTTTATCTCACTCAAACTTGTATGGGCATCCACATTTTCCTTTTTTTTTGCTTTTTAGTGTTGTAGGGATTGAAAAGAATGTGAGTTGGTCATTATATTGGAGAACTAGCAAATTTGTTGATTGTGTGCAACTATGGTATGTGGCCACCTTTAGCCTTAATTTGGTTATTTTTTGTGCACCTAATTTTAAACTATGGGAATAGGTTTCCCTACTTCTACAAAATGGTTAAATGGGTTCCAGTTTCATAATTTATTGTTGTGGTTTTAATTAAGCTGTTTTAATTTGTATTACCAACCTATAAAAAATTGGCCAATGGGTTGTTATTAAGTAGTTGGTAGTCAACATGGCCTTCACCTATGTCTGTACCTAATAATAGGGTGTGTCACCTATTTTTTTAAATCATTATTTACTTATATACATAAGACTTACTTTTTATAAAGTTGCGAAGGTCAAACCACATTTATTTAGTTGATGTTCATCTATCTATGTATTTACCCCATAACTTGAACAATATATTAATTAAATAGTGGATGGTGGAATTTTGGGTGTTGGTTCATAGTGACCTACATATTGAACATAAAGGCTAAGACAAGCATGATACCGAATGTGAATGAAGTAATTTTCATTTCAAAAACCCTGAATTCCCCATGTTTTATTCAAATTAATAGAAGTCCTTTGAGCTAGACTCCATGTATTTAGTAAGGACAATTAATTAAAATTATCCCATTTATTAAAAATCACTAAAGGGGTCCTTTGAAATTTAGTTAAGGTCATATTGTATTTCAAGAATGAAGAGTAATAGGGACTATATGCTTTTGATTATTGAATGGGATATGGCATTTAATAGTCCCCTTATTAATTAGCAAAAGAGATGGGGCTAGTACTTCAAATGTCCATTATGCTAATGTTTTGCTAGATCATATTTTAATCATGTGCAATGCGAAATTATTTTTCACCCTAACCCTAACATTCATTCATTAGTTACATCAACACATGTGTTGAATGTACACATGTCTAATCATGGATGTGGGGGATTTGAGAAGTGTGTGAACTCATACCTACTCATTAATTAACCTTAGAAATTCCTATTGCCATTCAAGAAGGTATTTTCCACTCCCCTTCACCCATCTTCGTCTTCATCTCTTTCATCCATTTTTTGTTTCATTTAATCTTCTTGTTTTAAGTTGGTAACACAATTTTTTTTTCAATATCTTAACAACTTTGTGGTTTGCTGGTTTTGTAAAACTATTGTTGGGAAACAATAATGGTTACATTGGCTTCTTTACATTGCCATAGAATTTTTTCTTGTGAGGGAGTTCAAAATTAGAAAAGTTAGAATTTGAAGTGGTGAAATTTTGTGAAGGATTGTGAAGATTTTCCTACTTCTGGTGTTCAAATTTCTTGAACAATGACAAAGTTACATTTAAGTGTCAAAGATTTAAAATGTGAAGGAACTAATTTGAAAAGGAAATAATGGAGATGGTTAAGATTCAAGAGGTGATGGAGAGTGCTATAGAGTGGTTTGAAACAAATAATGGACTATGTAATGATAGGCTAGATATTAGGAAAGAGCTTGAGGATTTTCATGCTTCCATAGCAAATTGTGAAATGTTGTGGGGCAAAGAGGGCACAACGGTTTCAAGTATGAGAGTTGTGGTGATGTAAGCTTGATTACTAAAATCCTAACAACTACACATCCTCTTGTTTATAAGAAGACAAAAATCACCATTAATTATATAGCTACAACTTTTGCTTGTGGTTTGTTGGTTGAATGGAAAGGGTTCAAGGTCAACTAGTTTAAGTTTGTAGAACAAGTGTAAACAATGGGTGCAAGAAGGCATAAGACCAAACCAAATTTAGAAAGTAGGATCATTTAATGGTTTACACCTTCAAAATTTAATATACTATTAGCTTTAAGGGAACAATTAAGGCAAACTATAAGCATGGTGGACAACAACAAAGTTTCTGGAATTAAAAATGATGGACAACTTAAGACTATATGGCCCTCAACTACTACACCTCCTAAAATGTGGAATGTGAAAGAAATTTTGGATGTTAAAACTATAATGGTTGCACAAGTGGAGATATAGTTGAATGGATTATTGGTTGAAAAGGATTCCCTTTCTTCTACCAACTAACTTTAGTTTATTAAAGTTGAGAAATGTAAATCAAACTTGGAAGTTATCATGGGCTACCAAGCTGGGATGAAGGAGAAAATTGAGAAAATAGATTTTACATCCCATGTTGTTCAAGGTGTTTTCAAGGCAAAGAATAGTTGCTTAGAAAAGTAGGGGAAAAAAAGGAACCTTCCTAACAATATTACTAAGGTGAATGTTGGAACACACTTTGTTGATTATATCAAAGTTGAATCTTATTCAAAGACTGGGTCATGTTTTCAACATGCCCAGGGCCTTGTATAAAAGGCAAAGGCACTTTCATTTTTAGAAAATGAGTATTTTAAATTGATTTCCAAGTATTATGATGTTGATTCAAAAGTTTTTAAAATGATGAAATTTGTGGAGGTTGTAAAAAAAACTTCATTTTTATAGTGTTATTTTGAAAATGACAGGATAGTAAGCTCATTATTTCTACCCCCTCAGCCCATCCCACATTATTTAACCCCAACCACGTAACCTTCATCATTTACACAAGTAGCCCATGCTTTATGTGTAATCAATTTTTTCGTTGCAAGGACATAATGATGGGTTCTTGTGGGTGTATGTATCACCTTTGGTGTCTTGGTTTTCTTTTGCAAACTTTTTGGGTGTGTGGAAAATCTAAATGTGGTAAAAAGTTTGACTTTGGGTGGTGCACAAGTGTTGGCTTCATGTTGGGAGATATGGCTAGACCTAGGCCACATCAAGAAGGTGCAAAAACTATAATCATTGGACTTTTGGTATTTTGATTTTTTTGCATTTTGCATTACATTTTGAATTTCTTTAATGATCCTCAAAGTAAATTACATTAGTACCCCTTTTTTCTTTAAACAATCTAAATGAGTCAACACATACTTTTTGAAATTATGTTGTTTAATTTTGGTTTTTCTTTTGAAGGGTTTTATGTAATTTTCACTTGGGTTTTTTCAGAACCATTTAAATGAATGTAGGATTTGTATCTCCAAATTCATCATTGTAAACAACACTTGAAAAGGGAACCCTTGGAGACAACACATCAAAGATAAAGATTTGCACTATGTTGTATTTACCATTAGATTTTGACAATTGAATGGTTGGTATAAATTGGATGTATACCAAGTTTTTTTTTGTATAGTGGTGTTTATACATGTGAAATTGTGGGTATTTTTGCATTTTGCGAATGTGATTTTACAAGATCTTCATTTTAACAACTAGTGTTAGCCAACTTTTCCAATAATTGGTTACTAGTAGTTCTTTAAAATGAAAAAATAACAGTAGCATGTCAAACCTCCAAATGTGGCACATTGAACTATTTTTGGGTTTCCATTGAATGGCATGTTCATTTTTGTTCATTGAATTACTTTCTAGGTGTTGGCATTGAACACATAACTTTTCTTACATTGCATTAGTATTATACAAAATTTGCAATAGACATACTAATGATACCAATCTTAAGAAATCCACTGAAGCCAAACAATCTTACTATTCAACTCAAAATTAAACCTACCAATGCACCATTATCCATATGGAGGTCTATGGCCAACAAATTCACAACTTGTACAAGTTTGCTTCTACTAGGTATTCACCAATGATCAATTTCTCTAAAACTTGATTAATGTGTTCAAACTATCCATTCCTTTGTTGCATGTTTGACATCACATTATAACACCTTAATTACCTTGTACATTTAGTTGTAGCCAACATTGTTAAACTTTGTTGATCCAGAATAATAATTTATGGATTAAACTCCCTTCTAAGAACCACTCTTCTTGGATTGGTGATGTTTACAACTTCCACCAAACACTTACTTGTAATGACCAAAATTTCAATTTTAAGTTAGACTAAGCCCAAAGGCTAAATCAAGTTTCATGGTAGATGGGAAACATAACAATGCTTACCATGCTCAATGTGAAATACTAATGACTAGTGAACAATCGTGCCTTTGGGGAATTAATATTTGTACAAACAAATGTAACAGACTATTCTAACATTAAACTTTGATGGTGATTTTGAACATTTAACACAAGCAAAAGTATACAAAAGCAAGGTTATAACACTAAAACACTAACTAATACTCAAGAGCCACATTTCAAATTTGCAACAAAAAAACCATAATTGATGCCAAAAAGTTCAAATTTTCATTGATTGGATTAAAATCACATGTATCTATATCAATGAACATTCCTTTTCATTGTTTAATCTGATTCACAAAAAGTTGATGGTTCTAATAGATATACCACTCAAGTGCATTACATAAATATATGTATAAATTGTCTAAATCACTTGGGCCATCCATCTAAATCAACTTCTATCAATCTTTTATAAGGGTACTTTGTGTTGAAATTATCTTATTTTTTTGGGTAACATATATATGCAGCTAGTTTAGCTACAACATCAAGATTTTCATCACATTTCTTCTTCCCCTTCTTACTAACAATAGAATCATGTTTTTTTCTAATAGGGGTTCCCACACGTCCACATATTGTTGTAGTTCTTTTGGGAGGACTTATATGAACATCATCATCAAACTATTTTTGTTTAGTATTTTTCACCTCAAAAGAACTTACATTTGGTTATTGGGTAGGTAGTATAGTACTTTTGACATTTGCTAAACCATAATCATGGTTTGGGCAAGCAATATCATAGATGACATTTTGATCCTCAAATTGAGTTTAAAGTCTTCTATTACCATTGTTGACACTTGGTGAAGCACCTCTTGTACTTCATTTTGAGGTGTAGATAATTTTAAGCCAATTGTGTTGGGGGCATTTTGTACTCCACTTCTAGTTGTAGATAACTTTGGGCCAATTCTTTTGGAGTCATTCCCAGGTGGAGTCATAGTAATATGTTCCATAATATGTGTAACGCTTGTTTGGTTTTTTTAAGTTTTTAAAGTTGTAATTTAATTTGATGTTGAAATTGTAAAATTTGTTCATATAGTTGTATTTTTAATATATCATGGGAACATGTGAATTAATTTGAAGTTGATCCAATGAATAAAAAATAAACAAAATCATTCATTAAACATTATATTACTTACTTTTAAAGAGTAAAAGGACTTATAAATGGATTTCAATATTTTTGAATACATTACAACAAAAGGCATCCTTTTACGTTGAGTGATTTCACTGGATGTTGAGTGAATTCACTAATCATAGTGAATGGGACTTAGTGGGGAGGTAGTGAATTCATTGGCCTAATCAATAGGGACTAGTGAACTTCACCCATCTTTTGTAGTAGCAAAATGACATTTTTTGCCAAATTTTTAACATGAACCTTAATAAAATAGTATGAAGAAAATTTTAAAAGATTTTTCAAGAATATTCCAAAAATATTTCCGCAAAAGTAGTCACAAAAGCAATCATAAAAACAGTCAAAAAGCACGTGGGTGTGGCTTGTGTTATCCCATTTGCACCCTCCCCACAATTGGATTATTTTGAATGTCAATTGCTATAATTTTAATTATAGCTCATGATTCTTCTAGAATGATAGAGCCATTGTCATGAAAATCAACTTGGAATTGTTCCCTTACACCCACTAAATCCAACATGTTTGGGACATCCATAGGACAATGTCATCAAAATTCATGACATCATCAAGTTCTACTATTGCTAATGATGTAGCAAAACAAACAAGGAATAACATTAAACCCTAGACTAGTTGATTGTCATGCCATATAACATTTGTTTATTTAATACAAGTAGCCTTCAAAGCTATAATTTTTAGGACCCAAACATAGACTATCCTAATTTAATCTATTTGCACATGTACTAGGATGCATTCTTTTCCACAAAGTATTTGCTAATTTAAATTCTATCTAATAAGTATGCATAAGTACAAAGTATGGAGCTACAATTAAAAACTCATTTGAATTGCAAGTAAACAAATATGATCCAGTACACATGATCTACTTTCTAACCTATTGCATAATATGTATCACAAGTAGCTAGGCAATTCAAGTAGGTTAATTACTTAAACATTTTGAACAAATACTTAGCATGAAAGGGGCAAGTCAACAAGTAATGTGAAACTTTTAACATTTATATGCAAAAGTACTAAGTACTTGGCAATCAAAAGTAATGTCAAACTCTTAACATTTATATGCAAAAGTATTAAGTACTTGGCAACAAGTGAGAAATTCTAAGGCTTCAAAGTAAACACTTATGCTCAAGTATCTAATCTACTTTGACTTACTGCATAAATTCAATCACAAGTAACAAAGAAGTTCAAATAGGTTAGCCATTTGGACAATTTGAACAAGTACTTACCATTCAAAAGGCAAGCTAACAACATTAGTAAAAATCTTGTTGTTTGCAACTAGTCACTATGCAACTAGCTATTGTTTGCAACTATATTGGCCATGTTTGCAATTGCAAATTTGTTATTATATAATTTTTGTCCCATATGGTGATGTTTGCATTGGAATTTTTTATCCCATATGTTTTGGCTTATAATCTAATTTTGCAAACTATATATAAATAGGTGCAATAGCCATGTTCATAAACCAAATACCAAGTGCCATTGGGGATGAGCTAATTAAAAGGGCTTGACCTTAATCAAATGGTTAAACTCAAAAATAAAATTGGATTACTTTAAACCTACCTATTTAACTTAGGCCTACCTTTCAACCTACTTACATACCTAGGCCTACTTACCTACTTAGTAGGGTGTAATAATTACCTATTTACTTAGGCACCATGTTTTAACATCTTAATAACCTTAAAGTGGATGGTTTTAATTTCATGAATTAATATTTTTAAATTAAAAAATGGGCCTTAATTGGCACATGTCACAATATATTAGTGTTTTGAAATGGAAACATGTGAAATGGTCAATGAGCATTCCATGGTGTACCATGTGTCATCATCCTAATGGCAAAAAAATTAATAATTGAAATTAATCCAATGAATTTTTAATTTTGAAAACAAGAAAATAATTAAAAAATGATATGTGTCCATAAGCAATTCATCCAATTTTTAAACACGTGTCATACATTGATTAGTTGCACTATAGTTGCAAGGAGAGTTGCATATAAAGGTCAACATTTGCTTGAATGTCTAAAATTTTTTATCTTGTGTAGCTTTCAGTGTGATTTTCCAAACAAAATACCATATAATGTAATGCTAGGTGTTTTCTAATGAAAATTTGAAATTGCAATAATGTAATATGCAACTAACACATCACAAAAATGTTGAAACATATCCATAATTATGAATATAAATGGTATTTTGATAGTATTGCAAAAACACCAAATTTGTGTATCACAGAATAAATATTTCATACATGTATGGAAATGTTATCTATATAATTATTTTCTTGAGGAGAAATTAATGTATTTTCATTAATACCCACTAGATGCATCCTTCCACCAAGTCTTAGGCCTATCCATTAATAATGATTATGCAAACTTGTGTATTTGGATCCTTTTCAAATATAAATTATACACTACAAATATTAATTATTAATTATGGACTATTTAAATAACTAATGATATCCTAATATGTAACTAATTAGCTATCTAGTTACTCACAACTTGTGAATACATAATTTGTAGATAAATAAATAACTTGAATATTTAAAATAATTTCCATATTTTAAAAATCTGGTCGAATTATAGATAACATAATTATTATAAAAATAATATAACTATTATACTTAGAATTAATAATTCTCAATATTTATTTTCAAATTAAAAATAATGATATAATAATTTTTATTACAAAATAAATTCATACAAAAATTATTTATAGTAAAAGTAACATTAAACCAATTATTATAATTATTTTATATTTACATTTATTATTATTTAAAAAAATATCGGTCAAGAAAATATTTTTTTCCCACTGGTAATTGATAAACATAAATACCATAATCTGCTGAACATATCTTAATATTTTTAAATTACTGTAATATCACTATAGAAATATTTATCATAGATAAGTAATTACAGAATTTTTTATTCAAAAACCTACTGTATAATAATTCCTGCAATCATAATCATTACAATAATTATTTTAACTACATTATAAATTTTGCAAAATTTTAATTCAGATTTCAAGTTCTAAATTATAGATTGTGAATAATTATGTTGAATTATAAAATAATTATGAATTTACTATAATTAATTCTTATTTCAAATAATTGCAATGATTTCAAAGTAATGTAACATCAACTACAGTAATTGATTTATTTTGCTGTAATCATATAAAAACTTATGTTGTAAGAATAACTATTTAGTGTCACTTTTAATTAATAAATAAAATAATTTTAAATTATTTATAAAAGTTATATATTATGAACAAGTAGTTACGAAAGAAATAGTTTAATTCAGTATCTTAAAATTCATGTAGTTATGGTCATAACATCAATTATTTTAATTAAATTATGATTATTCTAGAAACTTAAATAGGATCTAAATTTATAAATTCTAAATTCTAAATTAGAATAATTAAGTTTAAAATTCAAGTATTTTAATTCTAATTTCACAAATAAATTAAGTAATTACAATGATTTTATGTGATTATAAATTTATTATTATTATTATTTTAAAATTATGTTTTTATAATAAAAAATTATTGTAAATAAGTAAATTATGAATAATACATACAATTATTTTAGTGGACTTTTTTTTTAGAATATAGTAATTACAATAACTTTGCTCATTATTTTAAGTTTATAATAACATTTTGAAATACAAATCTGAACTATAGGACATAACTTTTCAATTAGGATATGAAATTTAATTATTTTCTTAAAACATAAGTGTTTTAAATGCAATAGTTACATTTTATGATTCAGAACTATCATTTTAATTAATTTGAAAATTTATATTGTAATATTATTTATTCATTTTACATAATAAATAAGTTAAAAATAAGTAAAATAATTTATTATAATTATTTTTAATTTTCAGTAAAATTATTCTTAAATTTTATGACATGGTAACAATTATATATTGTAAGTACATAATTAAATATTCTTAGTATACTAGAATGTAATTCTTATAATCATAAAAATTAAATTAATTCATTTAATTACATTGAAAATATTTTAATTTTAAAAATATTAAAATCAAAATTATGAATAATTAAGGGAAATTATAAATCATGTGTCTATTATAACTAATGTATAATTATAGTTATGATTTTATAATAATTATATTGTAATTACAATAATTATATTGTTATTTAAAATTGAGTTTAGTAGTTTATGTTGGAATATATTTAATCTATTTGAAACTATAAGCAATTGAAATTATTGAAATTAATATAATTACTATAATCATATCAATGATTTTAATTACAATAAAAATATTATGAATATTAGGTTGAATCATAAACCAAATAATTCTTGATGTATATAGTCATTTGTTGATTATGACTAAGCACCACTTTCGCTTACGACTAATGGGACTTTATATGGTTAGATGATAAATCCAACCCATATTTAGATGTAAATGAATTTAGTCACAAGTTAGTTATATGTGATTCAATTGATGTTAACATGATGTCACACTAGTTGTAGAGGGCAAAAATTTAATTGTAAATGGTCACAAGTAGTTATAAATGCATTAGTCACATATTGGTTTTTTTCTTCTAGTGCGACCAAGAATGTCATCCATAATTGTTTCCCTTGGATCAAATGCCATCACACGACCTTTCATGAAAAACACACCTTCAAGATTTAGAAAATCGCATTCATTTATGCATCAATTGTTTTGCCCTATTGGTGAAGCTTCTTTTCATTGCATATCTTTTAAATTAGGCGAGCTTCCCACATTAACTTCATTAGCATTAAGAGTTTCATTACTTTTGTTGTATTCATCCCCTAAAAATGCAATGAGCCTTTTAGTAGAAACGTCATCATTTTAGTGATCTCCAGATGTGTTAACATTTCAAATTGCACTTAGACAACTTTTTTCATAGTAAGATTATTAATAGTTTCATCTCTAATATGTTCCAATCTAATAGTCATTTGGCTTGCTCACCAAAAGTAGCTTTACCCCATAGCTGGTTCATAATTTTGCAATGTTGGAGTCAAGTTAAAGAATGCTCGTTCTTAGTATGAAAGGAATATGGTCTCCCATGAAACAATGATGCACTTTTTGGGTCCTTGGGCCCCATGGATAGAAAGAGTATATGGGTCTAATCAAACACCATAGCCGATGTGATGTTTTCTAGGATTGTCCTTTGAACCCACAAATTAGCTAAATCTTCAAAATTCATTGTTTCCATGGTTTCTGTCAATCTTGAAATAGAATGTTTTTATTCAGTTAAGAGCCTAAGATACAAAAATCAACTAATTGTCTTTAATTAATGAACTCAATTTAGATGTTATCATTTGTCATTCAACAATATTCTAGAGAACTACAAGGCACTAATTATTTTGATCAATGAAAAAAAATTGGAGTATTTGTTTTTAACTACATTTACCATTCCTTAAAATATTTAATGTACTGGAAAACATTTGCTCATGCGGGTAGTGAGAGGATAACCTAGTAGCCACCAATTTGTCCTCTCATTACCCTTGCGAGAAAATAACCTGGTGATCCTTAGGTCATTTTGTCATGCAGGTAGCAATAGGACGATCTAGTAATCACAATGTCATTTTCTTACGAGGGTACCAAGAGGACAAATTGGTGGCTACCACATCATTAACTCGCAAAGGTAATGAAAGGATGACTTGGCCGTTGCCAAGTTGTTTTCTTGCGAAGGTAACAAAACAACGATTTGGCAAACGCCAGATGGTTTTCTCAATCTATTTAATATCATGATCTATTTGATTTTGCTCCATCCTAAGGTCATCCATTGGCTATGTAATGGTTAGGTTATGAGGATTTTTGTCTATGGATTCCCATGTCATGTTATTGAATCGATTATAACACTTGAAATGATGAGAGAAATATCGATTAACTAAAGTAATGATGAAATATAAACGAGGTTTGAAGAAAACATGTTTCAAGGAAAGTATTTGAAATGGAAGAAAGTCCATGGGGTGAAATTGAAACAACTGGTTTTCTTGTTGTCTAATGATTTCTTGTAATTTGATACTAAAATTTTGTTCTCTGCTACTCAATTAGATGAATGACTAAGGGTTTTAAATGTAGATGATGCATCAAGGAAATCAAAATGAAGAATCATATAATGACTAACATGTCATTATGCTTATTAACTAATGATTCGAAAAACCTAGTGTTTACTTGATTTCTCTTTATAAGGTGGGCAAAAATCAGAATAAATATTAAAAGAAAGATGGCAAGGGAAGAAAAACATTGAGAGGTTGGAAATTCAAACTTGACCTTGTCTCACAAAAATGATGTGAAGCTATGGTTCTCCTATCTTAAGTGTAGAGCTGAAATCCAAATGAAAGACTTGTTGATTATTGTGTTTTGAAGGATTGACAACAAGAAAATTGAAGAAAAAGCAAATGTGTAGAAAACACTCATAGTAATGTTGTTTGATTTTGCAACCTTTGGACATTGTATATAGTTGATTGCTTATGCAACTTTTGGATGCCATGTAATGTTGCGAGCTTCTACACCTTTTGGACATTCCAGTTGTGGAAGGCCACATTTAAAGTTTTTGAAACTAGAAGAAAGAAAGAAATGACAATGATACAAATAAAAAGATGAAGTGAAAAAACTTGGTGTCATGAATGAAGAGGAATGACTCAAGAAGATATAACAGAAAGACAAACAAAACTATGGTTGGGGAGGAATTACTTGAAAAAAATAAACAAGGAAAGAGTTAAACACATTGACATTAGAGGAAAAAAAGACCTTTGGAAATCCTAACTTTCGACTTCCAAAAGTTGGAAACTTCCTTATGAGAGAAAAAACATGAAAGCTTTGAATCATGACTTTCACAAGTTGAAATGTTCCCTCTTGCCTTTTTTCCAAATTGAGCTACCAAGATGATGTTATATGGATGAAAAGGTTTTTACCTTGTTTCATCCATTTAACTTTCGGACATTTAAATTCAAGGCTTGGCCAATTTACAAGATCTATATGTAATAACTAGTTAGCATTGTTGTTAATTGGCAACTTCAATAAACATTTCATAGCATAATTTCAATATTGGTTGCTAACTAGTTTGATGTAATATTTAAGTGCATATTAGTTTTATTCATTGGAATAAGTTTTTTCACACAATAATTTCTTTGGTATTAAGAATCAATTATAGACATGGACCTCTTTAATTAGTAAAATAATGTTAATATTCCTATTTGCAAATTTGGGTAGAAATTTTAGAATATTATGTTTTAATGGACAACATTTAAGCATCAATTGAAACTAATAATATTGCTTTGTAAAAGTTTGAATTGCTTTTGAAGTAAAAAAAATATTGAAATAAAATTTTGGACGGCCATGATCTTTTGAAATTTATCAAAATTATTTGAATAAATCATCATGCAAATCAACACATTGATGAATTGATACAATATTACATATAAATGGAGTTTAGTATATGAAAACATATATTAAGTTGGGATTAATATCTTAGAATTCAACTTCATTTCCATGGTCCTTATTTATTTCCATAATTATATTATTTGTGAAGTTAATTTAAAATTTTAAAATTTATACTTTTTTTTTGGAAATAGGTTAAAATGTTTAGTTCGACAAAGTTGAACGTTATTCTTATAAGTGATTCATAATTTATTTATTTGTATAATTTCCCAATTTACCATTAAATAGAAAAAGGAAAAAAAAATCAAATTTCAATGTTACAAAATAATATTAATTTTCTACAATGATCACTATCTTGTATTTATTGGGATAATCACAACATTTATGGATTATAGCAATGTTCAAATAAATTATATGTAAAGCAATTACATATTTTTTTCCATTTTAATTATACATTAATGTAATTCACTTGATTGATTTACTTTATGTTTTGTTATTAAGTACATTGGGTTCCACATTGCCAAGTTCGCACTTGAATATTATTTCACCAATCACAATGTGGTAGGAAGAAGTCTTCTACCAAACTTGAAAATTTGTTTCAAGATGATATTATACTAGACATGATTTGAATTGTTTTTTAATACAATTGTTGCATATTTTTTTGTATTTAAACTTGACATCATTGATGTATGCAATTATAAATCGAAACGTAAAACATATTAATTTCAAAATTCATGGATTTCATTTGTCACTATATGCTTCATTGATTTAAAACCAATATAATAATTCGATCTTGAATGTAAAAAAATACATGTGTGATTACATTTATAATATACATATAAAATTAACAATGTGGGAATATTTTTAATTCATTGCATATATAATAACTTTCATCTTTGAACTTAGTTCTATTTTATTGTCATTGAGGTTTATGATTGAGATTTTGGAGATTTCAAATTAATTTATCAAGTTGTTATTATCATCAAAATTTAGATTCTTAATGTGAATATTGTATTGTTTTATACTATTTATGTTTGGTATAAAAATTAAAACAAACATGCATGACATCATACAAATGGGATAGCAACACATCATTAAGCAAAACTTGTTATCATTTATGGGTTTTTGAATAAATCTTCATAAATAATTTTGCCTATATGTGTGCAACAATTAAAAAAACACAAAATAGGTAGTCTAACTTCCGTTCACATGAAAATTATAATGATTTTCATTAGTAATTACACCCACTTGGTGGCCAACAAAAGTATGGGGTGTGCAAGGAGGTCACAGTTGCATCCATTCAAATGAGTGTAGGCACT
>Ga0209208_10003239_pt1 | contig 23381 bp, 27 predicted proteins | sample S1TSphfallax_3_FD_187694 | JGI IMG/M metagenome (GOLD analysis project Ga0209208, IMG submission 187694) | Host-associated microbial communities from peat moss isolated from Minnesota, USA - S1T2_Fd - Sphagnum fallax MG (SPAdes) (version 2) | ecosystem: Host-associated > Plants > Peat moss >...
AAAAAAAAAAAAAAAAAAAAAAAAAAAAAAAAAAAAAAAAAAAAAAAAAAAAAAAAAAAAAAAAAAAAAAAAAACCCTGCCCTGAAGGCCATAGCCAACAAGCAAGCAAGCAAGCAAGGAACCCTAAAGGGACTCATCAGCAAACTTATCCATTTGCCCTAACAAAGGATCTGTCTCTTGTCTTTGTGTGCGCGCTCGCAAGTGTTGTCGTTTGCGTGAGTGCCGTCGCTTGTGGTGTACTCGGACTTGGTGGTGGTGGTGTTGTAGGCGGCGGCGGGAGTGGAAGGGGGCTTGTCAAGAAAGTCACCATGGTTGTGGCTATGAGGCCATCCGTTTGTGCTGCAAGTTCCTCTTCTGCTTGTCTTTCTTCTTGTTCTTGTTCTTCAACATTGCCTCACATGTCTAAATCCACAATTCTGCCTGCCAAAATATGGACTTGCGCTGCGTCTGGAGTCCGACGAGATTCGTGCGGAATTTCTTTTCGTAGAAAGAGAGGTGAAGATGTAGAGCTGAAGAGGATTAGAATTGCCAAATGTGAGAATCTGCTTTCTAGTGGTGTATCTTTCAGTAGGTTGGAGGGTTCCTCCGTTGCGATGAGCAGATCATTGCGAGTGACGTTCGGTGGTTCTTCTTCTTTTTCTTCTTCTTCTTCGTTCTTCTGCGATTCAAGTTCGCTTTTGAAAGGTTGCACACAAGTCGCTGGTGCTGTGGACCCGAGCGAACGGACGAGACATTTCCATAGTGTGAGAATGCAAGCGGGACGCAACGAAGGTGTGAATGCGGCGGAACGCGTGATCGCTGCCATCGGATACTTCCTTCCTTTCTTCGACGGGATACAATACGGGCGCTATTTCTTCTTGCAATACCCGGCGGCAGAGAGGTTGTTGCAGCCACTGTTCCCACTCTTGCAGGCATATAAGAGCTTCCCTTACTCTAACTTCATAGCATTTTTCGCATTGTATTTGGCGATAGTCAGGAATCCCAGGTTCAGCCGTTACGTAAGGTTCAACACCATGCAGGCGGTGGTACTAGATGTCCTCCTCATCTTTCCTAGCCTCGTGGAGCGCACATTCACACCTCGTGGAGGTATAGGATTCGAGCTCCTAATCATCTTTTATAATACTACCTTCCTTTTCCTGCTAGCTTGCTTCTTATTTGGAGTGTTTTCTTGTCTGCTTGGGAAGACGCCTCGACTGCCAATTGTGGCCGATGCAGCCGATGTCCAAGTTTGATTGTCAAATCAAAATCACTTCTTCTTTTGTGCCAATTTGCATACTGAGCTTCTCTTAGGGTTTCCTGGAGAGCACCACCTACTCACTCTCTGTTTCCTTGGTGGTTAGTTGAAGAGAGTCTCTTTGACAAATTCTATTTATGATATGGACATGCATGCATATTCAGCTAAGCTTGAAATGATTTTGAGTTATTCAAATCTCACAGACTGTTGTTGTTTGGACAAGTAAGAGGTTGCTGTGCAAGAGCTATTCAGCTGACATGATATGCCTTTTTTCGGACCTACGTGGTTTCTGTGCAATTGCATACCGAGAAATGGAAATTGCAGTATTTTAAGGTAAATCTTTCTGGATGAATGCAATGCCTTATTGCTACTGAAAAGGACAAATTTGCAGCGGGTTACTGTCTTTGATCTTCACAATAGGTGGAATTGATGTATGTGCAATGTGTATCCTTCTTAAAATAATGGAACCCAAGGCTATATAGCTTTGATTTGTTTGCACATGTTTCATTCCATCTGCACTTTTCTGTATTCCACATGAACCTCTCTCATTTTGCACCCCCACGAGTTGTCTCCCATGATCTGCATGATTTCAATCAAGATTTTCAGGGATTTGTTGCATTTTGCATACTGTATTGCAGCACAAGTTTACCAGGGATTTGTTGCAGCTGTTGCCACACTATTTCCCTGTATTGTATACCAATTGAAGTTTGAAACAGATTGTATTGCAGCAGCCTTTGTGTGCCAAGGGACCACTACTTGGAACTGCTCATGAGATGGTCCATGTTTGTTAGTACCAACAGGCCAGAACATGCTAATCCTTTTAACTTGATTGCTGGAAAAGATTTTGGAACCCAAAATGGTACCCAAGAATCCAAGAACATGTTACTCCTTTTTATCTTGATTGGTGGACAAGATTTTGAACCCAAAATGCCATCAAAGAAGGACAAGGTAAACCGGAGATTTGGATGCAAAATAGGCATACAAGAGCAACAAATGCAACACCCCAAGACTCAAGATTTTGTTATAGGGGTAAGGCATCTTCGCAAGGGTCTTCCAAGACTTAGTCACTGTAAGTCTTCAGGACTGTCCCTCTTAGAACAGTACTGAAGCCTTGGAGACTCGAGACTTGTGGGAGGGTGTGCCTCTCAGCCAATGTAAAAACCTGAAAAAAACTGATTGTAAAGATGGAAAAATAAAAAAGAAATTTTAGTCTTCCTAAAAATTCCCCCATTTTTGAGGGATTATGAGGAATGAACCCTGTACTGGGGTACTCTAAGACAAAACCCTAAAATGTACCATTTTGCAATATAACCCACCTGCTAAACACCTATTTGCAGTCTCAGTTTTAGTTTCATGAATGGGGTTGGAAAAAAGATAAATAACTGAATTTGGATGTGAGAAGTACTTTTGCTGGGGCCACATACTGTGTACCTGTACACCCAAAATAGCCACCCCAAGAGCAGCAGATGCAACCCAAGATTTTGGACGCAAATGGGCCTCCAGGAGAAAGAAAAACAAACCCAATTGCTGATTTGAACATTGTGCACAAGTTACATTCTATTAGTAGACCCCAAGATGATGGGTACTAGGTGACATGGCAGAACCAACCGTTGGAATGCCCCTGACGAGGGATGTGGTGGTAGTTGATCGCTTTTCACCTTCTTCCTCCCTTCCCCCTTAACTTTTCTCATTAGCTTTTGCTTTCATGGTTTTCAAACTCATCACTCCTTCCTCTGGAAGCAAACATTACTAGAAGAAACCTAACTCTCCAAGTGTTTTTGTCTCGCTCAGAAGTAAACTGGTGCTGCTGGTGGTTCTGCTTCCTTTGGCTTGAGATTTTCTCTGCATTTCTGCACATCATGGGTGCCTTCCAATGTCATTTTGATAATATAATCAGTTCTACACATTGTGCATGCCTTCCTTACCAATTTTTTTGGAAAATATGAGTCTTCCCTTGGAACTTTTGTTTATTCTAGGAAAAGTGAATTTTACCTGGCTAGATGTCTTGGCATCCAACTTGGCAATCTCATCAGTTTCCTCATGGAGCTTTTGACAATGATTGATTGTTGTTTCTGGGTCTACTTTCATTGTTTGCATAAGCATTTGGCTCTTAACATGCGTTGGATCTTCCTGCACCCATATCTTGCCCCTGGCTTGCACAGTTTATAGAAAGACACTCACTGTGAAACTTTTGGCTCCTTTTGAGGATTAGAGCTTCACCTCTTGTGCACAAATTCCCGAGGTTTTCAATCTTTTGACTTCCTATTCTATCACCAGCACCATGTACAGACCCTCTCCTGAAGTCAAGACAAAGTTCTGGAAAAAGGGAGAATGCTTCATGTACAATTTGTGAAGATAAGAAGTTTCAATGTTCCAATGACCTACTCTTCAAAAAGCAGGCAGAAACCTGCCAAGATTTGAGACCTTGGGGGGTGTCCTCTTCCATCTGCATTGCTCAGAATTAAGGCAAACTCAATATTTGTGACACAACCCTAAAAGGCTGGGAATTAGACCTACCTGTCATCACCTCATCACATTCTGTCATTCTGGGTGGAAATCCTTGTGTGAAATCAAGTGCAGCCCATGGCTGTTAGATGGGCACACAGGCTTTGACCAATTGTGAGATGATGTCCATTGAGAAAATGCCTCCTCATGGAGGTGATTCAGAAATAAGAGCAAGGTAGAAATTGCTGAAAAACTTTGAATTGAACTCTTGGGTCTGTGACCGAAACTGCTCTTCAAGAAGCATTCAAGGTCCTATGCTTGAGCAAACCAGAACATTGGAGGGGAGACCAACATCTGAAGCTCAGAGTCACAAGATACATCTTTGGAGCAAGCTGGGACTCACAATATTGGAGATGCCTTGAGCATGGATAAAGATCATGGGATGGAGTTCCCAAATGCTTTGGGAACATATATATCGAAGGGGGTACGAGGAGTGAAGGATGATTGTCAAAGATTCCGGCTTGAAATGCAAATGTTAAAAGAGAAAGCTGAGGACACCAGAAAGAGAGAAGCTGAAGTAGAAGGAATGGCTAACAGAGTGAAGAGGCAACTGATGGAGGAACTGGATGTAGTTGCTCACAGAAATTTGGATACTCTAATGCAGCCAAGCCAGATAGCGCAACCCAGCACAAGAGAGAGAGAGGACTTAGAAGATGTCCTGGGAGGTGGCAATCCTGGGGCTGCCTCTTTCAACTCTTCTGCAATACGTAGGAGAAATCCATGTGCCCATGGTCAACAATTTTCTAGGGAGGAATCTGTGGGGGAAAAAGGCCCACAGAAGAAGTTGAAAGATCACAAGATCAATACCTCAACTTCAGATTCATCTCCATGCACTGTATCCTCTCTCCCTTCATTTCCTTCGATAGGCTGCAGCCAGAGATTGTACAAAACAGCTTTCACTGCAGCAGAATATTGCACTCCTGTGCACCCTCTCCATCACCAATTACACCTGGAAAGCACTTTGGGGCCTGACAGTGAAGTGTCTAAGGGTCAGTATCATCCCAACAGCACGAACACCAAATACAGCAACAACAGCGGCTATGAGTCTGCTGATCTCCCTTCTCCAAACTCCACTGCTATAGTGTTGCCCACACCTCTACTAAATCACAATCTTTCACGATCTCATGAACTAGGCCCTCAATGCAACACTCGACTCCAGGTGTATTGCAATCAACATGTCAGGAGGTCACCTCTCTCCACATCAACTCTATGTCACCTGGGAGATACTCATCAGCAAGTGGGTATGATGATTCCTGGAGGAGACTGTGCTATAGTTGTCGATCACCCACAAGAAGATGATGAGGAGAAGGAAGTAAATCAAAACAGAAAAATGGGGCAGAAGTTCCTCATCTCAACAACTCATGATGATCAGAGCAGGCAAAGTTTGAATAATTGGATGACTGGGGCAAGTATTCCTCCCACTCCTCCTTTGTGCCCAACACTAAAAAAAATTGCAATGCAAGTAAAACACATGTGATTCTTTTGTAAATCTCTAACCATTACAAAGAAAGAAATTGCAGGGTGTTTCTCTGGATGCATACGAAGAAAAGATGGCCCACACCCAGAGACTGATGGGTGAACTCAAAGGTTCAGTGGAGGGCATCAAGATCAAAATAGAGGTAGAAAGCGAGGGTTGGAGGGGAAGGATGGAAGTATTGAAGAATGAGTTGCAAACCTTGAGGAGGGAACAGGAGTGTGGAATTGCAGAGGCGCAGCGCAGCATCCAGAAGGAAGTCAAAGGCAAGCTTGGAGAGTTGATGGCTGCTACTGCTGCTGCTGCACAAGAGAGAATGAGTGGAGAGAAGGAACAGGTTTGTTGAGTTCCTCAGTGAGATCTCTCTCTTTCTCTACAGACAGAAGAATCCACTTGATGTAGGATCATGTTTTCTCACATGCAGAGAGCTCAAGGTTTTGCAATTTTTCATAAGCTTTTTATTCTTCATTGTTCAGGTACAGGCACTGGTGGACGAGAGGATAGAGAAACGGTTGAATGAGAAGGACCTGGTCATGGCGGAGATGAAGAGCAACATGCGTCTTTTGTGGGCTGAGGTTGAAGCTCTGAACAAGGGCAGAGATCATCTGCAAGAGCATGTGAACCATCTCACAAAAGTCGCCAAGCTTGCCAAAGAAAATGCCAACCGTGAGCAAGACATTCTCAAATCGGAAAATGGATTTCTGCGCAGGCAGCTGCAGTCCTTCAAAAGCAATGCTGGCTGCAGCAGCAGTCAGGTCTGCTCACCAACTACACCTTCTTCCAGATCCTGCAAGCTGAAGCGTTGCTAAGCTTTGCGTGTCCATTTCTCCTTGTTGAATTGTGCCTTTGCAGGTGAATTCTGAAACAGAGAAAGGCAACTTATTATTGCAAACGGTGGAGAAGCTCAAATACGAAGGCGCTGATATGAAGCTTGAGATGAGGGACCTCAAGAAAGTTGAAAAGGCAGTGAAGGTAGAAAGCTCTCTATACCTTCTTCTTCTTCTTCCTTGTGCTCTCTGGTGTGTACACAGATTCTCTTCCAATTCTGCAGCCGATTTTGGCTTGTTGCTGCTGCAGTGTGATGTTTTACAGAATGCGTATAGACTGTGTCCCTGAGACTCATAGATCGACGATCTCATTTTGAGTTTTTTTTCAGGTGGAACTTGAGAGTGTAAGAAAGCTTGCAGCGAAGATGCAAGAGGACAGTGAAGAACTGGAGAGGGAGAGAGGCAGCAGGCGAGCGGAAGGTGTCCGGGAGAGACTTCTCATTATGGAGAAAGTGGAGAGTCTATCGCACCTGTATCTAGGAGGCTTGGAGGAGGTTCGTGCTGATGTCTTCAATGTGAAGCTTAGTTGCCGTGACCGCGTTGATAAATTGGAAGATCAATGGAAAGAGTTTCAGCAGCAACAGCAGGAGACTGCTGCAGCCTCCGGAGATGAACTTGGATCCGTGCCTCAGCAAGTAAGTTGCATCACTCTCCCCTTCAGCTTCAAGACCCTGTGAAGAACATGTCTCGTGGTAGGACGATGCCAAAGAAGGCAACGATATGGATTCCAAAGCAGTAATGATCTCGATCTGAATTTCTGCGAGTTTGTTTGAGATGCTCAGGTTCTTCGTATCTATGTGGAGAACCTGCACGATGTAGATTTCCATAGCAATAATGCTACCGATCTGAATTTCTGCGAGTTTGTTTGAGATGCTCAGGTTCTTCGTAACGATCTGGAGAACCTGCACGACATAGATTTCGATAGCAATAATGATCTCGATCTGAATCTCTTCGATTTTATTTGAGAGGCTCAGGGGCATCTTGACGATCTGGAGAACCTGCGCAACGATATAGATTTCCATTGCAGTAATCATATCGATCTGAATTTCTGCGAGGTTGTTTGAGATGCTCATCAGGTGCTTCTTGACGATCTGGAGAATCTGAGAAGTGAGATGGGACGAATAGTGGAGACGGAACGCAGCATCCTTCAACAAGCACTTGAGAGGGAGAGTGGATCCATACGTCGCCAACTAAAGGATGCCTGCATCGATATCAAGTGTGAAATGATGAGCGCAGTCAAAGCAGAGGTGAAGAAGCGCTTGCAAAAATCGCAAGATAAAACGCTGGCAATGACCGTTTCCGTGAAGCAAGAGATCAAAGACTTGAAGCTTGAACTCAGTGTGGCAGCAGCAGGGGTAAGTTACATGAAAGCCTTCTCTGCTCGACTCTTTGGACTTTTGCCACAGTTCATGATCCAGTGAGTGAGTGCCCTTGTGAGAAGAGGCATCACCATCATCACAATAGCATTTTCTCAGGTCGAATTGGTTGAAGAAAATTTGCATTTGATGCCTAACAGAAAGAAGGTCCAGAAGGTTTGCCAAGAGCTTTGTCAGTTGTAGAAAAACATAAGCAAGTGGCAGCTAAGGCAGCTGCAGATGCCACCATATCAGCAACAAAAGCAGCAAACTTCCTTACTGAAATGTTGGGATCATTCAGCATGGAGATTGCAAATACACGATGGAACAGCCTGCAGCTTCAGGTTGGAATTTGCATAAAATCCTCTAAGAATACAGCAGTGCTGAGCTTCTGGTCTGCTGCTGGTTTTGCATGATGATGCTCCTCAGATAAGAGAGAGACAGCATTTCTCAGGTTACAAAATTCTGGATGTTTGAACGACATGTCCTGGTCCATGCATGATCCAGGAGAATCTGGCAACTGAGAGAGACATGGCAGCTGCTGCTGCTGCTGAGGCCATCAAAGTCAGCAAGGAGCTTGCAAAGGTGAAAGAACATTCACTGATTGCTGTTGCAGAAGCCCAAAATAGAAACCAGGAGGTGCAACAGTATCTTGAGCGAGAGACCTCAAAACTCCTGAATGCAATGTCAGCTGTGCACAAAGAAAAACATGTGGCATCACTTGCTGCTTCAGAAGCTTCTGCATCTGCACTCAGGGCCCAACAAGTTTTGGCTGAGCTTCTGGGTTCTTTCAACTCAGAAATGGCAAAAGCTCAGAAGCTAACCATGCAGCTGCAGGTACATGTGTAATTTGCAGCTTAGTAATCTGAACTGTTGCAGTGAAACTAGTGAAGAAAATCATCCTCATCATGGAATTATGTGTGCATGCTCATGATAAAGCAGGAGGGTTTAGAGAGAGAGAAGGATAGCTTGGAGCATGAGCGGGAGTTGGCAATACAGCACACCCATGAAGTCCAAAACCACTTTGGCAATGAACTTGAGTTTGCAATTGCTGGATGGCGACATACAATGAATGCTGAGGTTGCCAAAGCCAAAGATATCACCCAGGAACTTCAGGAAGAGAAGAGATGGGTATCTTCCACATTAAAGCAGCAGCAATCTCTCATGCCTAATTTGATGACTACCAGTCACCAAATGCATGAGGACATGACTTGCAACATCTCCAAGGTAAACTGGCACCATACCTGAGGTGAAAGATGCTTCTGTGCTTGCTGATGCTATCCCCCAGATTAGATATTGAGTACAGTCTCAGAACTCTAGTAGCACTTTGTGTCCAGTGTCACTGCAAATGGTTAAATAAAGACTGCATGCAGATGGAGGACACCCTCAACACTCTCTCCCAAACAGTGGAACAAATACAAGAATCACAAAATCACCTGAATACCGAGAAAAAATGGTGCCTGGGTCTTATCCAGGAAGAAATTGAACAGCAAGAGAGAGACTGGAAAGTTGAGCTCACTCAGCTAAATCAGGTCAGCTCTCTCTTGTCTAAGAAGTTGGATAGGATGGGATTGAAAAAAATATATCTGAATTTGTGGCACTTCCATGTCCAGACTTGATCAAGGAGTTTTCTGGAATTATGGCCAAACCTCATCTTGCAGGTGGTGCACATGCTGGAGAAGAGTATAAATGATTCAGCAGTTGATCAGTCAGACATTGCAAAGAAGATAGAGAAATTGGAAGGCACACAAATTGACTTGGTCCATTTGTGTGAGGAAGTGCGTATCAGCACTGATGAGCTTGCAAAGTCTGCTGCCATTTGGTACCCTAAGTATGAAGCAGCTGCATGTATTGTCAGTGAGCTCTCTTTCAAGTTGGAGCAAACAGACGAGAAAATACGAGGAATCTATTGTGATGAAAACCTTCTGCAGCACATGGCACAGCTTGCAGAGTCAAAGGTATCGGGGCTAAAAGATATGGTGTCAAGCTCAGTCTTAGCACAATGCCGACCACAACTTCAAAACATACTTGAACAGGTTGAGAATGAGAAACTTGCTCATCGCCAGGTAAACTTACATACTTGTGGCATATATACATGCAACTGCTCTGTTTTTCACTATCCTTTTTCCAACCTTTGAGTTGAAATATTGCCTCTTATGATCACTGCAACTTGTTGAGAATGGGTTTACCTCTGTTCTGTGCAGGCACTAGACATGTTATCAGATCGAGTGAAGGGGCTGGAGACTGTTGTTGGGTCCACCAATTGGCCCTCTCTGAACATGAAGCATTCTAAGAAAATTCCCAGGGGTGAAACCATAGACAGCAATGAGCACTCTGTGAGGAGCTTGAACCAAGCTGTTCAGGTGTTGCAAAGGTCCAGAAAGCTCAACCATCCCTTAAGATGCTAAACTTCTAAGGGTGTGATGAAACCCATTTCTCATACTGTGTGGTTAGCATTTTATCAGTTTCCTATTGCAACAAGAAGTGAGTAACAAGTGAGTGGATAAACTGCAGACGAGTAGAGTTACTGGCATTGGATCACAATGGTGTGTCAGTGGCACACACAGAGCTGACAATGGATTCCAAATTTGATTCCAAATTTGTTGGACTGGAGACCCGTATTGAGCATGTGGCATCTGCAACCTTTTCAAATTTCCGGTAGGGTCTTGTATCTTATGCCTTAAAGTCAAAACATGAATATGAGTACTCCATACAACATAATCAGCTTTGAAGAAGTCTCTCTAGCTATACACTGATAAACAACCAGTGGTTTTGTTTTGACATACCTCTGGTTTTGGACAGTGTGTTGGATGAAAAACTTTTACAGACCACACTGGGAGTGCAATCTGCTATAGCTGGAGCAGCTATGGCAGACAGCAAGTGTGGTGCTCTGGGTGCTGAGCTTGTCAAGGTATTTCGCATGCTGGCTTCCTGTAATAAAACAAGCCTGCTGCAAAAGATGAAAGATCTGGCCCCTGCTTGTCAGAATGGAGAGCATAGAAGGCGGCTTTCACCAACTTCCAGAACCTGCAAGGATGATCATATTTCTTGTGCCCATTCTCCTACTTGCAGAAGCAGTGGTCACATTCAATTGCCATCAATGACAAACAGAGACAATCAATTGCCACCTATGGGAACAAATGCTGGAAATGCATCAGCACAAGCATTTGACAAAAGAGGGATACTAGCTGCCCAGTGCAAAGATACAGTTCTACCAAAAAGAGTGAAGTCTTCTGAGATGAGGAAAACTATCAAACAACAAAAGAGAGGTGGAGCAGAGGGAAGGCAATCCAGTGCATCAGAACAAGGAGGGAGCCCCAGGAAGGAAAGGTGGACTATTACTCAACAGTATCTTGAAGAGACTGACAATGACAAGTCTCACAATCTACAGAATCAGGCACTCAGCATCATCGAGAAGCATAGACAAGGTGCTGAACCTGGCCTAAATGGCCACCTCACAATCAGAAAAACACAGGAGGGCTCAGGAAAAAACAATCAAAGAACTGACATCCACTTGGATGCAGGCCATGTGCATGTGAATGTCAGTCACCATTCGGCTATTGTGCATCATTGTCAGAGAAGAGAGGAGACTTGATTGCACTGCAAGTGTAGAGATACTAAAAAGTTTAACTGACAGATTTTACAACCCATGCATGCAAGTGGAGGGGAAAGAACTCTCTCCAAACTCTCTCACTTGCTGGAGGACAAGGAGTTTCATGCCTGGATTCAGACACATGGATGAATCTCAACAAAGGTAACTAGTTAAACCCTAATGTGCATTGTATGAATAGTTCACTGACATGATTCTCACAAATTCATAGAGTTTATGCTTGCACAATGGTGAGGTGTTTGCTGAGATGGTCAACACCCACAGCAAAACATGCAACCAGCAATTTGGAAAACTAGAAGATCCCAGATCTTAACAGCTTTCCTGTGTGTCCACAGATTGGTGTTTGATTGGAACAAGACCAAATCAAACTGACCAATGTTTGAAGCTACTGACTACAGTCACTGGACAAGGAGGAGAAATTAGCAAGGAATTCTCATTTGGCTGGAAATGAACATCCAGAAAATGGAAATCTCCCAGGATTGGTGCTAAAAATGAGTTGCATGTAGCAGTAAATGGAGATGAATTAGGTAGAGCCATACCCCAAGACATGGATCAAAACTGGTGTTGGGAGATGTCGAGACAGGATGGAAAGCATGGAGCTACCACATCCTACTTTGTCTCCATTCTTCAACAGTGGGGGAGGAATCTCACATCACAAGACTGCTGAGCTGCCATAACACAAACATATGGAGTACACACAGCACCACTTGAAAGCTTGAGCAATGCACCAAGAAAACCCATGTCAGGAGTTCAAGAATGTTCTCATGCTTCAATTCTGATGTCCAAAGCTCAAACAAGAGCTTCATCTCCTTACTCTGTCCATTATGTGACAGAGCTCCAGGCATATATGCTGGTCACAAACCCTGCTTGAGACTACGAAAGGCAGAACATTATCCAGCAGTGGGACAGCCACCAAGTGAACTGCAATCCCAGATATTGTTAAATCACACTTTGTAAAACCATTGAAAATCTGAAATCTGATTTGGGGCAATTCATCTCTGACAAATTACCAACCTACAGATGCAACATTGAGATCATATTACTAGGGTCTTTTTGTAACATGACACTTTTTGTAACATAACATTTGGGTTCATAATTTTCCAATGATACAATCAACAAAGACAAGAGACATCTTTGACAATGTTCTTTCTATGGAAGAATTTGTCAAAGCTTTAAAACAATCAGTTAAAAGTCCTTACCGCAACAGTACTATGATGAGGACACAGAGGATGACAGAGATTGTCACTAGATCTTGTTCCTCACTTAAAAATTAAAACTGTTCCTGGACAGTTATGGCTTCCAATTTGAAGCAACTTGAGAAAAGGAACGGTGAATGTATTTCAAGGTCTGGTGTCCTTTTCTCTGCAACTTCCACTTGATTTTCAAATATAGTGAATATTCTCCACATGTTCTCTTGAATCTATGCATAACATTCAGTAGTCCCCAATTTGCTACTCCCTCTGTGAAGAGATATGTGAACAAAACCTAGGAGAGAGTGGTAGTAAATCATGTCTCTGAAGAAAGCTCCAATGCTTGCTGGCAATTATTATCACTACCACCAGGTTGACAAAAGGCTTGGAAAGTAATGAAGAACTCACAATTGGCACTGAAGATTTTCGGGAAAGCAAGTAAAAGGATCAGAAGTTGAGATGGTTGAAGCAGCAATTGGTCCTCTTCTATTGAAGTTGGCTTGTTGACTCCATCATGGTTCCTGACATGAATCAAGGATGAAGACATACAGTGGCAACAAAAGAGTCCATCCAGTCCTTTGTGTGAGGCACTTTTGCAAGTGAATGGCCTGATCACAAAGTCTCAGGCAGTTTTGCAAGCAAAGGGCCTGATTACGAAGTCTCGATCCTTGTTAACTGTTCAAACACACTGACATTTTGTACTCTTATCAAAATATGAAAAAACGCCATTATAAGTGCATGCTTTACTCTATCCCCATGAGGATAGATCAAATAATATAGCACTGCAATTAACAGCTGCTAGTTCTACATAATGCAGCTAGCTACAAAGAATCCTGATGACGAAATAACATGTATAAATCTAACAGGATAACTTTAACTCTCAATAAGGCCTCTAAGGCAGTATGTTCCAATCAAGAACCAAGTGACCATCATTCCCACAAATATAGACCAAGCTATGAGAAAGGGCCACCCTGTCATAACCAGACCAAGAATTAAAACCACAACAAATGGAGCGTAAGTACGAATGAAAGCCCAATAGCTCACATATTGACCTTTGAAAAACACAAGGGCTAATACATTGACGAGATTCCACTTGATGGAGCCTCTGTATGCCATTCTATTGAGTGCATTTGCCACAAATGAGTGGCAGTTACAAGTGAAGAGATTGTACAGCTTGTGCTGATAATTGCGCATTGTTGTTTCCAGCCCATCATCCCACGATATGGCTGTTCCTCTGTCTGTGTGTTGAAAAGGATCAGAGCATGTATGCCCTGACAGATGTGGAGGAAAACAGCACTGCAAGTCCAGACATGCACATGATCAATGACAAAAGAAGGACAACAAAAATAGCATTAGAAAGCTGAACAACCATGACATTGGGGTGAAATGTTAAAAAATAGGCGAAGCATACCTATGGCAGACAACCTCTGATTCATTTATAAGAGGTAATTATTGGGGATCCTTGCAAGAAAACCATCAAGCTCATGGTTTCACAGGACAATGAATTGAACAAAATTGACCAGAGGCATCCCCTGCACAATGGGTTTACAACTCAAGAATGTGCTTGATAAAAAAGGCATTCTTCTCTTGAAGTCTCTCGAGAAACCCTAAAAATATAGATGCTGACCTTCTCTGGGTTGAGGCGCAAGTATTTGGCTGTAGAACCAAATGCAAAGTTGTCAACATTTACAAAGTAGGGCCCTGCAAAATCGAGAATGACACCATCTTCTCGACAAATGCCCAAATGACCTATGAAAGGGACCAGCCATGCAACAATTGGCAGCGGTGTCCAGACCAAGCAGCATGGAAAGCGTGCCTTCTTTATGTCAATGTGAGATACATCAGGTTCTCCCACTCTTAAAACCTGTGCACAACATAAATACATATCTCTGAGATTGCAGAGAAGATACCACAATAACAACACATTGAAGGTAGGCATCATGTCAATTCCAGCAAAACCCAAAACTGAAATGACAAGAATGATGTGCAGTTCTATCCTTATGCGTACCACTCACAAAGTAGCAGACCATCACCTTCATCATGAAGAATAAGTTGCAGTCCTAACCTTATGAGTATCACTCACAACATACCAGACTATCACTTTCATGAACAGCAGTGACTTTAACTGCCATGTTCAATCCAAACATACATGATTCAGTAGATATGGACTGAACATCACTATATCTTCCAGAATTTCCACTGCTTGTGCAGACCACCTTCCATTCCCACTTCTGATTTGTTACTTGCTGTTGGTAGTTGACACAGGACAATTGATACTAGCTGTGGGTAATTGAGCTACTACAACTTCAGATAATGCAACCAGAAGGAAGAAGAAATGGGAATGAAAACAGAAAGGAACTAAGAACTAGCTCAAGTATCAATTTCCCAGTACTCTTGCAATAATAAACTTTTGTCAGGTCTACAATCACCTGCATATTAAATCGTTTAGCTTGTAGTGCGACATACCTCTTTTTCCTCATTTGCCACAAGCACCACATCCTCATCCACTCCAGCATCTGACATTGGTGATTCTACTACCTCCTGTTGTTGGACAATTGCTTGCCACTGATTCAATCCAATTGCTTGTTGCTCCTCCCTTCAATCAAGAATGTACTTAAAAACCCAACAAACACAAAACTGATAAGATCCCTGTAAGTGAAGGCAATGAAGTCAGATCCAAAAACTTCCAAGGAAACACTTCGTTCAAAGATGAAACTAGCTCTTTTTGTTATGTGCTTTCATAGGGTTTGCTATGGAAGCACATCTGTTTCCATGCAGTAAAAGCTCCATCCTTTGTTGGAATACAGAGATGATTGATAGATAACTAGGCAGCATTACAAAGAGAGATTTGCAAAGAAAATGGCAGCTGAAGAAAAAACATGAGAGAGGGAGAGAGAGAGACCTGAGCAATATGGCAAATTGCTTGAAAAGCAGAGGTTTAGATGGCCAGCTTCACTGATCAGCAATTTGCTCCTCCCCTCACATGCATGTGCTCCAAGCCCTTCTTCAAAGAAGCAATGCTTCAACTCTTAGAGGTTTCCTCAGAGAGACTCCAAATCGAACCTGTTCGTCTGTTGTTCCACACACACAAAACAGTTAGTGACTGACCCGCTCCAACACTTCTCTTCACCATCCCTACAGGTACTTCAAAGACTCACAAAAGCTCACACGGGGAGTGCCATTGCTAGCTATAGTCCAACACAAGCTCGCTCTCACTGCTTGCCTTCTCTAATAGATCTTCACAACTTCCCTTCCCTTCTTCACAATCGACTTCTATTTCTTCTTCTTATCGTTAGATTCTTTCTTCAGACGAAGGACTCGTCGTGGCAATGATCTCCTCTCCCCTCAGACAACAATAACACTCTCATACTTGCCTCTCAGAAGAAAGATCCCTGGATGCATCATCTCCCTTCAGACAATAACAACACCGATCTGATACTTGCCTCTCTTCTCTCCACACAGCAGAAGAAGAGAGATCCCTGGTTGGATCAACTTCCATCAGACAACAATAGCGCTGATCTCACACTTGCCTCTCTTCTCTCCACACAGCAGAAGAAGAAAGATCCCTGGCTGGATCAACTTCCATCGGACAACAATAGCGCTAATCTCAAACTTGCCTCTCTTCTCTCCACACAGCAGAAGAAGAAAGATCCCTGGCTGGATCAACTTCCATCGGACAACAATAGCGCTAATCTCAAACTTGCCTCTCTTCTCTCCACACAGCAGAAGAAGAAAGATCCCTGGCTGGATCAACTTCCATCGGACAACAATAGCGCTAATCTCAAACTTGCCTCTCTTCTCTCCACACAGCAGAAGAAGAAAGATCCCTGGCTGGATCAACTTCCATCGGACAACAATAGCGCTAATCTCAAACTTGCCTCTCTTCTCTCCACACAGCAGAAGAAGAAAGATCCTTGGCTAGCTAGTAATGCATCAGCCGAGCGGAAGAACAACAGAGAGAAGAACAGAAGAACGCCGATCTGAAAATATTTGCTTACCTCAGTCGCAATACCTGCCGCTATAGCAATGATGTTAAGGACGATTTACATGTTTCGCTTGCTTTTGCGGTGAAGAATCTCTGTCGCAAAACAAAATCGGTGTTGCTATCGAAAGGTAATGGAGAAAAAATAAAACAAGAAACCCCACGGGACGACGGTCCACACCCGCGGCGGCAGCTTCCGTCTGTCTCTCTCTGTCGTCCTGTGTACTTTATCGATACTCTTGCCCTGTTCATAGGGGGGTGGGGGGGACGGGGGGTCGAGGGTTGGCTGGTGGTGGTGGTCCTCCTGAGCCTTCCCCCGCGCGCGCATGGACCAAGCTTGCTTGCGGGGAGATTGGTTGTGGCTATGGAGGAAGAAGCGCACTTGGAGGACGATCTAGCAACGCGCGCGACAACAACAACAGCAGCAGCAGCAGCATCTGCGTCATCGACGACAACGCTCTCGAGTGCGTGCAGGAGAATTTTCCGCGGCCTTTCGTCGTACACTTTGTGCCTCTCGCGATTGCAATCGAGTCGAGACGACGACGACGACGACACCACTATTATATTGTGGCGACGACGACGACGTCTCTCGCGCTCTTCTGCTGTGACGGCTTGGAGAAGAAGAAGACGAAGAAGAAGATTTAGTACCAGGCCGTCCTCGGTGAGACGATCGCGTTGTTAGCGTGTTTTGGAGCAAAGCTTGTCGTGCAGGTGCCAGGGGCATAGGATCTCGAGCTCTCCGACAAGCGACAACACAAGCAGAAGAAGAAGAAGAAGAAGAAGAAGAAGAGGTGGTGTTGTTCCTCATCAGTTCAGCTTCTGTACCATCGGCTTTGGCCGCTTGGAAACTCTCTCTCTCTCTCTCTTGGCGGCGGCGTGTTCGTTCGCTCGGGGAGATTGAGACTGCTGTCTAGGTACGGGGATGCCCTGGGGTTTGTGATTACAGAAGAGAAGAGTTCGGTTTGCTTGTCTTCGGCATGATGAAGGCTAATAAGCAGTTCTTTGACAAGGCTGTAGACGTCAACGACAAGAAGGAACTGCCAGAGGAAGAGTCTTCTGACGAGGAGGGAGTAGGAGACTCCGAAGAGGACGAGGACGTAGATGACGCCAACGGCAGCCATGGCTTTGATGTGAATGGCAACCACTACCAAGGACCAAGAGGAGGAGGAGGAAATTCGAAGGTGATTGTCCTGGAAGAAGATGATGATGACGACAATGACGAAGGCGAAGGAGAGGACGAAGAAGGCGAAGGGGAAGAGGAAAGAGAAGAGGACGACGATGACGATGGAGAAGGAAACGACGAGTCGGAGGACGAGGAAGACGAGGGCACCGGCAGCTACCAAGAGGAAGAAGCCGTTGCAGCAGGTGCTCATGGCAGACGAGGAGCTCCTCCCCCTTCTCACGTCAATGATAGAAATGGCTCCGAAGATGAGGACGAGGTTGAAGACGACGACGACGAAGATAATAATAATGTGGAGGTGCACGACGTCGAAGAAGAAGAGAGCGAAGACGAAGACGATGAAGAAGAACAAGCTCTAGGTGATGAAGAAGATGACGAAGGTGAAGTTTCAACGTCTATTCTCTCTCCGTCTCTCTGTCTCTCTCTACTGAAAATCGAGAAGAAGAAAGTGAAGAGCCGTTGCTGTTGATGAGAAAAACTCTCGCTCCTCTTTTGTTGCTTTAAGAAAAAAAACACAGGATCATTCTTGTAGGTTTGAGGTTCTATTAAAGACTTTGCTGCTGCAGGAGGCATCTGTTGTTGTGTTGTTGTTTCCCTCTCTGAAAGCTGCAGCTTTGATGACTCTTCTTCTTCTTCTTCTCCGCAGAGCATGCAACTGGGGGGGCGCTTGTGAGCGCAGAGGGCGAACTGGATGTTCAAGAACATGATGAGAACGAGGAAGATGATGATACTGGAGAGCTTGGAGAGGACGAGGAAGACGAGGAAGCAGAAGACGACGAGGTGGACGAAGACGATGAGGATGACCATGGGAAAGATGAGGTATGTGACATACTCTTCTGTGGCTTGAGAGGGTCTGGCTTCTCTGGGCAGATGCAGAAGACTGTTGTTCTTGTCCATGTTGGACAAGCCTGATTCTTACCCCGACAAGCTTCACATGAAGCACAGCAGCAGCCTGGTGCAGGGTTTGGGCATGTTCTTCTGCCCTCCCATCCATCGAGTTCTTGCTTGGAGGTTCTGGATGTTTTGTGTAGGTGTGTTTTCCTCAATTTAACCCCTTATGTGTGTACCTATTTCTTTGCAGGAGGATGATGAAGAGGAGGAGGACTATGGCACAGAGTATCTTGTGCAACAACCAGTAGGTCGGCCAGAAGAGGCTGCTGAAGGAGCCAGTGATGTTGAACCAGGTGAAGGTGAGGACGAGGATGATGATGAAGATGAATTTGAAGATGAAGAAGAGGAGGATGTTGTTGAAGAGGTTGTGAAGGAATCAACCTTGATCAAAGGGAAACGGAGTAGGGAGGAGGATGATGGGGAAAAACAGGGACGACCATTTAAGCGCTAACTGTCTGACTGGGTTGTTGGAGAGAGAGAGCAAAGCATTGTTTATTCCAGTCTTGCAGTTTCTAGTCTGTAATGGGTTGTGGGAGCCATGGAGTAATGTTGTCACTCTTGGGATATTTAGAGCTGTGAGAGCAGAGCGTTGTTTATTCCAGTCTTGCGGTTTCAAGTCTGTAATGGTTGTGGGAGCCATGGAGCAAATGCTGTTGTCTCTTGGGATGATATCCAGAGCTGTGTTTTTAGTTATAGCTCTGAAAAGGAAGTGTGTGTGTTTGGAAGAATACTAGGAGCTGCTGCTACACAGAGCAGATGTTGGAAAAGTATGGGCAGTTTTACACATGAACAAGGGTTTGAAGACTTCTGCTTATCTCTAAGTCTCCATACTCATCAAAACTGCAATTTGTAAAGTTGCTTTAAGCTTTTGGGGTTTCAACAATTCCTATCTTTTGAGGGTGGTGACTGTTTTGAGTGTGGCAGTTCTGGGAGTGATGGAGTCATTGTGAGCGACTCTCATAAGGTTATGACTGGCACTCATTGTCATGTTACCTTCAAATTGTCATTGTGCAGATTTTTCTGCAATTTCATAGATAATGATGAGGCAGTTTGGAGTTTGTGTTCCATGTTGTGGTGACTCCAGCTGCCCCACTTGTAGGTGAGAGTTGGAAACAACCATGCCACCTTTTGAGGAAGGGGGGGGGGGGCTGCTGCCTCACTCCATTCCTGATGCAATAGAGAGATTCTGGGTGAGTGCATCATCAATCCAGTGCTGCTGCGTATTATCATTGCAGTTGTCAAGTAGCTGTGGATTTGTCTGGATGAGTCAAACATTAGCTGAGGATAATTATGGCTGACCCATTCTGCAAATTCTGGTGTACTACAGGTTCACCTGATGCAGGGGAAATCAAAGTGAGAACAAATCTGCAAAGTGTGCTTACATTTTCATTGCCTTTGAGCTTCCTCTATGAGGGAAGTTTCTTCATAGGTCATGCTCATTGGATGGAAACCAGGTAAATCTTCTACCTCACGACTAGGCACAACAGAGATCACACACCCATCATGGGACGCTTCTCTAAGATGACAGGATTTTGATGGTATGTGTTGCAGCAGCTTAAATGAGGATACTCTTGATTACCTCTATGTGTCTTGAGTGGTAGCCAACATCATGATGGAGTCTTCTTGTTGCTTTGGAAAATACAACAGAAACTTGGGAGGCAGATTTTTTAAATACTTGTTTGCCTGAAAATTGGAGCAGATTGTTGTGTACTCATCTACACCCACCAACCAGGGGGAGCTGATGGAATCAGGGGGAGAAATGGCAGCTAGTTACTGCCCCTCCTTCATTATGAAGGTGATGGTTTGATACATTATGTCAGTCCCAAGGTGACGATCCACTTGCATTCTTGTCATGATTTTTTGGCGTGGCTACAACTGGCACAATGTGTACAATCAAAGAGTTATTGTGGAGTTTTCTCTGCAATCTCATAAATATTTCAGCTATGGGGGGAGGAGGGGCTAATCAGTGAAGAGTAAGAGAGATAACTCTAGATATGATGAGTTCTGTCAAGTGCTGAAAGAACATGATCTGTTTCCACAAGGCATCCTTGTTTTGACCTTCTACACTCTATGACTTGCACATACAAGACAATTTCCCATCTTGCAATGCGATTTGCATAAGTGAAAGAAACCAACAGGACTTCTTTGGATGTGATAGAGCATGATGGTTGAGTAACCTTTACTGACCTGAGTGAGCCTCTGCTCGAGTAGCTCTCTCTCTTTTGAACAGAACCTTACTTCAGAGTGTATGTGAAGTTTCTTGTTTAGAGAAAAGCCCACCCCTTGTGAACTAATTACCCCCATAGTGTGAAGCCCTCCTAGAAATCTGCTAGTGTGTTTTGAGGGCATGTTATCATGTGGAAGAGTGTGTGTATTTGCTGCTCTGTATGGTGGGCTTGTCCACTCATACAGAGGGCATTATGATAAAGTATAGCCTCTTTGTATGAGCAGAAGACCCTACTGTATGGGGGCAGCACATCTTGGCCATTTGTAAAGCTCAATCTGACGGTCAAGCTTTATGAACGGTAATATCCTCAGAATGGGGCATGCCTTAAAGGCAGGCTGGCATGAGGCATTCAGAATGCCCTGCTCCAACGGCATAGGGTTTCATAATGCCCCGCTCCAAGGGTGTTACCCTACACACAGCATGATGCTGAATTGAGAACTTCAATGATGCCTGCTGGTTGTTTTGCTTCTACTGTTCCCTAAGGAAGCAACAACCGACAGTAGAAGCAAAGTGCTTCTACTGTTGGTAGCAAAGGAATTACGAATATCTGTGAAGGATTAGTGTTCTAGATAGTCAGATGCACTACTGTATGTAGTCCTCAATCAGTCATTTGACAGATACCAAATGGCTTCGTCTCCCAAATGGTTCTTTGCATGTTGCAATTCTCTTCTGAGCTCCAAACCAGAGATGTATGAGTTTTTCCACTTTGTCTTCAGTTCTTTGTATCTGTTGTTTGCCTGTTGTCATTGGCCATATTTGGAACAGATCAAGGGGCATGAATCTACAATTGAGTAAATTGAGCTTTGAACCAGAGATGTATCAGTTTTTCTACTGAAGTCTTCAATTCTTGGATCTGCTGTTGTCTGCGTCCTGTCCATATGTGAAAAAGAGTTCAAAGGGGCATGAATCTACAAGCAATTCAACAATGGTGCTTCATCTGCACAAGACATGTACAGCATAATGGAATGGAGTCTAATTGCTGACATTACAAGCAATGAGCATTGGATTCAAGGTATGTAATCTTCAATCTTAGAAAACGTTGTCAGTCTGTTTATTAGGCACAAGAGCTTGTTGAAAGCAAGAGTTGTGTACAACTTTGACACTTGATTGAGAAATGCTCCCATGTTGTGGTGGGTGGTGGTTGGTGGGTGGGGCACAGTTGTATGTAATCTGAACTACACAAGATGAATCTTGGAACTCTTTTGAGAATTGGCTTTATTTGATGATGTTGTTTTCTGCTAAACTTGGGTTCAACAAAGCATTCAAGAACTACTGTGAGTGCAAGATTTCTGCATTTCCATGATGAATGCTCAAATCATGAACTCAGCAAACACAGAAAACAGCTCCCAACCACATCACTCTACTGTAAAACCACAGTCAATTCTGACATTTCAAAAGTCAGTTTGGGAAATGTCTCAACCTATTTGAGGTTCTCAACACATGGTATCAGCAATACCCTGGAGAGGATTGTCACAAAACGGATTTGAGGCTCTGAGCACATAAGTATTCACAAAATCCCAGTGAGGCTAGCATTGCTGTTGACAAATCTCAGAATGGGATGAAGCCATAAACAAGAGATGAGCAGAACTTGAACTTCAAGACCCTACCCTTCTGTTGTGCAAGAAATCATGGAAGTCTGAAGATTTCAAAGACTGTAAACTTGGAACCCTTTTATCCACAAACAAAATCATGAAAGTTTGAAGATTTGAAGATACTAAGATTATGCCCCTAATTACAAGAACTCATGAAACTTTGAAGATTTGGAGCTAGTATGAGGCCCTTCTCCAACACAAAAAAGGTCTTGAAGATTTGGGGAGTTTAAGATTAGACCCTTGTTTAGCACTAAAAATCATGCAAGTTTGAAGATTTGAAGACTGTAAGATTAGACTGTTCCTTTTGCACAAGAATCATGCAAGTTTGAAGATTTGAATAGAGCAAGAATCAACTCTTCTCTGGCACAAACCAATCTCGAAGTTTGAAGATTTCAAGACTGTAAGATTTTCACCCTTCTCTTGAACAAAAAAAAATCATGAAAGTTTGAAGATTGGAAGACCGAAGAAGAAGGATGATGATTTCAGGTTCTCTTCTTAGCAAAAATCCATAAGAAAAGGTACTTTACTTATACACAAAAAAATAATTTCATGATACAAATCACCATACACAAAGCCAAAAAAAACCAAAAAATTTTTAAAAATAAAATAAAATCCAATACTAAGAGAATAGAAAGATACTACAACACAACAATGTTACATGATAGAGACACAAAACAAATGGTTGAAGGTTTTTGTTTTTCTATTGAGTTTTTTTTTGGTTGTTGGGTGGGGGAAAGGGGAGTGTGGTGAGGATTTTTAAAAAAACCCATCAAAGATACAATATATATGTAGTAGTCCAATATATGTTGTCCATGTAAAAAAGGACCATTATTTCTTTATGACAACACCTAGTGAAGAGCCAAAAAAACAAAAAACAAAAAAAAAAAGACAAAAGAGAAAGTAAGTATGAATTTGACCTAAAAAAAACAAAAAAAGAAAACACACAATGAGCTTCAAATTTTCATACTTCCCTCCAAATTTGTTGTTGTCATAAGTTCAAACAAAACTCCTCTAGAGTCAAAGCAAAGTGAAGTGAATAATTTTTTTGGCTTCTGCATTCAGAATTCCTGAGGGGACTACTCTCTCTCTCTCTCTCTCTCTCTCTCTCATCACTTGTAACTTGTGTGTACTCGAAAGACAAAAGAAAGAAGGTTTGGGCAAAGCTCCTCCTCCTCTTCAGCAAGCCAGCCAAGCCAGCAGCAGCAGCTTTTTTTCAAATTGAAGTGCCCGGGGTGCCCTTTTTGGATGTTAAAAAACTTTATGAGATGATGATAGTAGTGGATGAAAAATCCTTTATAAGAAGCTCAACTTGTT
>Ga0209208_10003240_pt1 | contig 23377 bp, 16 predicted proteins | sample S1TSphfallax_3_FD_187694 | JGI IMG/M metagenome (GOLD analysis project Ga0209208, IMG submission 187694) | Host-associated microbial communities from peat moss isolated from Minnesota, USA - S1T2_Fd - Sphagnum fallax MG (SPAdes) (version 2) | ecosystem: Host-associated > Plants > Peat moss >...
GTCCTGTCTTAGTGTTCATCAACTCCAGAAGTGGGGGACTTCTTGGTCCAAATCTTTTCATACATCTATCTGAGCTCATCAGCCCACTCCAGGTCAGCAATTTCTCTTTTACATTGAAGACATGAATCCGATCTTGCAACAATTTCCTTCTCTCTAGAAATCCATGGCACTCCAGTGCCTTGTGTAATCCAACACTATAAGTCCTGCGGTGGCATTTTTTCCTTGCACCCCAAGTTACCTCTAGGCAGTGTGGTTTTGCAACAGGTGTATGATTTGGCAAGAACTGCACCAGGTGATGTGCTTGTCCATGGGTTAGGCCTGTTAGAGAAGTTGGCTGAGGCAGGTGATGCATGTGCGCAGGCAACCCGCACTAACCTCCGCATCATGGTTCTTCCTGTTCCTTTTCCCTTAGTAATTGCTTTTGTGAGTGGGCACAAGAGTTTAGTGGATTACCACAACCCAGATGTAGTTGAGGATGCACAATAGTTCCAATTAGGCATGGCATTCATTATGTGTTCTCTTATGGTAAATATGTGAAGTCTTTTTTCTTTTTCTTTTTTTTTCTCTCATCAACTCATGAATTATCAATGTTGTGATTGCCACCTACACTCTTGGTAAAGCTACACATCAGAGAGTTCCAGATGATCAGGGAAGCATTGTTTGAATCATCACAGGGTTGACCCCTTGTTCAATCAATTCTGGAGGCTTGTATACATATACAAGTCCAGCATGTAGAAGGTACACATCAGCTTTGCATTGTTTATACATGGGAGTTCCACGTTAAGGGCTGGCAATGTTGATGTGACAAGAGACACAGGCTGTTCTCCTGCACAAATGGTGTTCAGTGTATTTCATCCTATACCAAGCATATTGCACTTTGGGCTGTCCAAATTTTCTTGTGTCCTGAGTCTCAACATTTCAAAATATTGTCCAAATGCCCGGTATTGCCTCAACCTTTATTTAACACAATCCAGAATCCATAGGACGTTTATCACATGGAGTGGTACTGACAGAACAAGAATTTAGGGTCTTCTTTTTGTGGAACCTGAAAGTGTTGAGAAGAGGGACTTAGTAATAGCTTATTATACGCCCCTCTAGATTATCATTGTATTTGGGGGAAAGGGCACACTTAGGTGAAGTGTTGGAATATGAGGACAACAAAAGCGCAACTTTGGTGCTCTTTTGATCTGCATTTTTTTCTCAGGATTCTTGGGATTTGTATTTGAACTCATTGTCTGGTCTGCCTATTTGAGTCTTCAATTAGTTGAGTGTATTTGCAGCCTTTTGCTATCTCTAGATACTGTAAAATTGCTATACATCTGCTCCAATCTTTGAAATAAGCCGTAGAAAGCAAGGATGTGGAGGATTGCAGGTGGCAGGTGGTGATGGGACAGTTGGCTGGGTACTGTCAGATGTAGATGCATTGCATTCAACTAAACCTAATGCTCATCTTCCACCTGTTGGCATAATCCCTCTTGGCACTGGCAATGACTTGTCACGCAGCTTTGGCTGGGTCTGTGAAGTGAAATCTCTTTCCTCCTTTGTTCACAGTTAAAATTTCCCATTTATTTTCAGGTCAGAAATTCTCACTTGTTGCTAGGTGTGTTCAGACTCATTTCCTGGACCTTTGGAAGGATCAGTGACCATGTGATATATTGAGGTAGATTGAAAAACCTGACTGCAGGGGGGAGGGTTGATGTGGGCAACACGTCGAAAGGTCAAGAAAGTGCTTGTCAAAGCTATCAATGCTACCATTGCCCCACTTGACAGGCACTATTTTCTTCTCCCTCCTTTCCTTATTTGTGATGCAAAATAAAGCACAATCAGAGTTCACTTAGACAAGTCATAGGGAAGAGTAAACTTCATGCTGAATATACTCTAACATAGCTAGATTCAGAAGTGGTTGCCTTAATCATGAAGGACCAGGTTTGCCATTTTTATCACCTGGTAAGGAGAGAGATGTATACTTCAGCACAAGACATATGTATTTTATGTTTGAGTGACAACATTATGTTGGCAGGATTAAAAGAGAAACAATAGCTCAGGTAGTTAACCTTCTTGAGTTATTCATTCCACCAACCTCTCATCATTAGCAACAATGGCAAGTTACTGACATACTGATTACATCAATGTTGTTAGAGTCTGGCAACAGCAAGACCTCTGGCCTTACCTTTCATCCATTTTTTCCTTCAGGGTTAGTCATAGCATTTGCTGTTGGATGGTCACTCTTTCCTTTAATCCATTTTGGGTAGAGTTCACAATCAAGGGGGTTTATGGCACCACCTTGAAGATGGAACTTTTAGCAACAACACTGCAGTTTACCCTATCAGATTCTTCGTGGGAGGCTCCAGGTAGTCTTTGCACCAATCTGATGTGAAAGACCAAACATTTTATGAGAAAGAATGTCACATCTCTTCAAATTTCGAAACCTTAGAGGAAGTTTGAAAAATCCTCAAACTGAGAAGCAACAGAAGAGAGAAACAATGAAAGATGAGTAGTGTCCAACTGCCACTTCAGAGAAGGAAAGAAAGAAAAGAGTAAATTGATTTCCACAGAAAGATAAACAGAATAGGAAACGTGTGCTTTAATGGAGAGAGGAAATGCAGCTGGCAGGTCTTCCTAACGCCATCAGCATCTCTTAGTAAGGTGCATCTACGCTTGCCACTATCCATGCAACAAATTCAACATCCAGGCAATGTAATTGTATTTGACCAAATCAGGATTCCCTCTGCTTTGTTTTCATTTACTGCTTATTCTTGTAGCTGTCAAACTATTCATTCTTCATTCAGTTTATTTCTTCAGTATTGTCCTTCAAGTTCTCCAGGATGATGATCAACTAGAGCAGATTGGTACCTTCATAAAATTTATGGTTCACTATAAGGAAATAGAATAGATCTCATGGCCATGCAGTGAAGGAGATTATGATTTACATGAAGGGAATTTCACAGATTCTAACCACCAATCAGGGCATCCATACCTTATAAGAGTGACACAGAAACAACAGAGATTGAATGCTCTTAGTTGTTATTGTGAACAAACATGGGCCATAGGAAACCTTCATCTATTGGATACTATTGTTTCTGGTTTAGGTGGAAATGACAAAAGGTTACTTCCAAAGTGTTCTGTGGGGTCTTCTCTGCAATCTCCTGGATGTGATTATAGTTGGATACAAGTATCCAACATTCTACACTATTACTCTAATATTTGTGTACTTAATGGTCTCTTCTGCCTGAGCTGTCAACTGGAGGTTACTTAGCTTCAGTTTTTCCATTTTGCTGAATTGCCAAGTGCAGTGTAATGATCTTTTCTCTCTCTTTTATCTTTCTTTTTCTTCTTTCACACTTGAGGATCTGCTATGGCTAAAACTCATGCAGGCTTCTCCTGATAAGGATGCCAACTCTGATGGTCAGCAGCTATACCGGGCAACATTCTGCAATTATTTCAGCATAGGTGAGGAGCGCATCTCCCTTCAGTGTTCAGACACAGTACTGGTTCAAAAGCCTTGCTCCATTCCTTCCTAAGCTCTTAGTGCCAAAGCTTCTCTTGTAATTTTATATGGCAAAGAAGGGCAGATGCCTTTCACTTTTGAGACGTTGCTTTATGGGTGTAGGGATGGATGCCCAGGTTGCATTTGGATTCCACAATTTCCGTAATCACATGCCTTGGCTTGCTAGAGGACGTATAGCAAACCAAGTTAGTCTTTTCTTTCCCTCCCCCTAGCCATTCTTGTCTATTCCTGAGTTTGAGAAGCTCATGGTTCTTTCTCCTGTTAGCATATTCTACGAGTCTCTGGAGCTAGTTATATTTTCAGTTCATATTGTTGGGAGGAGTACTAATTGAATGGTCTGTTTCTTTTCCTTAACAAATTGTAATTACCAAACTGGTTGCTTGAAGGAAGTGTGTGTATATCAATCCACTGAATCCCAGTGGTGCGCATCTAGAGCCATCTATTAGTTTCACCCATGCCTGCACATGTGTGAAGACCAGGGAAATCTGACCCCACTAACTTGGTGACAGGGTTCATTAATTTTAGTGTTTAGATCCTTGAACACATCCTTGTTCAGACCTCATGCATGAAATGCTTGGAAATGACTAATTCTTAGATCTAATAAGATATTGCATATACCCACATTCCAAACTTATTGCACTGTCTTATTGTTGTTACTACAGCTGTGAACTTTGACCTTGATTCACGGTTGCCATCTACCCAGCTTCTCATGAATGGTGTAGTTAATGGAAGTTTCTGATTAGGGAAAGTTAACCTTCATCATCACTCATGATAGGAGAATCTTACATAGGGCTTTAGGCATTTGGGACATTAGACATGAAATTAGCTTTTTGAGGAGAAATCACTGAAGGTAAATGAACTGTTGGAAATTTTTCCTGACAATTAACTGATTTCCCAACTGCTTCTTCTTTTGCAAGTCACTGATTTGATTGGTCCACAGTTAGACTTATCATCCCTTCAATTCCCTCAAGGCTGTTGTGTCATGGGTCTCAGCATGAACCCTTGTTTAGATCTTTGCATTTGCATCATGTCCAAAAGTATTTGAGTTAACTACAGATAGAGAACTTGGTTATGTAAGTCAGGGTCTGCTTTCTGCTTTCTTACAGATGATATATGGAGGCTTCTCTTGCACACAAGGCTGGTTTTGCACCCCATTTAGTAGGTGAAGCCCTAGCCTTTTTTCTTTAATCCCTCAAAACTGATTGCCTGATTGTTCATATGAAGTTTGTGCTATGCCTCCAAGTCTATTGTGCAGTTTGGGCCTGCTGTGTTTAAGGTAAAGAAGGCTTGATCTATCTCCTTCAGTTTTCTCCACTTGTAGAGTGTGCAGTCTACATGAACTCAGTTTGGCAAGTTATCATGGTACAGGAAGTGATTATTGTTTGGGAACTTTTGAAAAATAATTATGCAAAACCTGATTGCTGGTGGGCATGAGTCAGTGGAGTCAAGAATGTTGTGCGCCTGTTCATCAAAAGGCAACAAACTAACACCAAGGAATGGGAGCAAGTGGAAATACCATCTAAGTAAGAGATCACCTTTCAAATCTTGTCCCAAATAACTTTCCAATCATTTTCATTGTGGCTTTTATGAAATTCTGTTACACTGCATCTATGATTCATTCCTGATATCCTTTGCAGTGTGATGTTGATAACATTATACTAAAAGGATTTTGTGTTTGGGATGGATGGAGCATACGAGCAATTGTGATACTGAATGTGCAGAGCTATGCCGGAGGCAAAAACCTATGGGGTTGGCCTGGATTTGCAACTTTAGCAAAGGTGGTACAATGCTGGATAAATCAGAGTGTCTTATTTAGTGTGTTATGTCAAATTTGGATGCATTTAATCTGTGATTGTCATTACATATCACTCTATGCCTTCACTTTTGTTCTCGTTTTCTTAATGAGCTCATCTCCCTGAAACCTACTTCATATACACCAAGACTCACCCATCATCTGTCCACTGGACCTTGCTTTGGACAATTAAGAAAAGCTTTTGTGTGGTTGGTGGTGGGTTTATCCTCTGCCTACCCTTCATGTTGTCTTATCAGTGCATTTTAAGTTTCAGTTCATTCTGTGACTTAGGTTTTTTTGTGCTTTGGGATGATAGAGAGGATTTACAGAAGCAAAGCCTGATGATGGGCTTCTTGAGATTATTGGATTGCGTGATGGCTGGCATGCAGCATTTATTATGATCAGCGTCCTCACAGCTATTAGAATGTGCCAGGTACTTGCATGCCAGAGCAACTCAGATGCAAGCCTGACCATGTGCAGGTTGACAATCTTAGTGATATCTCCCTTGCATTTGTCAACTAGATGTGGGTTATGGATTAAATCGGGTCCATAGGTGAGCAAATATCCTATCATTGCTCTTTGAAATGTAGCATTGCAGGCATGTCTTGTCATCTTCACATTCTATGATCCAAAAGCAGATGTTTCATTTCTGAGATTGGCTGAAGCTGAGATTCATAGTTGAGACAACGTGGAACACAAAATACATTTATAACTCACTAATTAGGACAGGGATTGAGGTTGTGTATGATGTGTTTATCCCATGCAATAGTCAGAAATTAATTGCATTCTTGGAATTCATGCGTCTTTAGGTCATGTTAGTTACTTTTCTGCTTTTGAATATAATAGTGGATGCACTGGCCATTTGAAGTGATGTACTGCTAGAGTTCTATGCAATAATGTTTTAAATCTCAACTAGACATTTGAACCTAGTTGGTATGAAGATGATTTCTCCTCCAATGTTACAGTGGTGCCCATCACTGTTCCACTTTCTCTTGTAAACAACATTCTTGATATCTCTGGATGTCTAAGAGCAGGCAGAAGCAGTACGACTGGAGCTGAGTGGAGATCGGTCAATGGGCTACTTACAGATGGATGGAGAGCCCTGGCAACAACCCTTGTGTCAATCAGACCAGCCTGCTACAATTCTGCAGATTGAGCAAAATCTAGCTCCATTCAGTATGTTGCGCGCACACAGAAAATACAAGTGAGTACATACACCAAGCAAATGCACTATGTATTTGCATTCTGTTGCTTGTTTTTGGCTCAAGTTTTGTTTACAGTCACAAGCTCAAAAGCACTACTGACATGTCTTGTGAGATTTCCAATATACACAGAATAACTGACAATTTATTGGGCAATTTGTTGGCCATCCAAGATGACCAAGTCCCAAAGAAATGGGACCCTTTGTAAAATTAATGAGACACAGGAAAAAGAACCCATGGCGGGAGTTGTGATTGCAATGTTCACTACAGTCTTAAGAGTGATAGAAAGGAGGTTCTTAATTTGAGTGTGTCTGTTGGGTACCCAGACTGTCCCATACACTCTTAGCATGGTAAGCAGGGAGGTCCTTAATTTGAGAGTGTGTGTTGGGCCACCCATAACATCCACTACATTCTTAGTGATTAGAAGGGAGTTTCTTAATTTAAGTGTATTTTGGGAAACTGATAAACACCCTTTTTCAGAGTATGCAATCCACAAGTTAAAACTGCAGCTTGGCACAAGGGGACATTTCATTGAGGTGACCAGTTGATTGGAAAGAAGAACATTGTGCAGTTGACGCATGTTCAGTTTCAAAACTGCTGCAGACTTCAAACAAAGAAAACTTGAGGCTTAGAAATAGGTATTGTCAAATAGGTCCAGAGCAGTGTTGAAGAATGAAGGGCATTCCAAAATCATTTTCTGGTATAAACTACTCTAATTTTCTTGTCCTTTACCAGGCTGTTTTTTATTTCGTCCCTTCTTCAAAATGAAAAGTTCTCCAATGCTTGGTTGTTTGTCAAACCAAAATGACATCAAAAATTAGGGGTTGAGTGTTTCTTGAGCATTTGAACTTTCAGGTGCACTAAAGAGAATCAGCAAAAAGGCTATATTGTTTTTCAAAATTGTGGGTCCCTTCTCTCTTTAAGGAAAAAGAAGTCATACAATTTCTGCCACACACCAATTGTAGAAAGGGTTGTAGAAAAGTTTACATTTCTTTGGAAGAAGGCCCAATTTTGGGCATCTTTCTTCTTTTAGCTATCATTCAAGAGGGAATTGATTGTAAAGGGTGTGAAAGGTCAACTAGAGTAAGACTTCAGTATTTGAAACTGCTTGAGAGCTCAGAGAGAGATGCATGTTCCAAGTTTTTTTTAGTGTAAGCATTAAAGTCAAGAAGATTTCCTTAAAACACGGATCAGAAACAGCTTGATGTTTGGACACTAGAAGGAATTTCCTTATAATACTCTGTGCAGAGACAGCTTGAATTTTGATAGATACTAGAAGACTTCCTTCAACACAGATCAGAACAGCTTGATTTTCAATAGATACTAGTAGACTTCCTTCAACACAGATCAGAAACAGCTTGACTATGGATAGTAGTAACTAGTAGATTTCCTTCAACATGGATCAGAAAGAGCTTGACTTTGGATGATACTAGTTGTGGCTGTGATGGACAGAATATCTTTCCATAGACTAGAGGAGTTTTTTAATGTTGGAACAGACCCAAAAAAATTAATTAATTAATTAATGAAAACCCTCTCTTGACAACTAGAATAATAAAAAAATACCTGCATATACTGAAAATTCAAGAGGAAAACTCACATCAACAGAAAGTTAGAAGTTTAGTATTGCCAACTAAAAAGAAGGAAGGCTGTACTGGATAGGCAAATGAGAAATTTTGTTACCATGCTCGCTGCTGTTCATGATTTCATAACAAATAAACCAGGATGATTATTATCAGCAATAATGTGTTAGTTCCCAAGATTGAACTTTCAAACAGTGTCTTTCTATCCAAACAAACTTCAAAAACTAAGCACATCTGCAAATCAACTCAAAACTTTGTTTGAAAAGCACCACCAACCTCAAATAGCTGAAAACATTGGATCTCGAAAACAAAAAGTGAAAAGGTTGACAAAGAGAAAGAAGCAAACTACAAAGGTACATTGAAGAAAACCATAGAAATTCTTTTTAAAAGCATCAGTTACCCAAAACAAGCAAATTATCTACAAACCTGTCATCTGTATGCCCCCCCAACCCCCCCCACAAGAAGACAATCCTCGCAAAAAGGGCATTTTTTATGTGTGTGTTAGATCAAGCAAAACACACACTGGTCCTTTTTCCGGTGTCAAAAGCATCTGAAGCTCCAACTGTTGAGCTCCTATTAGGAATCGGAAAACACATGCATTGTGATCAGAAGTTCAAGAAGGAAAAACTAAAACTAAAACTAAAACCGAAAAAAAAGGGGGAGGGGGTAGGGCACAACAATACTGGAGTTTTACACTGTACAAAAGACAGCCGTGTCCATGCATGCTGCTTCAACAGAAGTTAAATCGTAAAGTTTATGTTATGGTACAATGAGAAGCTGGAAGGAAATAAGGGAAACATGCACAAGCATAAAGCAAAAAGCACAAAATGCCCCGCCCTTTTGTGTCAAGGGCTAACGGGTGTAGGTTGCCATGCAGAAAATGCATGGACTATTCTCTCTTTCCAGCCTGCCAGTAACCAGCTGCCGTCTTCACCAATGCCATAATCCCTGTGATACGTGGTCATCAAATTCCTGCATTTCTCTCTAGTCTGATCCAATATTGGCATCTGTGTAAACCCTGCTCGTAGTGTCCGTGCCTGCCACTGCTTGTAAGGCTCGGCACGCTCCACCCTCTCCAGACCTTCACAAGCAACTATGTTGAGGATCTCACGGCCCAAAATCTCTTGCTCTACTATGACCCTGTCAGGATGCTCAGCTGGCATTGAAGCTTCTAGTGCATCAAACAAGGCTGAGAAGTGACTCACAGCCTCACGAAAGCGGGATGTGAAAAAGGGTGCATTGTAGCCTGCATTCACCACTCCTTGCACAAAGATCTGCAGCAAGCAAAACCATAAGTCCCAGCAGGATATGCATGTGTGAGATAACTTCTATGCAACACCTATTATCAATTTTTATCACTAATAAGCTTGATTCATGAAGCCCCTTCTTATGAAATGGATGCCTTACAGCATTTGCATCAACACATACATACCACCACACAAATAGAAAACACAATGTGTCACTCCAAAAAGAGTTGAAATACTTCAGAGTTAGTTATCCAAATAGACATATCACTGGTATAGTTATGGCAATTGATAACCTCAAAAAACATGAGCAACAAGCCCTCCAAGTAGTCTTGGATGACATGATACAAAAATGAAATCGCAAGAATCCATCAGTACCTTGGGGTTCATGCTTTGAATCCTCTTCAAAACCAGATTGCGAGGGCTTGCTGCCATAATTGATTCATCCATCAAATGGCGAAGCCTGAAAATGCAGTTAACTGCTAATACTTCATCATTGCGCAAGAAAAGGTGCGCGGGCGTGATTGCCTCCCATTTCTCAGCAATGGCATGGAACTCAAAGGGCACACCATGATCCTCAGCCACCTGAGCAAGCCTACGACCAGTCTCTTTAATTCTGTCTAAGGGTCTGAATCCCGCTTGTGGCCGATCAATCCCTGAAACAAAATATGCCAATGGAGGTCAGGAATAACACAGTTATGACCTTCAACTTCACTATATCACAACCTTGGAGGAATGCAAAATATGGAGAATACACATTTGCTACACATATCAATTCAACATTTTCCTCATCTTTCCTTGCTAGAACTATTATCACTGTGAAAGCCACAGATAGAATGAGGACCCACATGAATGCAGAAATTCAAAAGAGCATTTAGTAGACCTGGGGAAAGACTTGATGCAGAACAGACAAACAAAATAAAATAATACCTGTTATGCGAAGGTGCGGTGGCCCTCCAGGAAGCTTAGAAAGATAATTCATGAGACATGGCCATTGGACACCATAGAGGATACCATAGTCAACTATATGGACCCGTTTTGCATCACCAATTTCATTTACAATTGCCATATTGGAGAAGTAATGAGACATCCGCACAAAGGGGCAAGTTTCAGCAAAAAGGCGAAATGCTTTCAACATTTCCAGTGCTGACGGACGGTTGTTGTTCAGAGCTGTGTAGAGTTGTCCACCAGTTCCTGACATTCTTGCAACCTGTCATCCACTTATCACACACAATCTCAAAAAACTCTTGCACAACATTTCCACCTGAGAAATCAGACCCTCACCTTTCACATCACATATGAAGAATAACAACAAAATAGCAAACATCTACCACTACCTTCAAGCCATGAGCCAAAAACATAGTTGAGAATCAAGAACCAAAAGAAATGAAAAAGACACACAAGTTTGTATAAGTAGCACTACAAAAAACCGTCAAATTATCATCAACCCATTCATCTCCACTTCTATAGTTTGTCCTATTTTCAATGTATCTCGTTCCATCACATACTATCCTCTCCCACAGCTACTCCAGTTACAGACTGATGAGGGTTGGTGACTAAACGAACCAGAGCTTCCATGAAATAGTGAGCCATGCGCTGTGGCCCATTTCCATAGGCTGATGAGTGCTGACGAAGCTCTGCAATCTGCTCACTAGCATGTGAGAAGTCATTTTGTTCAACAGCCTGTGCACACCTGAAAGTAAAAAATAATAGACATGACTAGATTAGCAGACGACACAAACCTTTGAATTCACATCACAGAAGGCAGACTGTAGACACTGACAACATCACCGGCAGTCACATGAAAGGAGGATTACTGGTTACCACGCATCATGGTCAGCTGCAGTGTTATTTATGCACAAGACAACTCTCAGGGAGATTCAGCTCAATAGAGAACCTAAGTACAGAAATCACCCTCTATTGCAACACAGGTAACCTTGCCATGGACCAAGCAACTACATCAACAATATTAATCTGGACTAATAAATCTTGGTTCTTCTTTATACCCCTGCTACCAGATAACATCACTCCTGTGTGGACCAACTCATCTACAACAGGACATATATATCTGTATTCACAAGCTGCGAGTCTCTGAACGGGTGATCTTCAGTCACCCTTCATTCTACATGAAACACAAGTGAAACTATGTAATGGAGAAACCTCAAGCTGATGAACGTTCTCATCACTGTCTAATATATACACACAGGTTATTTCAGATTCTTTTGCCAGACAGCAACCCTAGTGTTTTCCTTCAAATAGAAGAAGGATGCCTCCTTCCTCAAGAAGACCTCCAAGACACCCAGCAGCAAAGAAAATGCTATAATAGACAAAATCATTTCACAGAAGGTGGCAGTCCAGCACCTGCAAACATATGAATTCCAGAAACCAAGATCTTCCCCTTTATGTCTAGGGTAAGGATGAAGTGGGGTTCCTAAAGCAGGAAGACAGACTGACAGCCCTTTACCTGAGAAGAAGATAGTTCAGATCAACTGGAGGTATGTGATGCCCATTGCTAATCTGCTGAGAGACGGTTGGTTTTGAAACATAGCCATTCCCACCATTGGCCATGTTAGAGTGGTGAAGGGCATCATCATCCAAGCTTGAGGGACAAACAGAATCCAAGTTAGGACCTATGCTTTGAACTCCAGCAGCCTCAGGGAGCATCTCTACTTCATTTGCCCATGACCCACCATTTCCGACAGTAAGGTTTTGAAATAAATCACAACCTTTGTCACCTGTGAAGCTTTCATAGCTATGTTCCAGCCCATCTGGGGGTACCTCATCGGGCAAGGGACCACCTGTGATTTCATCGAGCCATCTGTCTAGATCCTCCTTGTCAGAGGATTTGGTGTCAGACTGAACAGAGGAGTCATCCCCTATCAAGTCCCCCAGCTCTTTGGCCATAGCCTGGTAAGCACTACACTCCACAAACATGCACTTATTATGCTCCGGTTCCTCATCCAGAAGGCTGTTCAGGTAGTGGTAGAAAGGAATATTTCTTCCTTCAACCCCAACTGCAGCATCCACGGTGTCAAGACCTTGCAAGTCGATGGGACTTCCAGCCTCTCCTTCACTAGGAGTACTTCCTGTAGTATAATCAGGAGAGTAATCATCTGCAAGAGATGGAAGACTACTGTGTCTAGACGTGCTGAGAACAGGTGCTGCTGCTGCTGCTGCCAAATTCTCGAAGGAATTGGAGCTCTGAAGCATAGCAGGACTGGCAGAGAGTGATCGATGCTGAAGGGAAGGAGAAGATGTTGTTTTCTTCTTAGCAGCACCGCTCAACATGCCATCAAAGGGAGACGGACATGAATTCGAAGAGTCATCCGGTAGGAGGGACAGCGACCTGGACTTTGGGCCTTCACCCTCTTGGAAGACAGAGAAGATCATCGGCTTCTTCTCTTGAGGTAGCGCGGCGAGCTCCGGAAAGATGGAAGAGAGCGACTTGAAAGCAGACTGCTCCTCAAAGGGGACTGGGGGAGAGTGCGGAGACTGAACCTCTGGACCGGTTTTCCCCTGGCTAGGGGCGGAGATCAAAGAGCGCTTCTGCGTCTTTGGCATCTGTGTTTTTAGCCATGCCTGCTGCAGCTGCGCCGCAAGAGGAGACACTTCTCCTCCTCCACTTCCTCCTGATCTACCATGCTTGCTTCCTGCCATACTTAGATTTCTTTTTTCTCGCCCTATTCTGTACCCTCCTCCTATGCTGTGTTCTCTCTTGCCGCACAACTAGTCCTAATTCTGCTGCCCCTTTCTTTCTCTGCCCCGTGATACATACTACCAGAAGCTCGTACACCAAATCCCTTGCTGCTGCCGCTACTCTCTCTCTCTCTCTGAGTGCTTCTCTATCTCTGTCTCTGTCTCTATCGCTCTCAGCGTGCTTCTCTCTCTCTCTTTCTGAGATCTCCGTAAAACCTGGCACCTGGCTGAAGGACAGTTCCAAACCCTGGCTTTCGCTTTTCTGTCTAGAAGCTCAATTTCTCATTTCAAAAGACTTCCAACCCGGATTCCCTCACTAACAATCCAGAAGATCGTACAGCAAATCCTTTGCTGCTGCAGCTGCTCTCTCTCTCTCTCTCTCTCTCTCTCTCTCTCTCTCTCTCACACACACACACACACATAAAACACGAAAACAGTCTCTAGAAAATACCAGAGAACCGGCGTAAATCCTTCTTCTTCCTCCAAAACCGAGGTGAGAACTTACTGCTGAATTTCTTCTTCCGTTCACGTGCGAGAGTGACAGGCGAAGGCGATCACGAACGGCACCGAAAGAAAGAAAGAAATTCGGAAGTGCTCCTTCCTTATCCCTACTACTCTCACGTCCTTTTGCTACACCACAAAGATCTGGTCAGGGATAGTTTTTTATATCGCCAGATTTTTCTCTGCAACAGCGGCCATAGTACGCACGTTCAACTTTCAGCGCACAGACGGATCGACTCGACGTCCTGGACCCGCAATGCCCATCCGTGACGGCGGCTGCAGCAACAAGCGTCACAGCCGAGAATCGTCCTCATCGTGCGCTCAGCGCTCGCACCACGATGCTTGTTTTGATCCACCGGAGAAAGTGCTTTTTAACCAACGGATTATTTCTTTCATACCCCGTCGAAAAATCATGGTTGTTTTTATCCACAGGAGAAAGTGTTTTTTTACCGATGGATTATTTCCTTCATACCTTTGTCGAAACGATGGTTGTTTTTTATCCACCGGAGAAAGTGCTTTTTTACCAATGGATTATTTCCTTCATTACCTCGTGGAAACGATGGTTGTTTTTAGCCACCGGAGAAAGGTCTTTTTACCACTGGATTTCCTTCGTTACCTCGTCGAAAGGATGGTTGTTTTTATCCACCGGAGAAAGGGCTTTTTCCCAATGGTTTGAACTTCATACCTCGTCTAATCCCGAGGTCAATGGAAGAATCCGACCTGAAAACCCGGAGTCTTCCGCCAACAGCGTAGCGGCACCGCATTTGGTTAACTAAGATTGCTTAACTACAGTTACTGCTGCTTAGATTAAAATTAAGATTAAATAATTTTTTGATTTGATTTTTTTTAACAATGAAAAAATTATAAGCAATGTTAACCAAAAAAAAATCTAAAATAACCAACAATTTGTTTATTGAATTTTTATGCTTCAACAATTTCATCCCTTTCAAATTCCCCTTCAAACTCTTCTAATTCCTCTTCTCAATCTATATCCCTTTTCAGGAATTCTTCTAAATTAGATGGAGGTTTACATCCTATTTTAAGATCATTAAGCCAATTTTTGTTGACAAAAATCAACTTTTTTAAAAAAAATTATTTGCTAATGACATTTCCTAAGGTTAGTAAGAATTCCAACCAAAGTAAATATCCCTTCTGTTTTTATTTGGGATCCAACAATCCCCAAAATTTATCAAGCTAAAAATCCAATTGTAGGATACATTGCTTCATGTTTCTACCACTATTGAAAAGGACATTTGATGCCTTTAACATCCAATTGATACCTCTTGAAAATCAATAGTCCCCTCTTGATAAGTTCTTCTGCTAGTTCACTTACACTTGCAATCTGCTTTAATATATCCAAACTATAATCATGATAAAAAAATATCTTGGTCAACAAAATTCCTCTTTAACCTCACAAAAGGATGCAAATGTTCATGACATTTGACCAACATAAGATATAAGGATTTCCTACCATGTTCCTTAACAAAAGCAACACCTTATTCCCTTCCAACAAATGAAGATATTATATGAAGGTTCTTATACCTTAAGTCTAACATCAAATAAATCATATTATGGGTTTTTCTCTTATCATAAACCCTTAAGAATGAGAGGAAAAAATCCAACGCATTGATTACCTCCCTTCTAATATTAGAAATCGGCAAAGACAACTCATCACCAACAACTAAATCATCATCCATTAGGCTTTCAAATGAAAGAAGAAATTGATTTTCTTCCCTAAGTTTTAAACTTATGGAAATGGCAAAGTGTAAAACATCACTAAATATTTAATGTCCACACGACTAGTTAAGAACATGTTTCTAGTGTTTAAATATAAAGTGTAAAGCAATATAAGGTGCACCCAAAGTCCTTTAAATTGCATAAATAGAGTAGAACATGAGCAAGTTATGCCCTTTTAAAGATTTTGTGATAAAAAATGAGATATTTTCTTTTTCAAGCACATGATAGCCCATGAAAGTTTATTTGTTCACCTAAATCCAAACAATGATATGCTCTTTAATGGACATCTTTTGTCCTCATCACCAATACATGAAAATATCAACAACCATTATTTTGAAAATGACCATTCAATTTTGAACATATGGTCATGATCTTCACAAAAACTAAAGCTAGTGAATCAATGGTAACGGATTTAGAAGGTCCCATTCACCAGACCCACCACGAGTTTGTGGGTGCAATAGTGGGGCCTAGATTTCTTGGGTGTTCATCACCAAAAAAAAACAAGGAAGTCACTAGGCAAGTTTGTCACCAGGAAGAACACGTTAGTCACTAAGAAAAGCATGTCATTATAAATAAACATGTCACTAGGAAGATCATTTCACCAAGAATAAGCATGCATCACCAAGAAGGAAATGCACCTAAGTTTGCGTGCCCATTGCTATAAATTATTTTGGTTTATTAAGCATGTTTTTTAAACTATGACCTCGAAGCTCCATTGTTGTTGTATCTTATTTTAATCTTATGGGCATGTTTGTGTAACTCTAACCTTGAACCTCCATTGTATGATTATTGTTATAACATATCATGGTCCTCTAGGCCTATTCTTAAAACTTTAAGTTCAAAACTCCATTATTGTTACAACTTATCATGGTTTTTTGGGCATATTCTTGAATCTTTAAGCTCAAAACTCCATTGTTGTTGTAACCTATTTTGGTCTTTTAGTCTTCTAGGTGTTCTTGAGGTGTTATCTCAACAAATTCAAACCTTTGGTTGTGTTTTTTGTGCTTTTGAGGTGTTGTTTCAACAAGTTCAAGCTTTTGGTTGTGTTTTTCATGCTTTTGAAGTCCATGTTAACCTTCTTAACTTTTTTTCCATGTTCATGAGGTGTTTTTACTTTATTTCTAACTTTAATGATCCTAGATCATGTTTTCTTTTGGTGATGGCCTTGATGGTGACCATATGTATTTTTAATATTTAGTCATCAAAGGGCAATAACTTTGTTACTCGATGCCCTCTTCCTTGTTACTTAACCTACATGCCCACTACTTAGCCTTTCGTTGAACCTAGGTTGTGCATCCAAAATTGGCACCTTTATACTTGCACAAATTTGCTCACAAATTTGCTTGAAAATTTTGGTGAAATTTATCATTGACCTTTTGATAATTGTTGGAATGCAAGTTGTAAATTTTGTTCTAACATTCTTTTCAACAATTATTATAGTTGTTTATCTATTACAATCCCCAAAATCGTTGTTCTTTTGGCTTGTTTATCCTCTTTTCCCTTCTTTAATTTCCCATACAACTACCTTGTCCATGGATTTTTTTTCCTTAGAATATTTAAATATTTAGTACCAATCACAACACATGATTGAAAGTAATCAACTAATGGTTCCTTTCCCCTTGTGTGTATTGCATGTAAATGAGGTAATGAAAGCAAGTTGTTCAACTTCATGGCTTCCTAGGTTAAATTTGGAGGATTATGGGTTTCTTGTACCAACTCAAGATTAACTTCATCTAGGTTTACAATCTCTTTTAATTGTTCTTCTATCATAATAAGGTTCTAGGGCATGTCTACATAATAGGATTGGTCAATTTTTAACATGTTATGATGATCTTAAGGTGTTATTTGATGGATTGTTGTTCAACTACATGGAAAAGTTCTACAACAACATATTCTTCCCCCCATTGTTGACCTTGATTATAATCAATTTCTTCATCTAATGTGTATTCTTCTTCACTTCCATGGTTGCTAATGTTTGTTGCAGTGTAAATTACTGAAGGCCGAATCTTGTTGTCATTGCCTCAGGGTTGAAAGGCTAAATACTTATAGCCTTGAACATAGACTTAATGTTTTTCTTTGTGATAAATTAATCTATGGCCTAGTCTACCCATCCAACTAAAATGATTTTATAACATGGTTCCATTTTATTATTGTTGCATCCCTAAGCTTTCGTAATGTTGTTTTAAATGGTTTGAAATAAGACACATTTAATGGTTGTAAAATATATGATGTATGGGATGGTAAGGTAATCATGTCTAACCCAAACTCTTGTGCATGTTCAATTGTTTTTAGGGTGACATGATTATCATGCCCATCTAAAACTAACAAGTGTCAATTAGTAAAAGACATCCCACCTGGAACAAACTTATTGGAAAAATTTAAGAAATTCTTTGAACAAGAAAAAAAATCCAAGCTCTCTTTTGAATTACCATACTAATTCCTAGTTTATGAAATTTGATGTAATCATCTCATAGTCTTTAACTTTTGAAAATGTAAAACCTTAGTAATTAAAACACCTCATGTAACATATATTATATGATTGATAATTAACCACTCTCGAAACTTAAGGGTGGTGCTATAAATTAAATTTGATCCTTTCTTAACTAAAACCCTTGCTTCAAATTGTTTACTAGCCAATTGCATGTTTTATCTAAATTCCATACATGATTTGCAATGTAATTGGGTTGGTTGTATAGTGATTGCAAGTTAGTGTAGAATGAATTTCAAGAAGTGGGTGTCAATCCCCTTGCTCTATAAAGTTCTAATCCTTATGTTTGTCAAATGTTAAGTTATGGGTGTTTTTGCTTGAACCAATACCACTAGCTCTTTCCTAATATTCCATCTTAAAAGGGTGTATCCTTTGTTTGTGTCAACTTTGCAACCTTCATATTTAATTGTTGCAAGCTTATGGACAATTTACATTGTTACATAATTAAGGTCCACTTGATCATTGCAACATCCCTTTCTTTTGTAAACACACCTCTTGGCCCCATCTTCTTAGACCTTGTTTTTTTGTTCAAACGGTCAATAAGTGAGCTTAAAATAATGTTCCATGACATTCTAGCCCTCCTTAAAGAACATGTTCCTCTTGTAACATCCATTGTTATTTCTAATGCTTCATTTGTCCACATGTCTCTCTTATTTGCTATATGCATATGATTTATTTGTGGTGGTTTTATTCTAGTTTGTGATTCATGAACATGGGGGATATTTTCCTTGTCCATTGCTTGCTAATTAAGCATGATATTTCGTTACCTTCAAAACACATTCAAATTCATGATTATTGTTGTTTTTCGAATCCCAACCCCCAAGAACTTAATGGTGCACATTTTGGCCCAACTAATGATATGCCTTTCTCTTTCATGTACACATCCCAAGAATCCAAAAATTGTAATAAGTTTGCAAAGTTATATATTACATGTTCAAGTAATGTAATTGTCGTAACCCTAGCCTTCGGTTCACAAAGGTGCGGGCCAAAAGTGAAGCCTAGGAGTCACATTTCATGTTTCCGGGAATGTAAGAAAGTGTGAGGGAATGAACCCACACACTCCCAAGTGGGCTCCCATTTTGGGAGTTAAAATCCCACTTGACTTTTGGATTTTTAAAGGGTAATTTCAGGGATCAAAATTCATTAGATTAAATATTTTTTATACCATTGAAAATCTCTTGAAACATAGATGTCTAAAATGGGGTCGCATGATCCATTTGGATACTTAAAACATAAAGTTATGGCCAAAAAAAGGGTTGAAAGTCAAACTACCAATTTGAATTCCGACCACTAGAAGTCGAGAATTTCCTTGATTTATTTATGAGCAGGTGGCGTGCCACATATCGTTGGAAAACTCTTGACAAGGGCTACAACATGTTTTCAGACCACACCTCAATAAAAGGTCTGCACAAAAAATTATGGTCCTCCAAAGTCGTGGGAATCCCCATTTCGAGAATTTCGGGACTCTCAACTTGGGAGTCCCGAAACAAACTGACATTTTGGTGCAAGTTGCATGGCTAAGCACAGAGAATACTATAAGGGGGAAGGTGGTGGCTTCCCCCAAATCCGAACCGTGGTGAGTATTGTGAATTCATGTTTGCCCATGGCTTGTCCGTGCACCAAAAATGCTCTAACTATGCACTAACCAACTTCTTGTTTAATTTGTGCAGGTTCTTATGAACAATTGATCCACTTATCATTCGTCCTAGTCCCCACCTCGGAGCTCCAACATGCCCCTCTACCTTTGAAGTGTTGGGAGCTAAGGAACGTACCCCAACTCCTTATCCTTCTATTGTTTTCACCTTGGACTTGTAATTGAATCTATTAAGGAGCTTGGGGGTGTGTTAGTAGAATAGATGAAAGTATAAAAATGTATAAAGTCCTCCTACACTAAATCAACATTTTTTTGTTGATGTATAAGTTGTGGAAAGAAATATATATGAATGATTAATATGAGTTAGTTGATCCTTTGATTTCTTGAATCTCCTTGATCTAACATTTCAAACTATAGATTATTGAATTCAACGATAATCCAAATATTTTTAAACCTTTGGTTGTAAATATGATCTATGATTTCTATCCTAGACTCTAATAGTAATATTTGTTCTATTGGTTCTATCTTGAAATTTTTTAACTACAAATCTATCTTTAGACTTGGCAATTGATTATCTATTTGTTCTACTTTCATTTACAATACTAAATTTTGCACATCTACCCTAATTTATCTAATTTCCCTTTCTCCTTAAAACCTATCTTTTGCAAAAAAAACTTCAAGCTTGACCTTTTTTATTCTACACATTTAATTTTTACTAATAGATTTGAATTACAATTAACATTAATATTATTAGCATTTCAATAATAAGACTTAAGAATTATAAACAAAGTTGAAAATGTTCTTCAACTATAGCTCGTAAGGAGTACTCAAAAAAAAAAGACAAACAATAATAATGAGATGCACTTTTAAGTTGATCTTTGCCTATGTTTAAACTTATTATGGTGTTGGGTTTTTTGAAAGTAATGCAAATTGCAAAAATTAGTAATAATTTTGAAGGTTAAACCTTTGGAAGGTTAACAATGAACTTCTTTGGAAGACTCAAAATTTGATTTCCTTATAATCTTGGTCCATTATATCCTTGTTAGGGTTTAATGTTAATTTATGAGCAGTTGCATGCCCATTAATTTGACAATCAAACCCCCATAACCAAACATTCTTTTAATTGTCTGTCTTGGTGATGTTTTGTGAAAATGAATCCAACCCACCATTAAACCAAACATTGCCTTTGAAAAAACCATTTGAGATTTTTGGTTAAACCAATCCTAAACACAAAAATAACCAATTTTTTAATTTTTTACATGAGTACATTTCATCTTATTTGCTTTCATTTATGCACATGAAAATGCGCCCATAGATTTCCATCACTAAACATGTGTGAACATAACAACTATAGTAAAATTTATTAATTTTGTCACTTTCTCAGACTCATAACTACACACAAAAGCAAAATTATGTGTGGGTCACCTAAATTCACTATACATCTTTTTTTAAGACCAAGCCTTCCGTGACAAGAATGTTTTTAAATGCTAACAAATGAGGAAGCTTGAATTTTCTAACTATTTTTTTCATTAACATTATTTTTCCTTTTGAATTTTTAACAAAGTATGATTTTTTTTTCAAGTTTCATTTTTTTGTAATGGGCCTAATTTTTTCAAATGATAAACATTTATAAATTAATATGGTATATTATCTTACCCTTTTGTTGGCACATAAACTAAACATTGGTTCCCCATGAATTAAGAAAATCATGACCAATAAAAATAAATAAAAACCTTGTCAAAACAATCCCCCCATATCAATTTTTATTTTTTTTCAAATTTGCAATAGTGTTCAAGTAGCAATCATTCATAACTACATTTAGCCAAATTTGGCGATATTCCAAATATGAAATTAAAAAATCTTAAGCACCTTTTCATATTGAAGGCAATTGTGGCAATTCTTAAATTTTAAAATTTGTTGAATTGTTTTTCTAAAGAGGAAATTTGTGATAGAATATTAGTTTTCAAAACATTTTTGGCAAAATGGTGAATATTTGGCACAAAAACATCATTGCCCTAGATGTTTTAAATTCTTAGGCATCTTTGAAACTTGTTATCTTTTAAGTAAAATGCCATACAATAGCCATTAAAAAAAACATATATAATACTTAAGATGCAAATAAAACTAGTATTTTTTTTTGTTGCATCATTGCCTAACATCCAAAGAGGATTTAACATTAAATGGTGAAATGTTTTTAGAACCTGTCTAAATAGTAGAAAAAGTAGTTTCAAGAATGCTACCAAACTAAAAATAGAGTCCAAATGGAAAATGGAAAATTTTCTTCAAAATTTGGATTTTTTTCAGAAAAAAAAATAAATTGTGATTGAATGTTCCCTTTTATTTTAATTTCTCACATTTTGGTGAAATTTTGCACCAAAAGAAAGTTGCATAAAACTCTTTTAATTAGCTTGTGTTGATTTTCTTTGTACCCAAAGGTCTCAAAATTTCTAGGAGATTCCATCTGTGTATTCATTTTCTAAGGACCACTACTTGTTTTAATGAAACATGATTAGAATAAATAATTAATTTTGAGATTTCATCCCAAGCGTGGCTGACTTTAACGACACCAGAAAGAAAGTTGGGCATGAAATGGTAAAAGAGGGGCTCAAACTGGGGATCACTTTAAAAAGATAACCTTACTAAAGTTATGAGTAAAGTCATCCTCTCTTTCACCCCCCCCCTATCCCCTCTTTCAATGGTATCCGCAAAGTAAGGAAACTTTTATTTAAATCTGAGTATGAAATGGCTGAAACTCAGCATTTAATGCACAAGGTTCAAGAGTAATTATAGTAGTTGTTGTACAGGTACGAGCAGTGAAAGCATATGTAGCAGCAGTGCACACAGGCGCTCAGGAAAAAAGGAAAGAGGGGATGAAACTCAATTTACTACCAAAATTGGTGGAAAAGAAAACTAGTTTGGGTCCCAGTTACTTCGTTCTGTAAAATTTCATTCCCAGTTACACATTTGATGCCCTGTTATACCAAAACTGGCCCGTTCGCGCCCACTAATCGCCTGACTTTACGGATAACTTTAATATCTTTACACAAAACTAGGTTTGAACTTTGAACCAGTGTTGGTCTGGTAATTCACCTTGTGAGAAGTTGATTGGAAAACTTTGTGCAAGTTGATTTTTTTTTTGTCAAATGAGGATATTTTTTTTTTTCTTAAATGGTGAAGTGTTTGTTGGGTTTTTATAGTTGCCAAAATGTTGAAAAGAAAAATTAAAAACTAAAAATGGCCAGACTCTATATTAAAGTTCCAGCGTGTTGCCAAAAACGGTGCTTACTTAATTTTTTGAATTTTCACTGTTTTATAGCCAAATATGACTAAATTGTCTTATGATGATCACAACTTCAGCTACATCATGAAATTGAAAAATACAAATAATGAAACAAATAAATAAATAAATAAATAAGAAAGAACAGGCACACATATACACACAACTTAATTGTCAATGTTCGCCCTTTATTTGATATTTTCCAATAGCCCAAAATGTCAAAACCAGCTACCTGTTTTCAATTTTGCTGACATACACTTAGTTTCAAAGGCAACCTTTAAAACCTAACTTGAAATCCTTGTCATCAAGGATGAAAGTTGCCCACATCTGAGGCTAGGTGTGGATGAAAAAGTCGCCCAAAATGCCAGTATTTCAGGCTATGTATGGATGAAAAAAAATTGCATCCACCTGTTGAGTAGGTATTTAGGGCCATGTATGGATGAAAAGAAATTTTGCATCCACATGTTGAGTAGGTTATGGATGTAAAGGTAGTCAGTTATGTCCAGAACTGGTGTGAGACCGGTGGTTGTTGTGAATAGTCCAGGATCAGGACTATTCCAGGAAAAACAATGAAATTATTTTGTTAAGGTTGGATGAAAATATAGATCTATAGTAACAACAAAACCTTTCATATAATTTTTTTTTTGGTATATTGATTTTTTAAATTTTAATAATAATAATAATAAAAAGATTCTTCACTAATGTGCATTAATTTTCAATCTCCAATTTGTTTCATTAGGTTTTTTTTTATATTTTTT
>Ga0209208_10003241_pt1 | contig 23376 bp, 17 predicted proteins | sample S1TSphfallax_3_FD_187694 | JGI IMG/M metagenome (GOLD analysis project Ga0209208, IMG submission 187694) | Host-associated microbial communities from peat moss isolated from Minnesota, USA - S1T2_Fd - Sphagnum fallax MG (SPAdes) (version 2) | ecosystem: Host-associated > Plants > Peat moss >...
CCTCTCATGTTCTCTCCTTGAATATAACTCTTCTTTGGCATTTTCGATTTTGATATTTAAAGGTTTTTTTTATAATGAAATCCATTATCCATATTAATTTACCCAAATATGAAGTAAAACAAAGACTCAATACTTGTGTAAAGAAAAAACAAGAAAATGAACTTGAAAAAGTTATGGAAGAACTTAACACTTGTGATTTTCACAAATATCAAATGTGATTCCAAAACATGTTTTTGAAAGAAACAGGTGTGAAAAAAAGAACATCTAGGCACAATGTTGATTATTGCACTAGGAGAAAAGATGGCTACCTTGCTACAACTACTTCAACGTAGTTGGTTTCAAGAACCTTAAAGTCTATAAGTGTCGTAAGTTGGTGAGAGACTAGGAATTTGGACAATTTTTGAAATTTCATAACATTAATCCTACTTGAAAACTATTTTTTGAAAATTTTGCAAGGAGCACTGATTGTCTACTTAACCATGTTTTCACCTTGGAATAGAAATTAGGTAGGAATTTAATTAGTAAGATATATAAATTTTGCCAAGAAATAAAAGTTTAGCCAAGAGAGAGAAGTTTAACCAATAAAATATATAGGTTTAACCAAGACATATAAATTTAACCAGTAAGATATATAGGTTTAACCAATAGATAAAAGTTTAGCTAGAAAATATAAATTTAACAAAAAAGAAATATAAGTTTAATTAAGATATAAATGTTTAGCCAATAATATATATAGGTTTTATCAAGAAAAATAATTTAGCCAAAAAAAAGCTTAGTTAAAAAATAATAGTTTAGCCAAAAAGAAATATAAGTTTAACCAAAAGATAAAAATTTAACTAATAAAATTTATAGGTTCAACCAAAAGATAGAAGTTTAACCAATAAGATATATAGGTTTAGCTAAGAGATAAAAGTTTAGCTAAGAAATATAAGTTTAACCAAGAAGAAATATAGGTTTACCCAAGAGATATAAGTTTCATCAAGAAGAAATATAGGTTTAGCCAAGAAATAGAAGTTTAACTAAGAATAAATATAGGTTTAGCCAACAAATAGAAGTTAGCCAATAAGAAATATAAGTATAGCAAAAAGATAAAAATCTAGGTAATAAGATATATAGGTTTTGCAAAGAGATAGAAGTTTAGCCAAGAATATCTATAAGTTTAATCAAGAAGAAATATAGGTTTAACCAAAAAAAAAAGTTTGGCCAAGAGGAAATAAGAGTTTTGCCAAGGTAAGTAAGGGATTAGTTGTTAGTTCGTGGGTAGGGCTAAGATTTAGGTCAATAGGGTAGCTAGGTGGGTGGGTAGTATGGAGGTCAAGGTTGGGAAAAATTGGCAATGAAACAAAAAATGGTCAAAGGTCAGGAACCAAAAAACAAAATTTATGATTGAATGTTGGTTAACGTAAGGTAAAGAGGTGAATGAAAAATAAGCAAATCATGCAACCCATCCTATGGACAAAACGACCAAATGGTGCAGTCATGGGAGTTGGTGGCCTTTAAAGTTCACCAAAAACAGTTTTTATTTATTTTCATTTCTTGAAGAAAAAAATCTCCAAAGTTGTGAAAATTAAGCCCCCTCAAAAATGATGTTTTAAGGAAAAGAACCCTACACATATTTGACAAGCCATTGCTCCCAAAACTAATGAATGACCATAAATCACAATCAATTAGTTTTAAAACTTTGAATAAAAAAAAATTCTTTTTGAACTTCTCACAAACTTGCAAAAATTCACCATGATGAATTTATTTAATGAAAAAAACACTGGTTTGAATGCACCTGAAATCAGATCTAAATAATTATATATATATATATAACAAGGAGGGGAAAGTTTCCCAAACACATTTGATTAGAAATCATAGTAAATTATTATTCAACCTTTATGTTCCCTTCACACTTGGTGGTAATTACATATTAAGTTAGGGTTAAGAATTCCAGATTTTGTCAGCAATTCAAACCAAAAAATCTATGTGTCATCTAATGTGGCACTTGGTGTTAGGTTGGTGATAGCAAAATATTAGTCCAATGGTCTGCTATCAAAATGTTTTCAAAATTCTTAGATTTTGTGCTAACATTACAATGTTTGGCACCACCCCAAAAAGGGTGCTTTATTTCAATGTTTTGTAGCCATGCTTTTGCTCCTTAAAAAATATTATATTATATTATTTCAATGTGTTCCTTAACACATTTGCCTACACTCTTAACAACTTTGCAATCGGTATTATCTTTTGCTTGTGATGACCCCCATCATTTACGTTGTGATTGCACCTGGCATTCTCTCCTTTACCATCTCCACTGGCAAGCTTTGGAGCTTTGGCACATCCATTGGTCTCCAACATTTTCATCACATTTCAATATTTTCATCATTGTTGTTGATGCTGACAATTGCTATTACCATGGGCCAAAGTGAACCAGTCCTCATGATTACACCAGTTGGTCGTTTTGTCCATAGGATGGGTTGGATGATTCACCTTTTTTCATCCGCCTCTTTACCTTACATTAACCAGCATTCTATCACAATCAATTTTTTGGGTTGCTGATCTTTGATCATTATTATTTTGTTACCAATTTTTTCCCAACCTTGACCTCCATACTACCCATCCACCTAGCTACCCTATTGACCTAAATCTTAACCCTACCTACAAACCAACATATTATTTTGAGAAAGATTTTGATTATTTAGAAAATGTATGTGCAAAACAAATGGAGCAAAGAAACTGAATGACTACACTTAGGAAGAAGATATGACGGTTGCAAAGTTCTCGGTGATGGAACGTGAGATGATGCCATGTGTTGAATAATGCATTGTTCATCTTGAAGCAAAAAGAGAAAAAGTGACCATCATAAGAAATGATGATTCTATGTGTGAATCATCAGTGCTAGAGCTAACCGACCTTTGAAAAAAGAGGTAGCAATTACACCCTTGTGTGAATCTAAAGATTGATGGTACTTAGCATTGTGGTGATGTTGGTGGTACATAGCTTTTTACAAACAGGCTAAGGTAGAACAACCCATGAACGATTACTTAAGGTAGGGGGTTTGCTCATCGTATTTGCAAGAGGGCCCCAATTGTTTATGGTGTCCAAAGAGTAGATAGAGAACCTCCTCATGGCACATCTATGGCACTAAATATCTGCAAAAATGAACTTGAGAGGCAAGAAAGTTATGGCTCCTCAAAGGGGATGAGTGATTGGTGATGGGCCACTCTACCCTAGTTCAATGTTAAGCGTCATAACAACAACAACATCAGAGGTGGTAACACCAAGTGTGAAAGCAGCTTAAATATAATGTGGCGACTTGGGCCCATGGTTTTTTTCCCCCTAAGCAAAAAGTCGTTTGTATGATTGGCACTTCCAGTATTTTTGTCGCCAGGATAGTCTAGAGACTGGACAAAAAGCCCCAGTGCTATTGCAGCAGCAGTAGCAGCAGCAGCTATGGCAGGCTGTTGTTGTTATTGTTGTGCGTTTGGTGGTTGCGTACGTACCAGAGATCTCAATGGCGATCTGTCTGTCTGTTAGTACCATCCATTCATTCTACGACTTGTGTGCACCGGATTTATTATTATTATTATAAATAATTTTTACATTTTTAATTTTTTGGAAAGGGGGGGAGGGGGAAGTTTCAATTTTGTGATGTAGCCAAAAGTGGCGATGATTCATAGGAAGACTTAACCAGCTAAATAAGGAAATAAATATTTTAAAAATTCTTCAATATTTCTGGCTAATATTTCAACTATGTGTGTAATTCTGGCGTAATTTTTAAAAAAATCGAATTCTGGCTATTGAAAATCTAAAAAATTCTCTTGATTCTAGCATTTTAAAAAATAGCTTTCTGGCTATGTGCCAACAAAATAAAGGGCTGGCTGGCTGGCTGGCTGGCTGGTTACCAGCAGTGTTTTTTTTGGTCGGTTTTATGTGATGTAGCCAAAGTGGTAATGATCGGTAGGAAGATTTAGTCAGATTTGGCTACAAGCGAAAAAGAAAATAAATATTCCAAAACAGTCCTCTATATTTTTGGCTACATACGGCAAGTGTAGATATAAAAATCTAGAGATTTAAATTTTTAAAAAAAAAGAATTAGAAAGGCTATTGAAAATTTCAAAAATTCACTTGATTCTAGCACTTTTTGATTTTTTTGAAATTAGCATTTTTGGCTATATAGAGAGCCAACGAAAAACACTGGGCTGTCTGTTTTGCAGCAAGGCAGCAGCTTCTTGATTGCAACCCATTTGCATTTGTTGTTGCAAAATCTGTGGCAAAATGCCTTTTTCCCACCGAATTGATGGATTTTGGAAGTTATTGCTCCTTGCAGGCAAACGGACGGACTCAGTCTTCTGAACTCTCGCTAGCTTTTATTACGCCTGCTGCACTCATTTGTTTCCTCTGTAATTCATCAGCTCTGGCGACCATGCACAGTGGGTGCAGCAGCAGCAACAACAATAACAAGAAGAAGAGGAAGAAGAAGAAGAAATTGCTGTGAGAAGCAGCTGCTGGTGAGCAGTAGCAGCAGCAGCTTAGGAGCTGCAGCTGCTACTGTTGAGAAAATGAGCTCATTCATCTCCTGCTATTGAGATTTAAAAAAAAGCGCAGTTGCAGATCATGCGATTGCTAGAACAAGAAGAACAAGAGATTTCTTAAGGTGCGACATAGCTTTGTTGGATTATGGAGTACTGTGTTTTTTTTGTGGAGATTTCTTTGTGTGTTTTTTAAGTGGTCTTTTTGGAGAAATGGGTATAAGAGTTTTGTTGTTGTCGAGAATTGAGATGTATAAGAAGCTTAGCTAGTTATAGGGAAGCTTGTGGCTGTTGGGTAGGAGGAGGAGTTGGGGGCTGCTGCTGCTGCATGCTGCGCATTATGGTGGTGACGAGAAGAGCTTCATGATCATGGAGTCGACGAAATCGAGATCATGGGTAGTGGCGATGATGCAGCTTGTGGCCTTACTGCTTATGGAAGCAAGCAGTTGCAGTAGTATTTCTACCGCAACAAAACCTCCTGCTACTGCTACTGCTACCGAGGCAGCTTCGACTGTTGCAGCTCCCCAGATAGGCACCGGCTTCTGTCAGATGTTTGTCACATCCTCTGCCTACTCGTGCTCCGAATACTCGGTGGGTTTTGCTGTGGATACAGATCTCTTGAAGCTGCATTCATCATTTTGCTGAATGAGCATTCCGCTTGCAAGAGCTATAAAGCTGTCGTCGTAATGTGGGAGCCTTGCGGGACTGGACTTGCAAGGGAGTGTTAGATCAGTCCCCTTGAAGAAGCTGTGCTTTTCTTAATGCAATGACTGACTGACTGACTGACTGACTGACTGCAGGTGGAAACCGACGATGGGTATTTGCTTGCGGTTCAGCGCATTGATGCAGTGACCCCGCCTGTAGCCACTGCCAAAGGACCCGCCTTCCTGTATCACGGCATAATGGAGGTTGCTACCATTATTCCTCCTCCGAACTCTGCACTCTTTCTTCATCTCCTGACATCGCAGCTCACGACTAACCATTATGGGACCTAAAAGAAATTCTTGGACACATGACCAATGTGATTGTGCTTGTGTTGTAACCAGGGGGGAGAGATATGGGTTATGAATCCTGGCCAGGAGTCGCTTGCATTTACGCTAGCGAGCGCAGGATATCAGGTCTGGATCGGTAATACACGTTCCTCCAAGTACACCTTCGGCCATATCACGTTCCAACGACAAGATAAGGTGAGTTCCTCAGTCCCCCAATCTCTGTTTTTGTCACTACAAAATGTCCCAAGCATGAATGGGTCTGGGTCATCTCAGTGATGCTGCCATCTCTGTATCTCAATGCCCTGAAATCCCCTTTCTGGTCAAAGATCTTCAGCTCTCTGTGCACCAAATGCTCATAATTTTCACATTGTTGAATCAAGCTCTGATGATACTGCTAGAGTTTAAAAGAAGTTCCTCCTCCTCCCATTTCTCATATTCAGCAGGAATTTCTCTTTGGTTCTCTGAAGCAATCAATGTCAGTGAGCATGAAAATTAGCATTGAGATGCTTAGTTCTTTAGGGTTTAGGGTTTGAGATTTTGCAAATATGCAAATCCAATGTGCTGCTTCATCATCATCAAAGAACCAAAGAAAGTGTGCCAAAAACTAGTTTCATATTTCTGGTGGCTGGTAACTGCTTGTGCAAATGCTTGAAACCTGAAAATGTTTAGAGGATAGATATTGGACTTGGATGATTTGGTGTATACAAGTTTTGCGACTGGCCATGGGGATGATGCTACATTCTTTGAATGTTGGGAAAATACATAAATGTCGGTCACAAAACTTGTGAGTTGTCAAACTTCATAGCTTCAAAATAGCTCTAAGGTTTATGTCAGAGGTAAGTAGGTCTGATTGAATTCAGAAGTGGTTGTACTTAATCCTCAGCATGATTGATGATGTGCAGGAATTCTGGTCCTGGTGCTGGGATGATTTGGTTTCAAAGGACTTACCTACAATGCTGCAGTTTGTGCATAGTAGTACTCAGCAACCTGTTTATTATGTTGGCTACTCCCAGGTTAGTACCCATTTCTTGCATTTGTAGCAGAAATTTATGTAGTTCTTTCTCAGAGGACAATGCCAGAGTGAATTGTGGTTGTGCAAACCTTGTGACCATGGAGCTTTTTGTTTGATGGTAAAATAGATTGTCAATTGGGATTGTCGATTTGATTAAGTACATACCTGCTTCTGTGCAGTGCAAGTTTGATTAGTGTTTTTTTCCAGTTGTTTAGGTCACATCTGTATTCATTCCTCTATTCTATGCAACAGGGTGCAATGACAGCATTTGCAGCATTTTCCCAAGGGCCTTTAGTGAATCTGGTGGCAAAAGCTGCCATGCTCAGTCCAGTCAGCCGTGTTAACCATATCACATCACCTGTTGCACTAGCAGCTTGCTGGATGTTTGCTGATCAGGTGATTTCAATGTAGTAAATGATCTCTTGCATTATCCTGTTTGTTGGGGTGTTCTAATATTATATTCCATAAGTGATTATATTGAAATACATGAAGATTACTGAAATTAGCTAAAATTGTTGACACTCAGTTCCGAAGTGTTGAACAGCTTGTGAAATGGAGGCACAAGTATGAATCACCAAGGACAAATGTAGCACATTTTTTTCTGTGAAACTATTTCTTTCTTGGGGAAATCTTGGAATGGTTAATCTATATTGTATCCTTAAGTGTTGTGAACTTTTACAGATTTTGCTGGCAGCTGGTTTGTTTGAGTTTAATTTGAACAGGTATGACTGATCGACTTGTGTGTGCATTGTGATATTCACATGGAACACAAGCTTTTGCTGTTGTATTGGATTTTGTTCATAAAGAGGGTTTTGGTGTATTTGTAATATGCAGATCACTCTCTGTCCTCATGCAAGAAATGATGGAATATAACTTGTACACTAGTGGTGCTTGTGCAGTCAAGCAGGGTTCAAGTTTTTAGACATCGTTTGTACTTCTCCTCAAGTAGATTGCACAAATGACCTTCTTTCCCAAATTACTGGTAAGTGGTATACAAGAATCCCAGGTTTGTCTTGAAACCACAAAACAGTTGCAGTCGGGTTATGGACCCATTTGCATCTTTGTAGTCTATGTGAATGGGTTGGTCTCTTTGAAGTTGGAAATTTGGAATCCTTTCTTTAATCAGAGTGTGTGTTCTTGGTGACAGGCCCCAATTGTTGTTTAAATGAAACAAGGATGCCATTTTATGATCTCTATGGCTTTCAATCCACCTCCATGCAAAACCTTGCACAAATGGCTCAAAGTTAGTATTAGCTTCCCTAATCTCTTTTCTTTTTACTTCCTTTGAATAACCACTTCTCCATGTGGGTCGGTAGTAGCCTGATGGACTCATGAACCAATGGGCTCATTGATGACAAGAATGCTTATGTGAAATAACACTGAAATGGAATAGAGGGAGTTGGGTGCAGTGGTGCGGACAGGAGGTTTTGGCAAGTATGACTTTGGGTTTTGGGGGAACCTTGTAGCATATCAGTCACTGTTTCCACCCCAATATGATCTGTCAGCCATTCCAGCATCACTCCCAATGTTGCTGGCTCATGGAGGCAATGACACCCTCTCAGACCCCCAAGATGTTGCCAATTTGATTAGCGTGCTTCAGGGAGATCCAGTGATTGTGTATGTGCCTGATTATGCTCATGGTGACTTTGTGATTGGTAGTAATGCTGGAACTCTTGTCTATCAGCACATTCTTGCCTTCTTTGAAACTTAGTGTTGATCAATTTGAATATGTTCAAGTAGACAGTTTTTCTCTAAATTTTCCTCAAAAAACATGTTCTAGTATTGATATTAACTGCAAAATCCTGAAATTCTGGATTCCTTCAGTTCAGAGTTATTTAGGCTTGATTTACCCACTCAGAATGGAATTTTGACTAACCACCTTGTTTAAGGTTTGAAGTTGTTCCCATAGTATTGTACTTAGCCTCTTATTCTTCTGAAAATCACTTAACAGTGCTTCAAAGGTCTTGATGCCCACAAAGATCATTTTGAACAGTGACTCCTTCGCTCTCTGAACCTTTCAATGGTAGTTGCAAGTTTGTTAACATTATTTTCAAAAATGACTCATTTTATGGATTGTGTACATCTTCAAAACCAATTTCTTAAGTTTGGTGTGCCAATTTCAGTTGAAAACTTGCAACTTACTTGATACTATCAATCTTACATGGCCACATCTACTAATGTCCCATCAAATTTTCCTGATAAATCAAATAGTTACATGTTCTCCTGAGCAGAGTTTCTCAAGAGAAATACCAGCTAGAATATATAGATGTGTTGCTAAACACTGAAAATGCCCTTAAAAAAAAATTATTACTTCACAACACTGACCTCGGATGTTGGAAGCTGTAGTAGCTCTGAAAATAATTTTTTGAAGTGTATCAACTACATAGCAGTTCTATTGTTCAGACTTTCAACAAATACTGAACATCCTACGCCTGCCCAGTTGAATCATTGGATCCAAATCAAGTCTCGGTTCTGGAGTAGACTGTGCAATATAAAAGTATTCAAATACTGGAGCTGTCAAAAGGAGGTGGCTTTGTAAGGAAGTTCACAGGCAGAAACTTCTGGCCCTTTTGATTTGTAAAGAGCTGTTCCAAGAGTTTCAGCAACACTCTTGCATTTACACTGAAGGCCAGGCCTTATCACATTCCCATAAACAGCCATCTCAATAAGATCCAGTTCCTTATCTGTGTCAACCACCCCATGATGCAACCATTGGTGGCTTTCATTGTCCACAAATAACAATCATTCAAATGATCAACAGAGACCCGAAGTCACCTTCTCAATAGACAGAGGCACAATGCTCATTATTCTGTAGATGCTGAATATCCATGTGCAAATTATCAAGCCTGATCATCTCCATTTCCCATGTTTCTTTAAACAGAGGACAGAAAAAGAGGCAGGGTCATCACATAGCAGAAGAGACACATACCTGAAAATTTAAGCTCACATGAAAATTGCCGTAAATCATGATCTCCAACATCACTACGGTTACTCTTGAAGCGGTTCACACGTGATTGCAAAATTTGACAATTTGAAACATCTGTCTCTCCACCTGAATAAAACAACATCAAAATTTCTTCTTTCCCCACCATCTTTTCTTCAGTCAAAATCAGCACCCAAAAACAAAAGAAAGTAACCAGTCTAAAACTATGATTCTTCTCAAGCCTTCACCACATTCATGTTCCTAATTTCTTATTTATCCTGGCAAAGGAGTGATTTACACATACTGGAAACAGCCCTGCAATCATCAGAATCACATAATGACCATAATTGAGAGAATATCCAATTCCATCCAAAACCCCCCTTATAGTTGCAGAGGCAAATTATGTGCGCTAAAACCCTAAATTGCAAACCTCACTAAGAATGTTGTCATGAGAGTTGAATATTATCATCAAGAATCATGCATGGTAAGACCTTGGATTCTTCAAGGCTATTTTGAGGCACAATGAATGAAAGAAATGGTGCTGCTTTTTTCTTGCATCTACAGCTATGAACTGTGCTTCTGTGTGTAGAAGTGTGGCTGTGAGCTTCAGTTTCAACAATATGGAGTTTCACACAGAGATTCTTCGTACAGGTCTGTTAGGGTTTTGGGTCTTTAGGGTTCTAAGCAGCTAAAGGCCAAAAGGACAGAGAGATGCAGAGAAAGAGGAAATCCTTTGGAGAAAGGGTGGATGTGATCATACTTAATATTGTTGTCAAGAATCACACATGGCAGGACCTTGGATTCTTTGATGGCCATTTGAGGCACAATGACTGAAAGAAATGGAACAGCTTTTTTTTGAATCTACAGCTATGGATTGCACTTCTGTGTGTGGAAGAAAGGCCATGAGCTTCAGTTTCAAAGATATGGAATTTCAAAGAGAAATTCTGCCTGCATGTCTGTTAGGGTTTTGGAATCATTAGGGTTCCTAGCAGTTAAGAACCACAAGTACAGACAGAGAGAGAGAGAAGGACCTTTTGAGAATGGGCGGATGTGATCATACTCGTAGCAAAGACAACCCTCACACCGCGTCAGTTTCCGGCATACAATGTTGCCTGCACTGTCTTTACGCCATCTCTCCGGGTGCCGTCCAGCCACGACGTCAGCCTTTTGCCAGCACAAGTTCCTCATCTTATCATCAAAGATTCGTATCCTTCGCGTGGGACTGCTACTTCTATCTGGTTCCTTGCCCACAAATTCCTCAAACCCAACATTCTCCTCCATAAAACCTGAGGAGAGGAGCACAAGAAAAGAAAGAGGCCAACACTGTCCAGAAATCTCCAAAAGGAAGATGGGTTAGAGCCCTACCCACATAAACATCACACCGTCCAGCTCTCTTGAAACCACGACCTTTGTAAACACGACTGCCAACAATTTCCTCTCCCTAGCAACAACACATGAGAACCAATCACTCCATCAAGCCAGGGAGCATGGGGCTCGAGGAGAGACGACCATTACAAGGGCTCGTTGGAATTCAAAACCGCGGAGCTGAAGAGATACCAAACCTATTCATTCACTGCTACAAAATTTACTTACAAATGCCGCAATGTACTAGTTCTTTGGCGCAATTCCAGGTAACAAAAAAGGGAAACAAGAGGAGCGACCGATATCGGCGACACAACTCCAACCCTGGATCCGAAGATCGCTCTCGTAAGCAAATGAAAACTAGAGAGAGAAGGACAACAACAAGACGAACGGACTTACAAATTCAGGATTAGGGTTAGGGTTTTCTATTGGCAAGAATGTCCAAACAAACCAGGTATGGAGAGTGTTGACCCGGTTATCAGTTCGGGTATTGATATCCTACCAGCCGGTGAATGCTTTTTGATAACCGGTTTAATAACCCTAGCCCCTTGTATTGAATTTTCAAACGTTAATGAGCTACCCGGATGACTTGGTCATCATCCAGGTAGGTTATCAATACTAAATGCTAACGGTTAAATATGCTTATGATGCAAAGCAGAATTTTTAAAAATAAACTTGCCACACTCCTTCACATATGTAGTGACAATCAATTGACATAAGATTAAAATTAAAATTAATTAATTAATTCTATTTAAAAAAACATAAACCCACATTGTTTTAAATAAATTAGTTACTAAAAAATGTTAGATGGGTCCAATCTCCATTAATTTAAAATAGACCAAAGTTGAAAGAGGAATATATATATTCTATTTATTTCAAATAGAAAATATCTACCCATTATAAGGAGATGATGGTTAAAAGGGGCAAATTAAAATATGCACTATCAAGTCACATGTGAAGGTGATATTAGAAGATTGTTTGATAACACTTCCCACTAAACACTAATGATTTTGATGTTTAAAATGATTTTGTTAACATTAATTCATTTCATAAACATAAAATTGATTAAAATATTTTTAATTTTGGTATTGTTTTTTTTTATAGATATATCATTTCAATGTTGGTTTGAATATGTTTTTAATTTTGATTTAAAAGAGAGGTTTTTATCATTTTTAAAAATTAATTTGAAGCTTAATGGTATTTATTTTTTATTAATTAAAAAATTATTATTTTCAATTAGGTATCTTAATTTTTATTAAAACCATTAAGTTAAAAATACCCAAAATACCAAAAAAGGACATACAAACCATTTGATTTCATCAAGTCTTGTTTTATGGCAACATTTTCATCTAGTATCCTATTTTGTAATGTCAATAACAATTTTAAAAGTTTCCATAAGTTGCAAGGATATTTTAGATTCATGTAATAGAAAATTAAAATTCTCATATTTCCAATTTATTAGGTTTTATTATCAAGCAATGACATTTGTAATGAGGACAATGGTCATTTACACATACAATTAACGACGTTCCAAATTAAATTTTTAATTAATGCACTCATTTTAAATCTTTATTCAATTTACTGAAATTGAATTTTATAAGATAACAAAATTTGTTAATTTTTTCAATTGTTTTTTTTCACATAATGCACACATAATGAGGTGAATATCATTTGTTGAATAACACTTTAAGTGAGTGCAAACAACAATGAAAGATTTTTTTAAATATGAGCATGCCCAAACATAGAAAATGCACGAAAAAAAATGCCCCCTCTAAAATCACAATTGATATGATAAAAATACAGCTCTACACAATTATAATATTTTTAATTTTAAGGTCAACCTTCAGTCTTGTTTTGTGTTTGAAACACATTTTTATTGAATTGTTACATGCTTTCAAATTTTCTCCCTTTTGCCCTTTACACACATAACTCACACATTATATTTACATAATTGCAAGAAATAACACAAATTTATATGATTTATGATATATTAAACAAAAAAGAAAGAAAAGAAAAGATTAAGTACCAACATAATATCAAAACAACTCCATCATCATTATTTCCACATGCTAAATGAAAAAAGACATTTGTTCATTCTCACCTTGTGTATTAACATGTACTTATTTGTCAATAATCTTTTCAAAAATGTCAACATATCCAATGAAACTTAATTATACAACACATTGTTCATATGTCAATGACATGATATGTTGAAATTACCTTGATATAGATTAATTTCAGCCAAAAGGAGATAATATATGATGAAATGTGTACCCACGCAATAAATTTTTCATTTTTCACCAAGATTAAAAACATTGGAAAAATAAGGAGACAAATGTTTTTGTGGAACAATAATTTTTTTCAAATGTTCTTAAAATGAAAGATAATAATTCGTTCCTTTATCAATGAACAACATTGCAATTCAATTCAACAATTGGAGTAAGATTTAATTGAATTGAATTCAAATTCAATTAAAGACAATGGGATGCAAATTGGTGGAAAAGGATTTCAAAATCTTGTTGTGAATATGGTGTTGGAAAATAAAAATAAAACGTAAGTTTGAAAATACACCTTTCCATGTTTCTTCACTTGGGAATGCGCTATGCAAATTCCAATTTGAAATTGTTCAATGTACAATGATTTATAAAACCTAAAGTTGTCCTATCTGAACCAACTCTAAGATTCATCATCATTAGAATTTTAAAATTAAAATTAAAATTTTTTATGATCGGTTAATAACTAATAGGATAATCAACAACTATTAACCAATTATTTGATATCCTATCTTTATGCATAATTGATGGTTATTACCCAACATAGTGATAACCTAACAAGCTCCCACAATTTTTTAATATTGATATTGATAATTTAACCAACACCTAATTTTTTCAAAAAAAAAATCCTTCCTAGTGGTTATGAGAAATTTCAACCAACATTGGTGTGGACTAGGTAACTAGTAGAACTAGTTAATTACTAAACATAACCAAACTTTATGGGTGATGATTGATTCCAACTTTTATAGATTGAATTGGTCATTTGGTTTCTACATGAAATACCTTTGTATCCATGTACTCAATAAGTTATGAATGTAAAGTGGAAATTGCAAGTAGGTAATTGGATGTGTAATGTAATTTAATGCATATGTGTCCAATGAGGAAGACACACATCACTAAGATGCCCCATCCAAAGATGATTATGTGACAATCTTCAATAAATCTTGACACTTGTATTAGCTACAAATCATGAGTTGTAGGCCATAACCTTTGACCTACATTTCATTAACAACTATTAGTTAACACATGGTACCACCCATTGGCTTTTAGTAGCCTAATTATTCCATAACCCCTCACTTTGTGGATGAAAATGTCATAAAATCAATCACTACATGGATGAAAAAAGTCAATTTTCATTATGGATGGTTATGCCTAGTAACCAATGCCTTTTTATTTGTAACTTCATCCATAACTAATTGTAAAGAACATCATGTTAACATGACAACAAACTAATGGACAAGAGCTCCCTAGTCATATCAAGTATCCTATTACCTTATGGGCCTTTTGTATTTCCTTAATTCTTTTTTGTGTTTTCATGGTTGATGGTTGGTTAAATTTCATAATTCAAACTTGTCTTTGTTATGTACATGTAAGCTTAGTGCTCTTGTATAGTCAAATATGTCTTGTAATTGACTTAAACACATCAATTTTTGTGAATAGTCTTGGTTTCACAAAAAGGTAGCCTATGCACTTTCACTAGTTATCTAATCTACATTTGCCTTTCGTTTTACATTTACCTTATGTACCATAGTACCAAAACGATTTCACCATAAATTAATTATTTTTTTATTTTACTAAAAAAATTTAAATCATTTATTATTTGTGCTAAAATTTCAATAAGACCAAAAGTTCAATTGGTAGGTCTAAATTGCAGACCTCCAAGTACAAAGTCTTAAAATTGTGACAATCTAGACACATTAGACTATTTCATAATCTTTAGACGAATTCTATTTATTATTTTCTATAAGCATTATAGATATCCATGAAGTAATCCTACATTTTAGCATGCCTTTGATCCTACCTATCCTTCTCATCTTGCGTTTTTTTAGCTGAGTGTAAAATGCATAAAAGTCATGACCAACCCTGAAAACAAGATATAGTCTTCAAAAGTTACTACTATGGTCACATTTTTTACCACACAACAATCTACCTTTGTGGCCACTAGCCAACGGGCTACTATGGGGTGAAATAGGGTAGGTGCACCTACCTAGCCATGGGTTTGAGTACAAGTTACCTAAGGAGTTATTAGGAGTTATCTAAAGAACTATTTAGAGGTTAATGATTGATTTTTTTATATCTTAGGAGGTACCTAGGGACTATTTATGGGGAGCTACATAAGGTTTATTTAATGGACTACCTAAGGGCTTTTTAAGAGTTTAGGAATACTTTTGGGGTTATTTTTGGGGTGTTTTGTCTTCTGGGTGGGAACTATATAAGTGGGAGCTCATTTTTTCTTTTTTTCATTTCTCACTCAAGTTGAAGGATGTTCTCATTTGGAGATCATGGCTTCATTTTCAAACGATGGTTCTAATTCTATGGGAGATAATTCTAGTGTAACCAAAAAGGAGGGTGCGAAACCTAAACAAACACCTTGACAAGCCGACAGATCCACACAGAATTCAAGTTTCTGAGGTTCTGAAACTAAATCGCGACCTCTGATCTTTTCTTTCTCAATCTTTGTACAAGGCTTCGTCTACATACACACACAAATCTTCACACATACACAGCTTGCATTCTTGAAACATTCACAACTCTGATCATGGAACTCAGAACTTGCATTTCATTCACAAAAATGTACAGAAACTGATTACTTTTTTATCTCTAGTGTATCTGCCACCAATCGGACAGCTAACAAAGCTTAGCCTTTCCGACCAAGAACTCTTGGTATACACACGTCCGGTTAAACCCCAGATCTGCTTCCTCAGCAAAATGCAACAGATGCATCCTTACAACACTCTTCCTAACTCAAGACTTATGTGTTGTAAGCTTGTAAGTGCGAATATATACAAGAACTTTTAATGCATAGTCAACTGAGTTCAATCCTCCCAGCATCTATCATAGAATCTGGCTCTCATGCAAACACCTTCAACCGATCTCTGGTTTCGAGTCCTACTCTAGCACTCCCTTAGACCATGCTTCTTGATGAGAAGTGCAACTACTTGGCTGAGTTACTGGCGTAGCGGAAAGGTCTGTAACCAGCCAAATCTCTATCAACAAGTAAATCTCCTCTTCTAACTACACATCTCCAAGGTCGTCTAGCATAATCTGCACTAGTCCTCCTTCACAGCATGCTCTGCGCAAAAATTTTAACCTCTACCGAAGCTCTATTCTACCGCTCCAAAAATCTGCCGCTCCAAACCTTCTCCCTAACTTTTGAATTTCCAGCTCCTCAACCGCCATGCATCCCCAACTGCCTCAACTCATAATTGCAACTCCACTCTTCACCATAATTCCGCGCCGACTTACTCACGCACGATTCAGCCTCCATGATCCTTCAGATACAGCCGCCATGCATCCCTGAAATAATGGAGAGGAATGCGCATCCAAAACCAATGACGGTTGCAAAAAAATCAGGTTCAACAACAGGTAGAGCTCACACTGTGCGGTGACCCACTGTTCGGTCACACTAGTACTTTCGGATCAAATAGTTTTAACTTTTCATTTTCAAGTGACAATGGGATGCAGGAAATGTTTACAAACATGGATAAATAGAAATAGTGTGCTTTTGCAACTGCAATTGTTGTTGCCAATTCATTTGACATGTTCACTACCAATGAGTTAAAAGAAGGCACATGTCACTTAGTGGATTTAGGTGTGGGAATTTGGGATGTGTTTGCTACTATGTGAACAACACCAAAGTTGTTCAAAACTTTGACCAACTTCACTTTGGTTGAGTTTGGCAAGTTGGCATTATTAGTGGCACCCACCATTGTGCACCATGCACAATTTACAAATGAACATCACATTCAAGTTTTGGATTTAAGGTTTGTATTAAAGTTTTAGTTTTGGCACTTTGGATTAAAATTTTAAGGTTTAAATGTAAGGTTTGGATTAAGGTTTTTTTAGCGTTTTAAATTAGAGTTTTAGTTTTAGGGTTTTAATGCTTTGGATTTAAGGTTTTGGATTAGGGTTTAATTTTTTCTAATTTGGATTAGGGTTTTTGAATTTTGATTTAGGACTTGGATTAAGTTTTTATTTTAATGCTTTAATTAGGGTTTTAGTTTTAGGGCCTTGGATTTAGGGTTTTGGATTTAAATTTTGGATTAGAGTTTAGGGCTTTGTGCTTATATTAAAGTTTAGGGTTTAGATTTAGGGTTTGGATTAAATTTTTATTTTAATGCTTTAATTTAGGGTTTTAATTTTAGGACCTTGGATTTAGGGTTTGGATTAAGGTGTAAAGTTTTGTGCTTTGCATTAGAGTTTTAGGGTTTAAATTTAGGGTTTGAATTAGGTTTTTATTTTAACACTTTATATTAGGGTTTTAGTTTTAGGGCTTTGGATTTAGGGTTATGGCTTAAGGTTTAAGGTATTGTGCTTTGCATTAGAGTTTTAGGGTTTAGTGTTTTGGATTAGGGTTTTAAGGTTTAAATTTAGGGCTTGGATTGAGTTTATATTTTAGTGCCATAGATTAGGTTTTAGTTTTATAGTTAAAAGTTTGGATTTACAGGTGATCACTAAATTTGTATTGGGTGTCTTTCAAAATTAACCTTGAAGCAATGCCTTTTCTAGTTCATTTTGTATATAAAACATGATAATGTTTACATGTATGATGCATTTACATGGAATTGGTCAAAGAATGTAGTTTGTGATGATGCCATGTTCATTGCATCTTGCATTAATAATGCAATTGGAAATGAGATTCAATGGTCCACAACATAAAAGTAGGTTGTGCTACGCATGAATTTGGTGGAATTCCAAGGTTGCATTGGGCTCACTGATGGCATCCCCATCAAGATTTGCAAACCTTAGAATGATGGGGCCCATAAGGTTTGGTTCAATGGGCCAAAAACAATTACTCAATGAACAACACCATGGTTGTTGATCATCAAGGTTTATTCATTTACTCGGTTTTTACCATGATGTCACTATTTTGTGTTAGTTTGAACTACATAACAATTAACATCAATTATTTTTGTATGGTGATGAATATTTTAACTATGTATTGAGATATCATGGCTACCTAAGTGAAGAGATGTTCATCATGAAAAGGATTAGGAGGTGTGAAATAGGTCTTAATGTTGACCAAAATGCTATTAGAGCCTACAACAAAATGCATGTTGGGTATAGAGTGTGGGTGGAATGGGGGACTAATGAATTAAAAAGGAAATGAAGATAGTTAATGAAAATGTTTTAATTCCACAAAGCCAATGTGCATAATTTTGTTCAAAGTTGTAATAAACTTTCTCCACAAATGCCAAATGGACTTCAAATTTCAAGTCATAGGTGACCAGCTACCCAACCATGTTGACTAATGGGATAGAGACTTCTATTTCTACAAGTCTAAAATATGCTTAACTCTTGCTTTAACTTCCTCTTCACTTTTGACCTTTAATTTCCCAACAATTTCTAGGTTACTGATTTTAACATTGTTTGTTTTGCCAACAATAATTTGCATATGTACTTACATTACAGCTAGGCATTATTTTAAATCCACTTCCATGGTGGTTATATGTTCAATGTTTCGTGACTGCTGATGCAAATATTCACCCTCCGTCCTCCTCTTATTTGTTGGAGTTAGAGTGGAAATAGATGAGGGGCTTAAATTTATAGCATGCCTAACTAATGGAAGATCTAAGTCGATAGAAATGGATGTAGGAGTAGATGGAGGAACAAATCCTAGGAATATAATTTAAAGTAGATGGGGTTGTTAGATTATTAATACCATCAATTAGATTTTGTCGATGTTTCAAAAAAAATTGTATGGCATGCCCATCATTAATTTCAAGTGTACTAACACTTCTTCATTATGCAAAACCATTAATTCTGATCCTTCCTCATTTAATGTCCATGTTTTCAACTCCCACAATGTTTTTCACAACCTTTTTTTCAAGGTTTCATTTTGGAACTCTGATATTGGGTAGTCCAATTCATATGAAGCATAAACAACCTTCCACACTGCATTAAAAACATGAGTTGTGTATTTTTGGACTTATCTTTACTATAGATAGCAAAGTGATGGTTATAGGCAACACACATGTTGCTCAAGTGAGTGGACTCCACAATGGCACAATTTCCTTTCTCTTGTCATGGTGCCTTTGACACATGCATACTCAAGAAGTTCTCTCATGTTGAGAACCTTCCACCCCAACATAACTAGACCCATCCATACCTGAAAAACCATCAAACTTCCACATCATTTTAACTTAGATTCTTTCTTTACTTCTATCTATTTCTCTCAGTGCTTCTTTGTTTCTTTTTTTGCCTCTTTATTTTTGTATTTCTTCATGCCTTTTTTCTCTTTTTCACTCTTTCTCTCTTTATCTTTCTTTACCTCTTTGTTTCTATTTCTATCTCTCTCTAAATCTCAAATTTTTTTTTCTATCTTTCTATGTATTTGTGCAATGGCTTTCATACAAATATGTGTATGTATACACACATACACATGTATACATATATGTATACGTGTGCAACATTGTTGCATTTATACATACATTTATAAAATTTGTGTACACATATTTCCTTTGTAAAAATTCAGTTACCATAAAAGGTTTGATAGATCGATGTGACAAACCAATTTGATGGACTAGATGAAAGTTATGAAGACATCGTTAATCACAAAAAGGCCTCCAATTTGAAATTATCAGCATTTATGGTTTAAATGTTTTTTGGGCCAAACCTTAGAAAAATGAAAATAAAATGGCACATAAAATAGTCCTTGGTTTTTTAACAAAGGACTAATAAAATTATGAAACCCACAAAGCCTTCTAAGCACAAGAGGAGGGGTGCATATTAAAAATCATTGAGTATGTTTTCCAATCACCCTTCAAGGCTTTAAAAAAATAAATTAAAAATAAAATTTGATGCACTTGGAAAGGAATTTAAAAAATAAAATAAAAATACACAAGCTTATTGAGCTTCTTGCACATATTAGTAATGAACATTCAAGGCTAGACCATACTTTGGTAAACTTTGCGTAACATATCCGAAATGTTTATGTATAGTGTTAGTATGGATGTTTGGTAGGAATATTGGTCACCAAATAGGGGGTCTGTTTAAAGAAGGCAATTGACATTGTATTACATTTGGTTTAGTCCTTATAATACAAGTTGGACATGGATTGTATTTTTCTTAAAAATAACCAAGGGTACAAAATCACGGGCAAACTAATATCCCTAGTTCAGATACATTTCCATATCGGATTTTTACATAGGGAAATTTTTTTCCAATAATATTTGTAACTTTATAAATTGGAATTATTGACGATATTATTTATGTATTGCTTGGGGCAGTCTTAAATATCAATTAACAAGGTTGGCTTATTACAAAAATCTTTATGTGAGAGAAGGAGTGGTCAACAAGGATGTGTAGGGTAAAATTAGTTGATTTTTACGGTTGTTTATTAAAGCTAGTTGTCACTTTTCATTTGGTTTTACCAAAAAACCCCAAGCAAGTACATTTATTGGAACTTATGTTCAAGTAATCATAGGAAAGCAATTTATTCAAGCCTTTGTAAACTTTTACATTTGGTGGAGGGATTTGATTAAAGGCATTGGTCTAGGCAACTTAAAACAAGGTCTTTGTAAAACAAGGGGATAGTGTGCCCTCTTAGTTTACAAACTTCAGTTTCTACAACAAAAGATTGTGATATCCAAAGGTTTAGAAATCAATGAACTCATATTAAGTTTCACACAATGTTGTTGGCCAAGATGTCTAGCAATGAACATGTAACATTGTAAGAGGCTAGATGTATAATCTTTGTGTAAACTTGAAGGACTGAAAATGGAATAGGTGAATGGATCACCATATTGTGTGGTGGCTTTTTTATGGCTGGCTATTGAAGCACATTTTTTCCAGGTTTGTAGGACATCAATAACAAGTCAAAGTGGTTATAAACACCTCGTATTCCTCATTATTTACTAACTTCATGTTTATGGTTCTAGTGGGGTGGGACCAAGTGAGGCTAACTTTGTTTACAAGTCTTATAAAAATGTATCTGCAAGCAAAAGAAAATTGAATTTAGAGGATAGCTGATTACATCCCCTTTCCCTTTTTTATTCCATTACCATTTTCTCATAATTATTTTATATTTTGGCAATATCATGATTCAACAACAACCTTACAAATGGTATTGTTGTAACGCATGGATTTGGTGGCATAGTTCAAATCTAATGGTAACCAAGGATTACCACGAGTTGTGGCTAGTTTATTTTTTGTTTTCTATTTTGTCAAAAATGTTGAGATACATGTTTTGGAAAAAGAGGCATGGTCGATTCTATGTAGTTAAACAACTTGCTTGTTGGACAAGTACGTCATAACAAGATATGCTACAAAGTTATTTTTCACACAATGATCTTTTTTGGATCTCAAAGATGGTATCCAAAGTTTTAGACCATAAGCAGGACACCTAATGTAAAAAGTTTCTTCTTTGATTTTTTGGCAAATAAAACTTTGATTGATCAGTAGAAATTGATTAAAAATATTTTTATCTCTCTCTATGCCTCTTTGAGATTCTCCATCTTTTTTTTTCTATCTCTCTTTGTCTTTATCTCTGTCTATGTTTATTTCCATCTTTCTTTCTTTCTGTCATTCTTTTTCTTTCTTTATTTGTTTTTCTATTTCTATTTTTCTTTTTGTCACGGATGGCAATGCCATGGGGTTCATTCATTTGAATGTTCATCCATGATTTATAATGAATTTGTACCTAACTCTTAATTTAATGTTAGTTCACTCTTAATTAACTTCTAGTTAAATTGTAGTTCACTTCCAATTCAATTCTAGTTAACTTTTAGTCCACTTTCAATTCACTTCTAATTGACTATTAATTAACTCTCAGTTAAATCCAAATTAAGTCCCAATTAAGTTTTAATTAAATTTGATTTAACTCCTAATTAAATCCTAATTAAGTTATAGTTAACTCTTAGTTAAGTTATAGTTGACTCCCAAATAACTCTAAGTCAACTTCAAGTTAAATCCCAATTAACTTTCAATCAAGTTTCAATTAATTCATAATTGACTCTCAATTAGGAAGGTTATTAAAAAGCTTATTTACTTGATGCACACATAGAAGCCTCCATGGAAATTTCCTTTAATTGGGTCCCCAAAGGGGTATAAATAAAAGTGGGGCCCCTTATTTACTTTTAGTCCACTTTCAATTCACTTCTAAATTGACTATTAATTAACTCTCAGTTAAATCCAAATTAAGTCCCAATTAAGTTTTAATTAAATTTGATTTAACTCCTAATTAACTCCTAATTAAGTTATAGTTAACTTTTAGTTAAGTCATAGTTGACTCCCAAATAACTCCAAGTCAACTTCAAATTAAATCCCAATTAACTTTCAATCAAGTTTCAATTAACTCATAATTGACTCTCAATTAGGAAGGTTATTAAAAAGCTTCTTTACTTGATGCACACATAGAAGCCTCCATGGAAGTTTCCTTTAATTGGGTCCCCAAAGGGGTATAAATAAAAGTGGGGCCCCTTATTTCCTTTAGTTTGTTTAACACTAATCTTAAGCATGATCTTGCACCATAGCCTTACCAAGTTCTTTTCATGAACTCATGTTTGCATATGTTAACATAATAAATATTTGTTTTCACATTTGTCTTGCACATATCGTTATCTTGTGTTTTTGTTTTTAAATCACATAATCTTGTTTTGTTCCTTGTTTAAAAGTTAGATTTAGACCTTTCCTTTAGCTTTTATTCTTGTGGATCTTCATGTCCTTAACACTCTACGCCTTTGAGTCTTTCCATCTTTCTTTCTTTATTTTTTTTTCTTTGTTTCTATCTCTATCTATCTATGCTTTTGTTTATTTCTAGTTGTTTTTTTTGTTTTTTTTTCTCTATTTGTTTTCTCGATCTCTCTCTTTCTGCACCTCTAAGTCTCTCTCTTTCTTTTTGGGTTTCTCTCCATCTTTTTCTCTTTGTCTTTTTTCTTTATTTATTTATTTATCTTTCTATTTTTCTTTCTTCTCTCTCTATCTCTGCACCTCTAAGTCTCTCCATCTTTTTGTCCATCTTTTTTTCTTTTTCTATTTGTTTTTTTTTCCTCTTTTTGTTAGCCTTGACATCTCTAAGTCTTTTCATTTGTGTCGTTTTTTTTGTTTTTCCTTCTTCTCTTTCTCTATTTGTTTATCTTTCTATTTTTGCACCTCTGAGTTTCTCCATCTTTTTGTTTGTCTTTCTTTCTTTGCCATGTTTTGTTCCATTTGTCTATGTCTTTGTTTTTTTTATATATTTTTTTTTCTTTATCTTTCTCTCTTTGTGTGCCTCTAAGTCTCTCCATCTTTTTTTTTCTCTGTTTTTGTTTTTTTTTGTCTTTTTTTGTCTCTATTTGTTTCTATGTTTTTCTCACTATTTCGT
>Ga0209208_10003242_pt1 | contig 23370 bp, 17 predicted proteins | sample S1TSphfallax_3_FD_187694 | JGI IMG/M metagenome (GOLD analysis project Ga0209208, IMG submission 187694) | Host-associated microbial communities from peat moss isolated from Minnesota, USA - S1T2_Fd - Sphagnum fallax MG (SPAdes) (version 2) | ecosystem: Host-associated > Plants > Peat moss >...
TTTGCGGCATTGTTTATCGTTCTCGAGTTCTGTAAGCTTCGCCTCTTGTGTTCTTTAATCCCAGCTTGTTTTTTTGCTGTCCCGCTTCAGGGTAAGTTGTTTTTTTTTTTTTTGTGGGTTGTTGAGTTTTTAAAACTCTGCATACCGCTGCAGCTCGTATAGTTGTTGTTTTTGTGGTATACCGAGTTCTTTCTTTCTTTCTTTCTTTCTTCCACGAGTGTTTATCGTCGGGTTCTTTGAGCTCTGTAGCTTCTGTTTTAGTGTACACCTCAGCTCTTTTCTTGTGCAATTTTTTTTTTCTTGTTGGGTTTCTTTCTCCAGCTGTTGGAAGGTTCTTCTGGCAGCTAGCTCTTTCACTAGCTTTGTGTGAGCAGGTTAATGGTGGTTTTGGGTTTTGTAGCTCTTGATTGTCATTTTTTCTGCTGCATTTATCAGTTTGCCGCTGCTAGTTCATTATCTTTTTGCTTTATTTCGTGTTGTGTTTTGCTTGAAGCTTTCGTTGCTAATACTGCTGACCTTTTTCTGTAGTATACTACTGCACGCCTGCTGTACTATGCTTGGGATATGAACTGCAGACCGCTGTTGCCATAACTAACGTGTTCCGTATATATTGCAGAAGGTTAGAGGAGTATCGAGAGATTTGCAGCAATGGCTTTCGGATTAGGAAGAGGGTTGTCGACTCCTTTGATGGTGATCAACTTCATTTTGTACCTCATAGCCGCTGCACTCGCCGGCTGGGCTCTTAACCGCAACATCAATGCAGGCGCGGGCAAGTTTGAAGGCCCTCTTGGTACTTCTCTCTGAAACTCTGACCACCTCAAGGCAACCATGGCCGATTGTATTGTAGTATATTGTTGCTCCTTGAAAGTCAGCTGAAGATCGGCAATGCCGTACGTGGGTTGCAAAGGCTCTGGTGCTTGTACTGATGGACACGTCGTTGCTGTTGTTCTTGTTGCAGGAAATGCAGCGACGCTATGGTTTCTACCCATGGCGCTCACAGCAAGCGTGGTGGGACTTGCCTCCGTGCTGACCGGCACTCACCACCTACGCGTCTGGCGCAACGACAGCCTCGCTGCCGCGTCTGCCGCTTCCCTCATCGCATGGATGCTCACCCTCCTCGCAATGGGGTAAGAGGAGCTGCTCACCCTCAGCTCTTGTACTACTACTACTCATGCGGCTCTCACTAGAGTGTCCATAGCTCTCAGAACTTAGAAGAAAAATATTCCTGCAAAACATGAAGACTAACAGGCCATTCAGCTGCAACACTCTACAGAACTACATGACTGAGAGCATAAGTCTCTACCCACTTGTGTTTTCTTCCTGTAGATTCATCATATTCCGAGTTTGATGTCTGTGGGTGCAGGCTTGCTTGCAAGGAGATTCATGTAGGAGGTGGTTACCGCCTCAAGAGATTGGTAAGGAAATCTTTTACAGCTTGTTAGCCGGAAGCTGCTTTAAAACTATCATCTGTGCAACACCAGCAGCTAACTAGTAGCTGGGTGTTATGCATCCTGCAGTAGTGATAAGTTTCTAAGTTGCTTTGAAACTTCTGTCATTTCACACACTGTGTGTGGGGCTGGTTTTGGTGTTTTGCAGAAAGCATTGGAAGGGTTGATGATCATTTTGTCCTTCTTTGAGCTGTTGTATCTGCTGTCACTTCATGCTGGCATTGCTACAGAAAACATGGGAGCTGGCAATAACAGGTCGGGCCTCAAGGGAGGCAATAACTATGGCACTCCTGCTGCTGCAGCTGTCTAGAATTCTTCACTGTTAGATCATGCTTGAATCTGGTTACTATGTGTTGTTACTCAGCTTCTATGGTTGACTGGAAGCAGCACCTGGTTTGCTGTCTTCAGGTGGTGAAATGTTTGAGGGCGTTGTTGTAAGCTTGTTCTTCCATGAATGTTTCTTGGTCCAAATTTGCGGATTTGTAGCTTGCAGACAAAATGGCACAGACAGTGCTATGTACAAATTGTAAGCATAGACTGTGCATCATGCTCACCGTGGATTTTATATTGTTTCCTGTGCAATGTAATGTGGCCATTCAATGTTTCTCTACTGCTTAATTACTGACATTGCTTCACATTTGGTAAGATCCCTAGATCATCTTATGTTGGGTACTCCTATCATGTTTTTGTTTGTTGCTCTCACAAACAATTCCACAGAAATCATTGTTTGTGCTCTCCCTTAGCACCAGAGTCTGCCATCTTCCACTATCAGATTCACCAATGGCACAATTTCATAAGACTGGTGGTTTAACAATTTACAGCTGAACTTTGCAAGAATATGTTACTAACTGCACATGATTTTGTTACACCATTGTTCTCAAGTCTCTTCCTTGGTTGCTGGGCACTTTTGCTCCTGGTAACTGTGAATACTAGTCTCTTTGCGAACACATGTGTATTTGGAATGGAGCTTGTTGCAGCATTATTTCCTATGACAGCTCCTAACATTCCCAAAGAATGTCTGCTAAATGCACCATTTTGAAAAACTTCCAACAGATTTATGGTGCTGCCTTTTTTAACAGTTTCTTTTCATCAAAATCTAGATGTGTGACTATGTGAGATTTCAGTCTTACTCTTTTTTGATAGAAGAATGTGATAGTTTGTGTGGTGACATAATTAAGCTGAGTTTGCATTGTTTGTGGCTCATTTGTGGGTTATGGATTATATTGCCCGTGCAATTTTGCAACACAAGATGTGGCATCCCATTAATTTCATAGCAGTTTGTGAATGATAATTGATGGCAATAGTACTCCATATTGAGGGATATTTCTTTGCCTTATTCTATTCTTTTTTCATACGTGTCATGGCAATATGTGATGTAAACAGCATGATGTATCACTTCATTCATGCAATGTTTGTGTCATTTCATTTATCTAGTTCCACAACATAAACTATGACATCCCATTAATTTGCAACATTATATGATGATTTATGTTTCAACTAATGTGATGTAGTTATTAATTTGTTATCCTGTTTTGTTTCATACTTAACATGGTGTTTCGTAACGGAATGACCATGAGATTTCACTATTTCTATGTCATGTTTTTGTTACATCATTCTTGCAATTTTGCAACATGAATTGTGGGACATTTTACTTAGTTTGTGATGATTTTTCAAATGACTTTGGGCAGTCTAGTGGCCAAGTGAGATAGTGCTGGCTTTGTTTCATCCACATCAAAACACAGACGAAAAGAGGGAAATCTATATCCATGGCTACTGCCCACTGAGCAAAATCAATGTTTTCATTCCCGCAACATAGAGAGGGCTGTAGAATTTCGGGGGGAGTACAGAAATATGATTCTCACGATGTCAGCCTTCTTGTCTGTGGCTACATTACTGCCACTTCAAACGTTTTGGGTTAGCTGAAATGTACAGGAGAACTACCTCTTCAGGTGGGTCATGACACACACTACTCTTCAATATGGCTTTGTATTGGTTGATTTCCTCCTACATCTGCTTTCCCATTGATCCTCCATGATTGTAGGAATTTAAGTGAGCCACCTTGGCATTGAGTGCATGAATCTTTTCTCGAATTCTTTTCTTTGCAAACCTGTGGCAACAAGAAGAACAACTCTTGACACTTTTGATGTCTATTGACATTAACTAGCATTACATATGCAAAAATGGATTTGGACTTGTTAATACTATAACTTGGCAAAGAAAAATGATCAGGCACAAAGTCAGGTGCTGGTAGACCATTTCACATGCTGGTAGATGATCAGTGCGGTCAAAATACTTAGTCATCACCTTGATTCTGAATGCTAGTGACTAGCCTGCCACAACTCCCCTACTGACTTCATGAGCCCCTGATGGTGGGTGTAAATAAATCTACAAAAATCTGCTCAAAATTTTGAGCAAACAACCTTACAAAAATCTGCATACTGAGTTTCTTTTGCATTTCTGGAGCAATAAAAATACTATGTTACCATAACATTGGCTACCACTAAAATCTACATATCTTCAAAAGCAGTGAATAATACACTCATTCAAGCAGCAACAAGCACTTGAGGGTAAGCTTCATGTTTTAAAGTTACCCCTGTACAAGCAAGCATCTAACCTAAGGCTTACTTCATAAACACATGAAACATATGCTGAGCAAATGTCTAACATGTAATGATACTCCAACTATTATCAGACCCTAGTGGAAGCTTAAAATAACTTCTCGCCATGGAGTGTAACAAGGCTGTAAGAATGCAAACCTGTAGCTGGTCCACTGAGTGTAGACAACTCTCAATTTCACTCCTTAGATACAAGACTTGATTAATTAGCAACCGAGATGGGCGGGACAGCAGAATATGTCATTCACTCTCCAAAAGGTCCTATTGCAGTAAACTGAAATGCACAATATAAGTTGTTTGAACTGAAATGTAGAAAACTTTGAGCAAAATTCCTCCAGATGTGGCAGATCTCAGGTCTTAAAAATCATGTTGCTTATATAATTGTGGATCAAGTAAAGTTAAGAAGTCCTCTCTACATATCATATCCAAGTGAGGAACGACTGTCATATGTATTGAGACACCAACAATCTAAAATTATTACATCCTAGGAGTTTCCTGGCAGGGTTACTTGTCCTATGTAACTGTGAAAGGAACACAATTGTGATACAAAAGGAGGATTTCTAAATTTGGTATAAGAGCTGAATGGGCTGCCTGAAAACTACCTGCATATGTTGAATATTTTTGGAGAGATGCAGCAGCTTCTAAAGGGCCTCCTGCAATTTCAGAAGTCTTTGAGCTGCGAGAGTCAACACACAAACTGCACAATCAATCAGCTTGGTAGAGCTTTGGTACATTGGGACACTGGGCTTCATGAACTCCTAGAATACTTGCTTCCTGACCCCATACCTTTTGTGTAAATGTTATTGACTTTGTGAGTGAATAAGATCCCAGTTCATGGATAATCTACCTAAGACATGAGAATGTTTTGCAATTAAGCAAGTTGGCTTACCTTCATCTCCACTAAACCACCCTCTAGCTCACAAGTTACTCTCAGACCCTTCTTAGCACCCATTCCTTGATTCCCACAGCCAACCTTCAATCCTAGGATGGCAGCAGGGATGAGAGACCCACCTGCTACCTTCCTTTTGGGTGCAGAGTGTTGCCAGTTTATGCTTACTCTTCTCCAGTTCCTCAGATACCTCATCCAAGTCACCTACAAAATAAAAGCATACACTAAATGTAGGGATGAGTATCCCACAAACAAAATCAAAAGCTGATCCTGAGCCAATTGAAGAAGCACTGTGTATCTGAGGAAATGCAGCTTGTAGTACAAACAAAAACTCTTCCTTTGAGCTGATTGTTCTCTAGATAAGTGTGTTGTGAAAAACCTCAAGAACAAACACAATTTTTCTGTTTTTTGTTATTTGGCTTTCTTCAGCCTAAACTCTAAAAATCCCATGGGTGCACCCATGCACAAATGTTCTTTTCTAGGTCACAGCTGCTGCTTTAATCGCCATATTTCTTCCAACACTGATAGTGGAAGTATCCAACATGCTCTTGTGCACTGGTCTTTGCCTTCCCCATGTTTTGCAACTTTCCAATATGCCCTCCAAAGCTTTTTACTTCACATCCCATGAAAGACAACTTAGGGTGGGGCCACACGTGGTGGTAAGTCAGAGTTAACTCAGAGTTAGTTGCGGTTAAGTTAATGTTGCGACCACACATACAGAGAGGTAGCTACCTCTAAATCCTACACGGATGCTGACGTGGAGGGGAGAGGTAAGTCAAAGTTAGCTAACTCTCTTCCTACCTGCAAATCTACAAAAACTGAAGATTTTTTTGAAAAAAATGCCAGAGCTAGAGTTAACTCTAAAAAAAAACCCCACGTAACTCAGTGGTAACTTCGTGTTCAGGCCTTTGACCCTGGCGAGCACTCCTGCCTAACGCCTTCGACTTTGGCGAGGACTCTTGTGGAAGAAGAAAGCTCTCAAGCAGAGTCCGGCAGAGACGCTCTTGGAGAAGGAAGCTTTGAAGCAAAGTCCGACAGAGATGCTGTTGGAGAAGGAAGCTCTAAAGCAGAGTTCGAAAAAGTGCAAAGGGGACGCTAATGGCGGTGATGATGGCCCCCAAAAAAAAAGCTTGGTAGCATCATCACATGATGTGTGGTCACTGCTTTGAAGAACCTTGAAAAAATTAAGTTCAACCTTGCTCCAAAGGTGTATGTGTGGACAAGCAATAGACAAAAAGTTAGGAGGCAGATGAAAAGTTAGTGGTAGCTAACTTTAGAGTGGTAGGTGTCACTTTTCTAGACGTTATAAAAAAAAAATGGCAGAATGTGTTACCTCCAAGTGTGGCACCACCTCTAGTGAGACAATTGTCACCGCAACAGATATCACCACGTATCTGTGTAACGTGTCTAAATCGGTTCAAAAGAAAATTAGCATTCAAAACCCAAAAATACTAACAGATATTGATTTTATATGGATCAGATGTTTTAAGGAAATAGTGACCATGATCAATATTGTAACCAAAACGAATTCCGACCACAGCAAAGCAAATTTCTCTAACAAAACAACATCTAGGCTATCTATGAAGCAAGGTAGTTTGTTTTGTTTTGTTTTGTCACACTGAGATCTCCCAAGCCACACGGCACTTCATGCTGTGTGCCCTTGGTATCTTTGGAAAGCTGTGAATGAGTAAGGGGTGCATCAATTTGGTTTGAGACTGCTTGGAGCTACAATGTGGAAGCTATTGATTATTGAACCATTTTTTCAATGAAAACTAAATAAAATCAAAATTGAAAACTTTATTGGAATTTTGCAAGTGTTCTTGGTGTTGTTGGAAAGCCCTCAAATGACTCAGATTTAATAAAGTTTGTTTCAAAGCTAAGGTGTGGAAGATATTGGTTTTTGGTACCTTTTGTTGCTGAAAATTTGAACAAATTGCAAAAATTGAGTTTGGAAGGAAAGATTAGTTGAGCCCTCAATGCGTTCACTAATTATAATTAAAAGTAGCAAACAACAGCAAATAAATAAATAAATAAAAAAGATGGCTATGCACACACAACATCATGGGCAAAAGGGTGAGGCCATTTCCCGACATTGAGGTCTGGGATGGCAGATTGAAGAATTTTTTTTTCTAATTTCATGTTGAACAGGTGCAATTTGATCACCATTACCAGTGTATGATCAAATGATAATCAAAGGAAGATTATATCACATAATGTGGTCAAGAAAATGACATAATCTGCCACCCCAGACCATAATGTGTGGTGGATACTGGATTACCCCTTATTAAGATTCCACAAAAAACGCTTGCAAATCTGATTTTTTTACATAGGCATAATGTACCTCCTGTTTTGTACAAAGGCATTAATAATATGTTTAAAGGTGCCTTACAAAATTTCAATATTTGTTTTTCAACAAATTTTGTGACTTTCTCAACAAAAGATTGGGAAATTTGTGGAAATTTTCGTTTTTCTATTTTAAATTCGTTTAAATTTGCTAAATTTTTTGGGGAAAAAAAATCTCCAAATTTTCGATATCACCACTAAAATAAATTAAATAATTTATAAATTAAAAAAAAGTTTTAAAAAAACCCTGCTTGAAATAGAATACGAAATTTCTGGAGTGCTACCTATTTTGCAGGTTTGTTCATAATTTACAAATGGGGTTGGGAAGAATACGTGGGATCAGAATGTGATATTGTGTTGCTTGTTCATTACGCCAAATTCTCTCGAAATTCAGGAATCTTACGCAAATGGATCCCCACCAATTGCTGGAAACTTTCGCTCGCAGTCAGTCTATTTGTTTGTAAGATGTTGAATTTGCATAAAATTCAAAGAACTCCTCATCATCATTGTTGTTTTCAGTTGAGAACTTGTTGTGCCGGGGTGGGTGTTATTAGTTATTACGGTAGTGGTGGTGGTGGTGGTGGTCGTCGTCGTCGTCGTCAAAGAAGTTGAGCGATGAAGGATATCGTTGGCGGCCTTGGTGATCCATTCAAGCTTTTTTCTTGTCTTGAAACGGCGAAAGGCCTAAATTGTTCTTCTTTCTTTTTCCCCTAAGCATTGATCCCAATCAAAAAATTTGTAATCGACCGACAAGTCCCTGAATCTTGTTGCTTACATAATATGTGAATCAATCAAATCAATCTTGTTGAAAACAAGATTGTATTTGTATCATCTTGTGTGCGCGTGTCTGTTGATTCTGAAATATTTATTATTTCTTTGCCTTCTTCTTTTTTGGGTGTGTGTGTGTTTTGTTTTGTTTAAAGTCATTCAATTCCTGTGGAATTGGCCGTGAAAAGGGAGGGATTGATTCTTTCCTACTTAACAAAACAACAACAACAGCAACCAAAGAGTTCCGGGGATCAAGCACCAAAATTAATTCGCACCAAAATCGCTGGAAATCACCCATGTGACCCAAAGGGTTTCAATCTGTCTTCAAAATTAGGTCTGCCTTGTTGTCTGAACGAGATCACTGTAGTGATGACGATGGGTTGAAAGGAAGAGACGGACGAGGAAACGAAGGAAGAGGAGGAGGAGGAGGAGGAGAGGGGTTGTTAGTGATTTAGGGGAGAGAAAGAGAAGGTGAGGAAGACATGGGATTTTTGGGGGAAGAAGGAAGAGAGATAGGTGGAGAAAGGAAGACCCTGCTTTCGCTATATGCTGCCTAAGAAGAGAGGTACTGGGGAGGCTGAATTAACGAGCAATTCGGTGAAGAAGAGGAGGAACAGGTTGGAGGTGGGGATAGGGAGCGTCGTGGTGGTGGTGGTGGAGAAAAACAGAGAGTTCGTCATGGCTCCCAACAACAACAACAACAACAACTCCTTTGATGATGTTGAGATTGATGAGGATCTACATAGCCGACAGCTCGCTGTTTATGGGAGGGAGACTATGCGTCGTGTGTTCGGTGCTCATGTTCTTATCTGCGGTCTCCGGGGTCTTGGCGCTGAAATTGCGAAGAACGTGATTCTGGCAGGTGTGAAATCCGTGACACTGCACGATGTCGGGCAAGTCGAGATGTGGGATCTGTCAGCTCAATTTTACTTCACGGAAGAGGATATAGGAAAGAATCGGGCTTTGGCATGTGCGGAGAAGCTCAAGGAGCTGAACAAGGCAGTCACTGTTGTGACCAATACAGACGAGATCATCAGCGAGGATCTGCTTGCAAGCCATCAAGTGGTAGTCCTCACCGATGTCTTGTTGGAAAAGGCAATCGAAATCGACGAGTTTTGTCGTCGACATGAGCCAGTGATTGCTTTCATCAAGGCAGAGATTTGTGGGGTTTTTGGCTCTGTGTTCTGTGACTTTGGACCGTCGTTTACAGTCTTCGATGTCGATGGAGAGGAGCCTCACACGGCTATCGTTGCTTCCATCAGTAATGACAATCCTTCCCTTGTTGCAACTGTCGACGATGATCGTCTTGAGTTCCAAGATGGTGACCTTGTCATATTCTCTGAAGTTTGTGGCATGGTCCAGCTGAACGATGGTAAACCACGGCGGGTAAGAGATCCACGACCGTTTTCCTTTTTCCTGGAGGAAGATACTTCACGGTTTGGTGCTTATGAGAAGGGAGGCATCATCACTCAGGTCAAGCCACCCAAGCTACTGCACTTTCGCTCCTTGAAAGAAGCTCTGAGCAACAACAACCCTGGTGAGTTCTTGCTGAGTGATTTTGCTAAGTTCGATCGACCCCAACTCCTGCATTTAGCATTCCAGGCCTTGGACACATTCCGAGCTGAGTGGGGCCAATTCCCAGCACCGGGGTCCAAAGCCGATGCAAGTAAAATAGTTGGTCTTGTGCACCGACTCAATAAGAATCTACCTCCAGACCAGAGGCTTGAGACAATTGACGAGAATGTTCTGAAGCTTCTTGCAAGCGGATCAAGGGCTGTGTTAAACCCTATGGCAGCCATGTTTGGTGGAATTGTTGGCCAGGAGGTTCTCAAGGCGTGCTCAGGGAAGTTCCATCCCCTTTTCCAGTTTTTCTATTTTGATTCAGTGGAGTCACTCCCGGCAGAACCATTGCTGGCTGATGATTTGAAGCCTAGGAATTCCCGTTACGATGCGCAGATAGCAGTGTTTGGGCACAAGCTGCAACAAAAGCTGGGAGACTCCAAAGTATTCTTGGTGGGAGCAGGTGCGATTGGTTGTGAGATTTTGAAGAATCTTGCACTTATGGGTGTTTCAAGTGGGCAGAAGGGAAAGCTTTTCATTACTGATGATGATGTGATTGAGAAGAGCAATCTTAGCAGGCAGTTTTTGTTTAGGGACTGGAACATTCGTGAAGCGAAGTCAACTGTGGCTTCAGCAGCTGCCAGAGCCATCAATCCTGCTGTGAAGGTAGAGGCTCTACAGAACAGGGTGAGTCCAGACACAGAAGATGTGTTTGATGATGCTTTCTGGGAAAACCTGGATGTGGTCATCAATGCCCTTGATAATGTGAATGCGCGTCTCTACGTCGATTCACGCTGTGTATATTTTCAGAAGCCTCTGTTGGAATCAGGTACCTTGGGAACAAAATGCAACACACAGATGGTGATCCCAAATATGACAGAGAATTATGGGGCATCCCGAGACCCACCTGAGAAGCAAGCACCAATGTGTACTCTCCATTCTTTCCCTCACAACATTGACCACTGTTTGACATGGGCACGTTCAGAGTTTGAAGGATTGCTGGAGAAGACTCCAGCAGAGGCAAATGCCTTTTTGTTGAAACCTGAGGAATACAAGACAGCTGTGAGGACTGCTGGTGATTCTCAAGCACTGGAACTCTTGGAGCATGTTGTTGAGTGCTTGGTGACAGACCGATGTGTGTCATTTGAGGATTGCATCAAATGGGCTAGAACCAGATTTGAAGACTATTTTTCAGACCGTGTGAAGCAGCTCACTTTCACTTTCCCAGAAAATGCAATCACGAACACAGGTTCTCCTTTCTGGTCAGCACCAAAACGTTTTCCAAAGCCTTTGGAGTTTACATCCACGGACCCAGGTCAACTTTCTTTTGTTGCTGCTGGTGCAATCCTCTGTGCTGAAACTTATGGAATCCCGATCCCTGATTGGGCTTGGGATGCAAAGAAGTTAAGTGAAGCTGTTGACAGTATCAAGCTGGCCAAGTTTGTGCCAAAGGAAGGTGTGAGGATTGAGACAGATGAGAAAGCCACAAATATGAATTCCATTAGCATAGATGATGAGTCACAGATAGAGCAGTTGATCGGGACTCTGGAGGAAGGGGTGAAAGATCTGCCAACAGGTTTTCATATGAACCCAATCCAGTTTGAGAAAGATGATGACACAAACTACCACATGGATTTTATTGCAGGCCTTGCCAATATGCGAGCACGAACTTACAGCATTCCTGAAGTCGATAAGCTGAAGGCCAAGTTTATTGCAGGTCGTATCATTCCTGCCATAGCTACAACCACAGCTATGACAACAGGTCTAATCTGCCTTGAGCTTTACAAGGTCCTGCTAGGACATTCTGTCGAGCAATACCGCAACACTTTTGTGAATCTTGCACTCCCTCTGTTCTCCATGGCAGAGCCTGTGCCCCCAAAGTTGTTCCAACACCTAAACCTCAAGTGGTCAATTTGGGACCGCTGGGTGATACCTGGGGATTTGACTCTAAGGGAACTGATTGCATGGTTTGACGAGAGGGGTCTGACTGCCTACAGTGTCTCATGTGGTCAGTCCCTCTTATATAACAACATCTTTGCAAAACATCAGGAGCGAATTGACAAGAAAATTTCTGACTTAGCTAGAGATATTGCAAAGTTGAACATTCCACCAAACCGCCACCACTTTGACATTGTGGTTGCATGTGAGGATGAGGATGGAAATGATCTTGATGTCCCACTGGTCTCCATCTATTTCCGGTGAAAGTTTTCAATCTATCCTTTCAATGAGTTGGGGTCTTGATTGTAGTGTTCACTTAAATGACATTTCTGTAAATAAATTAGACTGCCTTAGCAAAACATCCTTTTCGGTAGAGTGATGAGCTATTCTTGTATTGGACTGGTAACCTTGAACAATCCGAACTGCTGTAGAGCTGGAGCTTCTCCACTGCTATGCAATTTCCATTGTTTTGGTTCGAATGTGTAGTGTATCAGAATTGTAATACTGGAAGAAGCATCTATTATTAGAGCCTGAGAAGAGTTCATAGGGGGCTGCCACAGGCTTAAAGAGTGACACAATTGCTAATCTTGAACAATCTTAAAATTATGTTTCTAATGTTGAAGAGGATTAGGTGATGTGTTTGTCTTGATGGAGATGAAATGGAGAATCAAACTGTTGCCATTGTTGGAACTTCATTGTTGTTAAGTAGTCTGTGAATTGCAGTTTTATTGCTGCAACTGGAATACTTTGAGTTCATGAATGCTCGCCTGCACTGCATTTTCAAGTGGGTGCTTGAGATCTGCTCCAAGCAGGTCATGATGCAATATTGCTTTTACTTCCAAGGTGGGGTTTGCATGTTATAACTTCACCAAGTTGAAAATGGAAAGAGAAGGCCCTGAAAAAATGAATAAGACTACCTCCAGAAAAGCTTGCAGAACAGGTTTTGGGTCTCTATGCATAAAGCTTCGTCATATCAGCAGCCCTCAAAAGATCCCTAAATCTCTGTACAGGATTCCACCTGATTGCATCATCTTCTTCTTGTTTGAAACTGGAGCCTTGGGAGACTTGCTCAAGAATGTGGCATCAATTGTCTTGTAATGGTTATGGATCTCATCAGAAGCTATTTTCAGACAATGATCAATCATGTCCTCATATTTATCAGAGATCACTGCAAGTGTTTGGGTCACAAGAATAACTGCCCAACAATGGCCAAGATGTCAAGCTTACAACCAACATATGCACAAATGTTTTCATCACATCAATACTACTTGCTGAAGAAATTTCCCTGCAGGAACTTGACTTAAACAGATAAAGCAGGAAAAAAATTCTCAATACAGAATTGTAATTCATGAGTATGATAAGAATCCTTGGATAACATCCTGGAATCTGTTTGCATAAGGGGTGAATATCTGAATGCAGCAAGCTTCTGGAGAATTAATTCAAATAAACAAAATTCCAGGGAATATACATGCAAATATTCAGAATTATTTAATCCTCAGGAGTGATTTCAAGAACTCAAAAGAAGTAGATTGGAGACGTAGCAAATGAAGGTTCATGTAAAGGCGGTGTCTAATGTAGGAAGAGTGGAAATATGTATTGAGATTCACAAAAAAAATTTGTCTCAGATCAAATAGCCCATAGACGAAGGAATGGCAGTGTCTAAGGTCATTAGCACATAAATAGTGCATAGCTTGATAACTCTGTTTCCAAGTTGCTTCTGTCCTTACACTTTGTCTTGTATTTTCGATGAAGACAATACTGACAGTTTGCAAGAAATCCCCTCTATTTGATTTGAGAGATGCAAATCCAATTCACTGACAAAACTCAAAGGATTCAAGGCTTGCGAACAATCTTCATGTCTTGCAAACAGATTAATTTGCATACATGTTTGATCTGAAACTTCTGTGTTGGAGTTGTTTGAGGGTGGATAGTGATGAAACCCCATGCCCTTTATCATAATTTCTTACCCATCTCTATCCATCTCTTGCCTTTCTGATGGCATGTCATTGGAGTATCTGCTGCACATGCTCAAGATTCAATCTGCAATTCAATGATCATTTGCAAAGTGGAGAGCATGCATTCCTGTTTGGAGGTTCTGGAACCGATCTCTCTTTAGCTGGAGAGCTAGATTGTTTGCTCCCTACACTCCTAGTTCATAATGAGTGGCTGCTTGAATATCACAACAATGAGCATGCCCAGAATCTTGATCCTCGATGCTGAGGTGAGCTCAAAAGCTTGAATGCAAATTTCATATATGGTTTGTCGACAAAATAGCTTGTGTGAGGTGCTCCCATACCTTGACCTCGAAAAAAAGCTTCTTGTGTGATTTCAGATCAGATTGGGTTTGATGGTGGTGCCGACAATAGTGATCCAGCTTGCGATGCTATTGATGGTGCAAAGGACTATGTTCTTGAGCTTGATACATGGAGATGTTTGGCAAGCATGCCTCCCTCTATGTTTCTATTGACTATCATTAAGGTATATTTTAGAACTTGAGTCACTCAAGTAACACATGAGTGATCCTTCACAAGAGATGAAAACAAGGGGTGAAACACCTAAATAAATATAGAACTAAAACTAAATAGTAGCTAAACTAGTGAGATTCTAGAACTCTAATAAATGTAGTTAGCATGTGGTGGTGGCTAGCCCCAAGGAGAGGAGGTATCTATTAACATGACAAACCAATTTAACATCCCATGTAGACTAAAGCAAGGGGCAAGGGGCAAGGTTCAAGACAACAAAACAAGATTTGAGTAGGTTGATCCATTGCCTAGGGGAATATGACAAGAGGCATATTGGAGTGACATGTATTTGAAGTGAGTTTGAAACGAGGTTTTAATCATTTGGTGTAGTCTATTGTAATTGAAAGTAGGCAAAATGTGAAGTAGCCAAAGTGTTTGTCTATTGCTTGACTTGAACAATGAATTGGTGAAGACTAGGATCTTTCTAAGTAGAGCTCTTTAGATAGAAGAGTTGCGTGGGATTGAAAAAGGAGATTTATGTAGGAAACACATTGATAGAAATAGGAGATTTTGGTTGGTGTACATGTGTACGGCTTGTTGGCTTTGCCTATTGTCGACTAATGTTAATTTTGCATGGTTGTTGTAGGTGATAGAGTTGGAAAATCAAGAATTTCAATGATCATTGATTGAAACAACAATCATTTGTAGATGGTGGAATCATGGATTGTTAATGTGGAGGCTCTAAGTCTCTCCCCTTCTTTTGTTTTCTCATTTGCTCTTGGATTGCTATTTGTGATAGCTATTTGTCAAGGCTAAGATCAAGGTTCATAACTTTTAGGCTAATAACAAGATTGAATTGAGTTGTTTCATCATGTTGTGTTATTGTTTAGGGTCATTTTTGTTACATTCTCTTGGGCCTACAAATTTCTTCATCCGCAATTAAAATGAAGATTTTAGTCATAAAAGGCAAGGTTAAGGGGTAATAATGTGGAGGTGTGGAGGTTTTGAGTGTCCTTTTGGTTTTTTTTCCATTTGTTCTTGTTTATGATACTATCATGCCATTTGTTATTTTCACCAACTCTTCATCAAGGCTAAGATCAAGGTTCATAATCTTTAAGTGAAAAATAATATTGAATAGAATTGTTACAATGTGTTGTGTTAGCAAAATGGGCCATTGTTGTTACATTTTCTTCCCAATGCCTTTGTCATTGTATTCTCTTGGTGAATCTCTATTCAAAAGAAAAGGCCATTATGAAATTAGGTTGTACAAAAATATCCAAATTTACTTATAGTGTTATTGATAGAAGGAAACAAAATGTCTAAGCAAATAATTGGTTTTTTTTCTCCTTCTTACTCTAGTTAATTGTTTTTCCTTCTTACCTTGTCCAAGTTTTGGGCTCCATGAATTATTGTGAATGCTCGCAATTGGAGGGGCAACAACATTCTTGTTTTGTTTGAATAGTAGGATTGCAATGAAAAGTAGTAGGTAGGGGATCACAAGAACTTGTTTGTTTTTCAATAAACAGAATAATTTATTTTTTAGAATTGAGGTGGATAATAAAAAAAGATATAAAAGAGGGTTGCATTAAATGAAACTAGAAATGATTAGGTAGTTGGGCAAGTCTATAGCCAAGCAAGTCATAGCAATGAAATTTTTTTGAAGATGTGAATCGTTTTGTCAATATTTCAATTATCTAATCACAAGATGATAAGAACTATATCGAGATCAATTATTTAACTACTAGTTGTTAAATCCATTGAAGATGTGAAAAAAAATGTTTGATTACATTATGGTAGGTTGGGTGTGAACTAAAATTTTAGAGCATGCATGTAGAAAATATGTATGTATTTCTCAAATATTGATTGCCAAATGGCATATACAATATGTTTCATCAACTCATGTAATTGATTTTATTTTTATTCATGTGAAATGAAACCCATGGGTCACACAATAGAATCTCCATAATTGATGTAATGGGGAATTTTTTTCTACAACCTTATGGATAACAATTTGTCCCAAATCCAATGGTTTTTTAATTTTAAGAAAAAGACGCATTATCATAGTTCTTTATGTAGTTTCAAATAGGTCTTTAAAAAGCTTGCAATAAAATTAAAAATCAAAACAAGATTACAAAGATTGACATGAAAATTCAATAGAGTTTATTTGTATGTTCCAAAGTGAAGAAAAATTCAATAAATGAATTTAATCTTCTTAAATACATCAAAAAATGATTTTCTTAAGATTGACCAAAAAATGGAAAAAAAATTATTCTTTTTTAACAATTTAAACCTTAAATATAAAATTGGTGTTATCCATTCTTAAAACAATCATTGATTTTTGGTGGAAGTAGTTCCAACCTTGAAATTGATACCCTTGTTGAATTTCTAATGTTTTTCAAAAGTTGGTTGTTGTTCAAAATTCACTAAGGCAGTATCTTATATATAAAAGCAACAATGGTGTCTGTCTGTGTGGGTAGTGCCTGGAAGATTCTTCCAATCACTACCCGTTCCCTGTGGAGTTTCCCCCAGATGTAACTTCCAAGATGTAACTAACTCCAGAGAAAAAAGAAATCAGGGGCAGTCTGATTTTTTGAGGTAAAAGATTTGGTAGACCAGAAAAAAAAATATTTAGGACTTGGACAGCCCAAAATCATTTTATTTATTTATTTTTGTATTGACCAAGACTACCTTGTTTTTCTTTTACCTACTGTCCATCCCGATTAAGGGGATGGATGAAATGTCCGTCCGGCTTGATGACGGGACGGATTTAGGGGAAGACCAAAAAAAAAATATTTAGGCCTTGGACAGCCCAGAATCAATTTTTTTTTTTTTTTTTGTATTGACCAAGACTACCTTTTTTTTCTTTTAGCTACTGTCCGTCCCAATTAAGGGGATGGATGAAATGTCCGTCCGGGTTGATGACGGGACGGATTTAGGGGAAGACCAGAAAAAAAATATTTAGGCCTTGGACAGCCCAGAATCAATTTTTATTTTTTTTGTATTGACCAAGACTACCTTTTTTTCTTTTAGCTAATGTCCGTCCCAATTAAGGGGATGGATGAAATGTCCGTCCAGCTTGATGACAGGACGAATTTTAGAGAAGCTTTTTTTCTTTTAGCTATTGTCCCGTCCCAATTAAGGGGATGGATGAAACCAAGTTTAAAGAAACTAGGGGACTTCACAGTGGCTGAAGGTCAAAGGCACCCACTAGTCTATATTGAAGTGATAAGTTGTCCTTATTGATTAATGTCAATATTATATATTCAGTAAGAAACTTTGGAAATGCATATTTTTTTTTTAATAAAATTTAAATTGAACATTTAAGTGTCTATTTGTAGCCCTTGGAAAGAGTTTTCCAATGTCATAGTCCCAATCAAAGTTGATTTGGCAAGTTTGAAATTGTTGATAAAATAAAGTTCAGTAGGCAATTTCAATAGTTCCATAAGTGTTTCAATAGTTCATTATGTATTTTTTGGGAATTATAAAACTATTTTTGATAGGTATTCATTGTTGTATAATTATTGTTTGCAATTATTTGTGTAGCTACTCTAAAACATGAATCAAAATTGTTCTTTTAACATCATCCTCCCTTCTATTTGGAATTATGTGCTTGTAAATTTGAATCAACAAATGGAAACAAGTGAAATTTAATACTTTGGTTATGAAAAACAATGATGTGAACATCAAGTGCATAATCCAATTTGTACCATGATTCGCATGTTGTTGGTTCCATCTTTTGATAAAACCTTTTGAGGTCTCCATGGTTGTGATGGGTTTTTTTCCTCTATTGGTGGTAAGTGAACCAATTTTTGCCAAATAGGTAGAATGGATTGGTATCATCCCTTGATCTCAATATCTCCAAGCTACTCATAAGGTTCAAAAATGTTTTCTTTCATTGTCTTTTCTAATGAAATTGACAAATTGAAAACTACTTGGGGCTTTAATGATTTTATTATTCTCATTCATTTGGTGGCATTTGTAGTTTCATAGGCTTAGTTTTTTAGGAGTTTAAATTTTTCACTCTTAATCATAGTGTCTTTTGCCCAAGCCAAAGGTGTAGAACGCACTTCATTCATGGTGTCTTTAACATTCTCATTCAAACTAGGTGGAGACTAATCACATGCTCATAAATATGTTACAAGTGGTGTTGAATGTTGTGCCTATTGAATCTTTGTAAATTGTTGAACATGTTCATAGTGTTGATTGATTATGTCAAACACATTCAATTTTAATTTCAATATGGCAATAAAAGGAGAACATTCTTGCATTTGGTGATCTTTCTCATCACAAAATTAGTAATAATCATTTCAACCTACTCTTGACATGATAATTTTTTACCACAACTCACTAAGTCATAACTCTATTGTATGGTTAATCAATTCTTCCAATATATATTCTAAAAAAAAGAAATGCAATAACTTTTTAGATTTTTCAGAATTTCTTGTAGTACATCCAAATTTTGGTTCTTCAAACTCTTGACTAGTAGTCCTCCTCTAGGTGGCTTGATATACAAACATATTATAATTTAGTAAAAACATTTTTTTGGTCTTGCATTGTTTAATTTCTACAATATAACATAACTTTACATTTCTTGTAAGTATATTTTTTAGGTAAAATACAAAAATATACATTGATCATGATTTTGTAAGAACTTTGTTTCCTACAAATATAATGAGGCAATATTTAAAATATATATAATTGATATACAAATTGAAAATTTTGGTTTGATGTTCATGAAATGGTCACCAAATTGAAAAAAAAATCTAATTGTATTACATAAGTACCAATTTTTATGGAAAATAATTAAATGGATTTTCAAATATTTTGCAAGGAAATTGAAGATCAAAACAAGATTACAAATAGTGACACAAAAATTCAATAGAGTTTATTTATGTATTCTATCGCAAAGAAAATTGCATAAATGAACAAAAACCTTTTTAAATTCCTTAAAAGGTGGTCTTTCATGGAATTCCTATGAAAAGAACATGCTCCTTTAAGAATCTAAGACTTAAATACTAAACAAAAAATTGATGTTGTCCATTCCCAAAACAATCACCAATTTTTTAATAAAAGTAGTTCCAACCTTGAAATTGGTTGATACATTTGTCAAACTTTTATTGTTTTTTCAAAAATAAATCATTGTCCAAAACTCATTAAGGTGGTACCTTTATTGAAGTGGTAGAGTTGGTCAGTGCCAAGCAATAAAATATTTTTGGTAAGAAACTTGGGAAATTCATAATATCCTTTAAACATAATCCAATTGATTTGATTTTTGAAATCATTAATAAAATAAAGTTTGATAGGTAATAGTTCTATAGATATTTCAATAAGTATTTTCGTAGTTTGGTAGGTATTTTTGGTAATTTTTTAAAAAAATTCAATAAGAATTTTTTGTAATATTTTTTGTAACTATTTTTTGTAGTTATTTTTGTAGATGCTCTAAATTACTAATAAAAAATATCCATTTAACAATGTTTTTGGAAATTATAATGACATTTTAAAAAGTTGGAATATAAGTGTTTGATTTGTATGCAAAATCCTAAAAATGAGGAAGAAATTATTTTCCCCCATTGTCTATTTTTAGACCTTTGATTTGTCTACCTATCTTTTTCTCTAGAATAGACTTGAACATATTGAATCTAATTAGGGATTTGGTCTTTGCTTGTGAAGAAGTAGACTTAAATTTTTTGGGGGCAAAATTAATAATAAATGTTGAAATAATGGGTAGAGGTCTTACTAATTTGATCTTGAAAAGACTATAGATATTGTTATGAACACTAAATTGAATCCAATATACATTCAATCTCCTTTAACTTAACTTGGGAATTTTATTCCTTATCTATGTTCTCTTCAACCACACCTCATAATTGTAATGCATCCTAGGTATTCCTAAGGCATGTTCTTTTGAATGAATTCATGAAAAGTCTTGAAGCTTAGATGTGCAAGCCTCTTATGCCAAACAAATTTCTTTGAATCTCTTTGTTTTGATAGACAATTTTGATTTTTAATAATAAGGTTTACTTTAGATGTACTCATAGTTTTTGCTTCTAGTTTGTAAAGTCCTTTTCCCTTTACTTTTCTACCCTTTAATACAATCTCTTTAATTTTGACCATTATAATTAAACAAATGTAGAGAAGAAATTGTAGTTGGTGTCTACTATGGTTGCTATAGATAGAGTATTTTTTAGAATATTAAGACCACACAAGACATTTTTTTATAGACTTTATTTCTTGTTAAATCTTATTATGATTATACTTTCACCCCTAGTTTGATGAATTTGTGCCCCTATAGTTGTGATTGCTTAAATTTTCATTTGGTTTGATTAAAAAACACTAGCAAGCTCATATCACCAACTACATATCTAGTGGCTCTAAGTCCAAAAATATTAAACTTCAATTTCTACCAAATATATCTAGTTCCATTGTGTTCCAAGCTTTCTTGCCTTTTTCTTTACTTCATTAAAGCAATTTAGTTGTGATTCAATCTAGTTAACTTGATTATATTTAAGAGATTTTGAAGTTTGATATTAAAATTTATTTAAGTTTGAAATTCTTTATTGATCAATAGTCTAACTAATAGCAATTGGAAGGTTTGGAGTTTTAGTTTTTCTATTGGTGAGAGTCCATGGATACCTTCATGAACATTAACTTCATAAATGCACTTTTTCTTTCAAATTTTGCATTTAGATATTGTTAGCATGCATTTGGATATGCAAAGATCCTAATGAATGGTGTAACATTACATTCAAGGTTTCAATTTGATGGCTTCTTCTATTGATGTTAGGAACTTATTAGATTATGTAATTTGACATAACATCAAATAACACATAACTTCTTTTTTAAGCATGTTCATCTTGAATGACCAAACTCCATATTTAGCATTTCCTTTTAGATGACTAGTTTTAGCTTTTTAATTTCAATTTTTAGATTTCAACTTTGAGTAGGAAAGGGGTGGTTATGAACGCCCATGTCTACTTGATCTCAATCACATCTTTGATCTCTTTTTGTGTTTGATATTCAAGTTGATACCTTCCTTCTTTTGATCTTGAGCTCTTAGTTTTTTTCTAGTTTGTCCCGTGGTTCAACAAGCCTATATTACATGTGGAGAAAATAAGTAGAAAGATTGATTTGAAAGATCTTATAAAAAAATCTAAGAGATTTCTTGATTTAAGAATATGGAAAAACATTTTAAAAAAAACTTGCTTTTATACCATGTATAACTTGATTTATTTAAGTAACACATGAATGATCATTTACAAGGGATGGAAATAAGGAATGAAACCCCTAATTAAATATACAAGCAAAAGATGATTAAGAGTAGCTAAACTAGTGAGGTTGAAAAATGGACTAAAAGCCTAATGAATGTAAGTAATTCATCGAAAAGATGAATATTCTTGAACCTTAATAAATTTAGGTAGTTGGTAGTGATAGTGATAATTAACTCTAATGAATGTAAAGACGAGAGATATCCATTGAAAAGGGATGAAGATAAATAACTTTAAGAAAATGTAGCATGCTTGCATTTAGTGTAACATGAATTTTTGGTCAATCGATGCAACCTTTTGCTTACATAAGCCCTTATGCTTGATTGATCACTGCAACCTTTTGCTAAGACAATCAATCAATATGCAACCTTTTGTTTACATGAGGCATGATGCTTATTGATCAATCTAGCCGTTTGCTAACATAAGATCAATTGAAACTAGTAGAATTCTTACTTGATGGATTGCAACCTTTTTGTACCAAATATGGATTTGAATTTAGCACAAACCCACTAGAAAATCCATCCACTCTTCACATTGATAATTGTTTATGTGTAGGGTAAAACCCTAGGGTCGAGGCATTTTCAAAATAATTGGCCTAGGATGAGGCAATAGCTAAGTCCAACCTTGCATTTTGGGAATGTCCCTCACCCATGGGCTTTACCTATCGTAAAGCACAAGGCAAAATTTATCATGAACCGAACCTATGCATATCACAAGGCAAAATTTATCATGAATCGAACCTATACATCTCACAAGGCGTATGAATGGGAGATTATGCCTACTCCACAATAGTGGGAGGGTTCTTACACTACAAGTAGGCATAATTTCCCTCCCATCCTTGAGGAGTAGGCATAATATCCCTCCCAATTTCTAGGAGGGACATTCATGGATATAAGGTGCTCTCCACATACACTACAATTTTTCTCCAAATTTTCTCCAAGTGCTTTACAATTTCTCATGCACCACTTACACACCACGTGACTTTATTCCTGTAGATCATATTTTGCCATATCAACAACTTCATTCAAGTGGAGACTTTTCATCAATTGTCATCAATTCCATCATAAAATTGATTGATGTCATCCATGTGATTTTATTCAACTTTATGATCTATTTTCATCCATATGGGGCAATCTGACCAATTTCATACCTAGAAATTGGTCACATTTGGGAAAAAAAAAAAAAAAGTATTCCATCAAGGAAGCATAATAAATTCAAAAGTTCAATACTTACTCACATCTCCTCCTACCTTCTAATAAGCTGGGCTGGCCCACTTTGGCGGGGGTGGGGGGAAGGGTTGGGGAGGAGGAGAATGAGGAGAGAAAGTGGTTTTGTGAAAGAGGCAGGGAACTTGCAAAAGAAATGCAAGGAAAATGAGGGCTAAAATGCACCTTTTTGGCTACTTTTTGTAGCCCCTTTTTCCCCTCAAAACAGAAAAAGAAAAAAAGAAAATCCTTTTTGCAGATTTTAATGGGGGCTTGGGGAGCAAGAACAACCTCTCCCCAACTTCCACTTCTAGCTCATTAATATGTGGGATACATAATGTCCCAAGCAGTTCAAATGGGTACCGAATGCAAGGCTAGTGACAACAACAATTTGCCCTAGGGAATATGTGTGTGTGTGGGTGTATGTCATGTGCATATATATGTGAAAATGGAAACCCATTGATGAGGTTGGGAGGGAAACCCAAACAAGAAGAAGCTTTGCTTCCAATAAGTTCCCTTTCAAGTTGTTTTGTACTATGGAACGGGCGTGTTCCATTCACGAATATGCCCATTCCACCCACGAATGTGGTGAGCTCAGTAGGGCGAGTAATTGTTCCCCTAAAAAGTTCACGAGGATATGCATCACCCAAGACTTTAGGGGCATTATCAATCCCTTAACAAAAGGGGGGGAGGGGGGGGTTGAAACATTCCTCAATCGATGAACAAAACATGGGATTTCTGAGGTACCAAAGTGTATGGTAAAGCCCTAGGGAATTTAATGGAATCTACCCAAATAATGAACCTTTTTTTCACAATTGAATTTAAACCTGAATTGAACATGCTGTCGTGTTGTGTTTTTAAATAAGTTCAGGTTTTA
>Ga0209208_10003243_pt1 | contig 23367 bp, 20 predicted proteins | sample S1TSphfallax_3_FD_187694 | JGI IMG/M metagenome (GOLD analysis project Ga0209208, IMG submission 187694) | Host-associated microbial communities from peat moss isolated from Minnesota, USA - S1T2_Fd - Sphagnum fallax MG (SPAdes) (version 2) | ecosystem: Host-associated > Plants > Peat moss >...
CATAACCATACATATTGGGCTTTTCCTCCTATGTATCATGGTCCTCATCAACAAACTCCTAATTGGCTTTTACATTTTTACCTACTACATTAACAAATTTCTCTTCTTCTTTTGAAATTGAATGATTGAAAATTAGTTCAACGATTGCTTACAAAACTAAACTCCATTGTTTAGAATAAGGGTGAATATTCAAAACATCATAGCATTATTGAGTTACTAAACATCCTTCCTTCTCCATGAAACATTATATTGAGGTATGGACATTTGTGTATAACATATGGACGAAATATTCCAATTCAAATCGTAAACTCATAATTGAACTATCTTTATGCACAAACCCACCAACTATGCACATACATTTGAAGGAATGTATGATTGGTGTTTCGCCCTTTCCTTTTTTGTGTTCATGGCTACTACTACTCACCTAGTTTTGAAAATAGCAACCTTTTAAAATTCTCATCACAAGTGCAATAGTTAGAGTCATAGTAGTGAGAGTCCATTTCATCATCAATGATGATGATATGTATTATGTTCTTTGTTAATCATGAATCTCATTGATCATGTGTGCTCCAACTTCCATGCACCCAAGCTCATATGTGCCTCATTTTTGTGTTGTTTAGGGTTTGGGCATTTGAAAGGTGAACCCTAGGAAAATAGGCCTCCAAACATGGTTGACAACATTGCACCATTTCTAATGGATTATCTAGAAGTATGGTGTCAAATTGGCCTTGCTTACACGATACTATATTGATAGGTATTGATTCTTGTCATTAACAAATTATAAAAATTAATTTGAGCATTTGAACTTGTTGAATTTTTTTTTGTTTGGTCTTTGAATTTGTACAAAATTTAAATGATTGATTTTGAAATGTGCTCCATTTTTTTCATTGGTGATTTTGGCCTTTTGAACACAAGACATAAATGCTTTTTGTGTAAAAAATACCTAGAATTCCCAAATTTTGTGAAATCACATGATTTAATGAGCTCAAGGGAGGCCCACATCCAAGAAACAACCCTCTATTCTTGGTCCTTATTTACACATTAAACACATTTGTAGAAAATTCCTAATGTATGGGGAGTGCACATTATGAAGTGAAAATTTTCCTCTACAAATGGTGTAGGGTGGATATCCATTTTTCAAAACACCCCATCTCATTTTTTCCATTTGTTTTCATGTGATACCTAACAAGCATCACATAAAATAATGAGAAAAAATTTATGCCAATACTTTATGTCAAATAACACCTTGGAAGCATGCCATTCCCAAAATAATCACCCCCTTTGGCTCCTCAGGCATCAGCCCTTTCTTATGGCTATATATATATAGGGGGGAAAATATTATCAAAAATTAAAAATGCTAAAATCAAGTGATTAAAAAAAAATTCAATAGCTAGAATTTGACCTTTTAAATTGTTTTTGCCAGATTTCTATAACGTGGTATGTAGCCAAAACTATAGAATAATTTTTAAAAAAAAATTACTTATATTTAGCTTGTAGCCAGATATGGCTAAATCTTCCTATGGATCATCGCCATGTTGGCTACATCACGAAATTGATCCCCCAAGCAAAAATTTAAAAAAAAAAAAACTGTCGGGAATTACACTAGTAGTCATGTCCTAAAAAAAGGATTTCATGTACTCGAGTGTTCATGTCCTGTTGACTTCGTCATGTCCTTCGGAGATTGAGAATGCAGGGGGGGGAGTAGGGGACATAGTGTAGGTACCTAGGTGCCTAGTTTGGGCAAGGATCTAGGGCTTAGGAAGGCCGTCGTCTTCTCCCCGCGACGCGGGGAATTCTTCGCGTTCTCTTGTGAACGTCGTCTTATGGTTTTTTCCTCGTCCGTTTTCTGGGGGATTTCTTCTCGTTCTCTTGTTCGTTTCTCCTAGTTGCACTCGTCGTCTTTTCTCCAAGGATTTTTCTCTGTCGTCTGCAATTTTCTCTATAGTAAACGCTTTGGTTTTTTTTTTTTTTTTTTTTTGGGGGGGTGCTGTGCTGTGCTGTGCTGTGGAGTCTCGGATCTGATTAGGGTCTCCCGCGGGTTTCAGCGACTTGCTGCGGCCGGAGCTCGACAAGTCGCGCGGGGTAGAGGACATCATCATGTTCGGCAGAGTGTTCGGCCGGTCTAAGCCGGTGCCGTCCACTCTTTCGACTCTAGACAAGCTCAATGAGGTTTCTTCCCTCGTCCCTCCTGGTTTTTTCTCCTCTCTTTTCAAAGTAACCAGGATTTCCGTATTGGATTCAAGCGACCGGAACGGCACTTTTGTTTATCCGGCCACATGTAGCAGCCATTTTCTTTTTCTGATTCCATTTCCGATTTTAAGAAGCTAAATGAGGATCCATATCCCCTCCTCTTCAACGGCCCAGGAATCAGGTCTCGGGTTATGTGCCTCAACTGGCTCAAATCTCTGGCTTATGTACCTCAACTGGGATGGCTCCGATTAGGTGAACGTGAATTGGATGCACTCTTGGTCGCATATGTGACTTGCAGGGATGCCGTTTCTTCTTGTTCTGAATTCTAGCATGTGTACTGTGTACATGTTCCTTTCCATCACTTACCAGTAGCTAATGTTCTGTATTCACAAACCCTGGAGGTCCCATTCTGATGGATCTTTCAATGGCTTTTGTGAAATGTATGAGTTTTGTACTCAACCTTAAAACACCTTTTGGTAAACATATTTGCTTGTGAATAGTGAGGAAAAAATGCATCTGAAAAATCTGAGCTTATTTGTACAGGAGTATGTACAGCCAGTTTTCAGAGCTTGTAGAACTGGATAACCTACTAGTTTGAAATTTTGTATCATGACAATAGGTACATTTGAGCTCACAAGGGTTGAGATTGGTGATTGGGCCTGCAGACTTTGGAAATGTTGGAAAAGAAGGAGAAACTGTTGCAAAAGAAGATAGCCTTGGAGATTGAGAAGGCACGGGACTATACCCGTGCTAAAAATAAGCGAGGTATTTTCTTCTGTGGCTATTCTGAGCTGCCCTAATTGCAGGCATGTCAGACTTTGATGAGCATGCTCTCTGTGTTTGCTATGTTCAGGATCTGGATCTCTAATTCAGTTGTTCAATCATGCCTTCATTTTTCCAGTGCAGTCCAGTAAGCTTTCGACAGGATTTTGAGGCATGTCATTTTGTGCTTTGCTTGACTTGACAGCTGCAATTCAGTGCTTGAAAAAGAAAAAACTCTATGAGACACAAGTAGAGCAGCTGGGGAATTTCCAGTTACGCATTCATGACCAGGTTTGACTCTTCCTTGCCTCAAGAGCTTTCTACTCTTGGTTGTTATACTAAACCCAGCACCAGGCGCTAGATCAGTTGATCAATTCATTGCTTAAGCCAAGTCATCAGCAATGTGTGGATTACATTTGAGCTCCTCAACATTAATTGTGGTAGACTGGACCCTGTGCTGAACTCATGGTAAGATTTGGTTCTGATATAATGTCACCCTCATACCAGAAACAGAAGGAAACGACTAATTTTGGCTTGGATTTTTTATTGGAACTTCTAGCACTTTGGAATTGGAGTGTTTAATTGTGAAGATTGCCTTGAAATTATGTGTCATTTTTTGGGCCAGCATCATGGCCAGCTTGGATGGAGCATATTGTATACTAGAATTAGAACCCATGGTAAGGATCTAATGGTGTTCTGAATGCAGATTTAAATCGCTGTTACTGGCTGACTTCCAAATCTAGGAAGATCCATTTCCAAACAGAGTCAGCAGGCGACAGAATTTCATTGAGCACTTCAGGGCTGGTATAGGCATTTAAGGGCACTTTGGGGGCACTTTGGGGGCTATGCAGATGATCATGCTGGAAGGAGCAAAGGCCACCACAGAAACAGTGGATGCTCTTCGCAGTGGTGCTACAGCCATGAAAGCAATTCAAAAAGCCACGTAAGCCTAGCATCCTTGTGCATCTTGTAGGGTTGAAATAGGAATACAGACACTTTGATGCTGAGCTCAGCACAAGCATGATTGAGAACCTTTTCTTCCCCTCAGCTGCAAGAGCACTGCCTCTGTTTGGAGGTGGGCTCTGTGCATCTTTTCACATCTACTATCACATGCAGTAATCCATCCCAAAAGTATGTTGAACATAGGGTGCTTTATTTCAGAGTTCCAATGGGATCCAGTCTGTCCACCCTAGCTAGGATGCACCCCTCATGTAGGATATTCCCAGTGTAGGCCCAACACCTACTCAAACCTTTACTCAGACATGCGGTAAAATTCCCTACTGCTGGATAGTTCACACATTGAATGCCATTTCATGGGAATGCGTTTGCCTGATGAGGTAATAGGTTGCATGAAAGAGTAAGCATTCATTCCTGGGTTGAGACAATATACGGCTCAAGTAAGTGCAGTTAGATCCAGATTCTGTTAGGTTATGAACCATAACAGATAACACCATGCAAATTGCTCTGTGGAATATCGATGAAATCTTGTAGTGACAGCTAGGTTACTATTTTTAATACTGTGTGACTAGCAATCTCATCAACATCTGGGCCAGAATATGTGTCAGTGTCCTAATTGGCCATATTATGGAGAATGTAGCATCTTGTTGATTTATCTGGGTCACGCATCTATGTGTCAGGGGATCTTGGGAGTACTAACCTTTTGACAGGATACCTTTTGTTGCCTGTAATGCATGCTTATGGAATCTTGGCTTTGGGGAGACAGAAATATAGATGATGTCGACAAGACGATGGATGAGATCAATGAACAGACTGAGAACATGAAGCAAATCCAGGAGGCTCTCTCTACACCCATTGGAGCTGCAGCTGACATTGATGAGGTCTTTTCTGTCTTTTGCAGTGTTGTTTTCTGCATCCAAGTTCTGGCAACTCATGGTTGCCTTGGGACTTATCTAATTGCTTGTCAGGGTCATTTTGGAATACAATTCTGATTGACCTACAATTCTTGCAGGATGAGCTTGAGGCTGAATTGGAGGAACTTGAAGGTGCTGAATTAGAAGAGCAATTACTCCAGCCCACAACAACACCACACATGAAACTACCACCTGTTCAGAACTACAGTCCTCCAGCACAAGTCCCTGTGCAAAGAGCCCCACCACAACGGAATGCTGAGGATGATGAACTTGCAGCTCTGCAGGCTGAAATGGCTCTGTAAGGAGCAGAAAGAATCTTCCAACGGTCTCATCTGTGTAAATATAATTCAGGGAGAATCATTTGCCACGGTTTGTACTAAGAGTAAGACTTGATTAAGGTTATGGTGGAGACTCTTGTTCAATGGAGTATTATTCCAGTTATGGCTCTTGTTCATATCCTAGGTATTACTTCTCAAGAGATGCCACAACACTAATTTTCATTTTCAAGACAATACTGCACAGTTATTACCTCACTTGCAAGGTGTGTATCCTGCATGTTCTCTTTCTTTTCCACAGTCTCCCTGCACTTCTATTACTCCTAAGATATCTCAACAGGTTTGAAATTATTAGGGGCTTCATAATTTCTGCATATGTCACCCAAAAATGCATGTGATATAAAGCTGCCTTCTGACTTATGTGCAAAACAATGGATCTGCAAAATGGTTTTCATGCCAGAAGTTCCAATTTCCCAAAATTTTACTGGTATGTCTCTAGGATGAAAGTAATGTTGTTGCACAGATTATGGATAACATTTTAATTACAACTATCTATTAATTTCTTTTTGTCTCTGGTCCACTAGCCACCATCATGATTGAGTCTTCATACTGCTTCTGGAATTGTGAGAGAAACTGGAGAATTCTGGGTGGATTATTATATAACGTCAACTAGACCCAATGTCAAGAGTGATGAAGTCAGCGGGTAGTCATGGCAGCTTGTCACTGCGATTCATGATAAAGGTGATGTTCTGACACAGGAAGGCACTCTCATGAGGTCGTGACTGCACTCCTTGTTATTATTGTGTTACTTTCAAAGGCACAATAAGAAGATTTTGGTTTAAAACCTTTGTATTGGCAAGTGGCATTGTGCACCCTCTTGGAGTCTTTTGAAGAAACTAGATGAAAATGCTTAGTCTTCGAGGATTATCAGATCTGTGTTGCCTATTGATTTGGACAAAGGCGGGCAAAATTCTCTGTATAGTGACATTGTAAAAGTCCTCTTCATATCCCCTTGAGAACCCACACCAGTCAAACCTTCACTGCAGCTCATTCATAGCAAGATGCAAAACCTTCAACCCTTCTAACCCTCTGGCTCCAGAAGAAAATCCTTCCCTGTGAGCTTCAATGAACACTAAAAGAATTTCACTGAGGCCTGCTTCCCTTGCCACTCTTCAATTACCAATCTTTGTGTCATATAATGAACCAACACCAGCCAAGTGTATGAGATGCAGATCCTTCCTAAAGAACATAAGTTGCAGTGGTGTTTTAGTGGTGGAGCACATGAGTCCCTTTTGATTATTGGCAGCTTTGGCCTCAAAACAATACATGAGTATGGGATCGGCTTTGATTTGTAGGATCAACATACCACATATCATTCACAGTATTGTTGTCCAACTCTGTCGTGATGACACTCTGCCATTGTAGGGGTCTAAAGAACTCAAAGTAGAATGCAATCATTTCTTCCTTTCTGCACAGAGAAAAAAACATATTCCAGAGTCCAGAGCATGATTAAGATCTACAAAAACTTAAACAGAATCCTGGTTTGAAAATTGGTGATACTTTGAACTTGAAACCAGAATGGTGGGATCAACACTGAACAAACTTTCCTCTCACAATAATTCAACTTTCTTTTAGAATTGTTGTCCAACCTCTTTCTTCTATGGTGATGGTGCTTGCAATTGTAGGGGTCTGAAAACTGAGAGTAGGGTACAAATTATTTCTTCCTTTTTGCATGCAGGAAAAAACATATTCCAGAGCATGATTGAGTTGCACAAAAATTAAAAGGAATCCTGATTTGAAAGTCAATAATACTTGGAACCAGAATCGTGGGATCAACACTGAATAAACTTTCCTCTCACAATAATTCAACTTTCTTTTAGGATGATGGTGCCCACAACTGTTCGACTAATTCATTAGCTCTACCTGAAAGGAGGGACTATGGAAGAAAGTATTTTTCATTTGGTCTGCCATTTTGAGGAATGTTCACGAGGTGTTACTGTGAGCTTCGAGTTCAATTTTTGGGGACTTCATTGAACATTTCCTATTTCAACTATTGCTGGTTTTCAGGGAGAGATAAAGCAATGGAATTGAGAGACTTCAACAACAGGGTGCTAGTATCAGTGCAACCAGAAAAGCTTCAACAAATTCATTGAAAGTCACAAAGCTTGCCATCACTCCGAATGAGATGAAACCATTAAAGAGAATTGTGTGGTAGCAAAGATTACATAACCATAGCCTTGACACCAAATTAGAGAGTGTTATAATCAGTGTTTTTTTTGTGGTGAATTTTCACATCTTGATGAAAAAAATAATGAATTGGGAATATTCTATTGCTTATGTTGTTGAATTTTGGAAAAAAACCTTCATATTTAGACACATGTAGGTAAAAATAATCTTAGTTATTGAAATATGAGTGGAACTCAATCACCACAATTGGATAGTCTAGATTTTTTCAAGAATATATATATATTTTTTCGGGACTAAAATTTAGTTGTCACATGGATGAGGGTCCTGGTCCTTTTGTGTACAAAGATGGATTTGAGGTCTTGATCCCTATGGACACCTTGATCCATGTGATGATCAAAATTCAATCATCGCTTCTTGATAGTTTAGACCATCACATGGACCTAGTCTCTATGGACATCTTAGTTCTAGTCCATGTGGTTATTGAATTTTAATCCTGAAAAAAAATAGATTTTTTTGTAAAAAATATTTAAAAATCTTGATCATTGAGAAGGCCCATCACAAATTTAGCATGTGATGAATTAATAATAAAAATTGTACAATTTTTTTATATTCATAGATTCATACATTTTACACTTGAATATCATGTTATGAAAACATGTTTAACACACAAATAAATGTGTTGATGGATGAAGTACAAATTTATGAATGAATATCATACAAATTTTGTACCTTATTATAAATTAATGGGTTAAATATGTTTTCAATGCACGATATTAGTGTGTAAAACATACAAATTATAAATGAATGAATTTTGCACAATTTTCATTATTATGTTGTGAGATGTTAAGTTTGTGATGGGTGGTCAAAATTTAGTTGTATCAAGATTTTTAAAAAAAAAATTGTAAGGAATTTCAATCATCATCAAAATAAGGACCAAGGTCCACCTAATCCACCTTATTAAATTTTTTATTTAAAAAAAATGTGATCATCAAAATGATGACCACAATTCAATTACCAATATTTTAATCATTTCAAATTTTTCTTTTGCAATTGAATCATGTTTGCCATATGGGTTAGGACCCAAGTTTGGTTGGTTAACATAATCCCCCAAAATTTGTGGTGATTGAATTTTTGGTCATCATTGAGGTAACTAATTTACATTTACAAAAAAGTCATTATTTTGACCTAGGCCTAAACCGGCACAATGCCAAGTTGTGTTAACATCAAAACTAACATGACTAATGTGGTTCAACATGATTGATGGTAATAGCCATTATTGAAAATGTATACATCTTCAATCCTACCATTGCAACAATTTTGAGTTTTGTTTTGTTTTTATAATGGTAAGATCTCAAGTTGTTGCCTTCTTGAAACATGGAATATCAAGATGAGAAAATGAAGACCAAATCATTCAAGTTTTCAAAAAAAATCATTTAAATTGCTTGATGTCCAAATTTTTCTAGCTTAAATGCTCACCTATCCACTATTCATCACAAACTTGCCCTTCTATGTATGGATTGGTGTTTTTACAACAATTTAACAATATTTTCCACATTTAGTGTTGATAATTGATATGATGTTAATATGACATTGAAATACTGACATGTCTTGAGATGGCATTGATTTACATGTAAAGTTGTGAAAACCAATCTTGTATATGATATGTGAAATATGTGATTTCATTATCTGTTTTGATGTTCACATAGTTTGATACTTTCCATTCAATATTGTAACAACAATAAATGTCATATGACCCATCTTTTTTGGCATCAACAAGCATTTTACCATTACATGTTAGTTAGTGCATAAGTTTGTTATAACAACAACAGATTCAACATATTAACTCCATCAAATTTAACAAATTCATCATTTATGAAAACTTTACTGGCTTAAGACATGTTTCAAGGGTGAACCATTAGACCCTAACAAATCCTTTTAATGAATCCTTTACATATAGACTTTTTAGTCCACCCATAAGTGCAATTGTGATAGAAGAATAATGTAGCAATCTATCAAGATGATTCCTATTATGCAATGGGGTCGTTTCCACTAAACCCCATCTAATCTAGGATGTAAAGAAACGATATTCTAATTTTTTTACTTTACAATATCCATGCATATCAATGATGTAAGAAGGCCATCAAGCTCGTGCCCTTTTCCTAGTGACTAACAATGCAATTCTCAATTTTGATTATCAACCACAATAGTTTATTTGAAAACTTTGTTATGACAATCTTTTTCAACTTTTGTGTGTGACAAACTTTTTGAAAAGACATATTGACAAGATATGTATGAAATCATTAACTAAGTCCAATGACAAATTGAATCCGTACAAAGTATAAAGCCTCCACAGTTTGGAGAATGTAGTGATGCACCTATTTTGAACCATGATCACATGCATATTTGTAAATTCTTGGAAAATATTTGAAATGCTCCAAAGTGACATTGGATGTTTAGTTTGATATATGGTGTTAGGATAATTTGTTGCTTTGAAACTATCAATTGAACATTGGGTTGGGTGATCCCTTATCCAAAATAACAACATTGTTTACAATTTCAAAGGTTGTGCAATGGCAATTGGAGGCAAAAATGAAAAAATCAAATGTGAAAGGTAAGGGTAGATCATTTCAAGGTTCAAACTAGTGTTAGGCGGGTATCACAAATACCTTTGAGCATCACCTGTGTATCATTCCCGCATCCCAGTCTGATCCCCTTGAGGTATTACCATAAATGATACCCTAATTGAAATTGAATTACCAGTTCTCACTTATGTAAGACCTGGATGTGAGAGCTGGTTTAAAAAAAAACAAAAAACAAAAAAAATCTGAGAACTGGGTCAAGGTCTTAGGGTTTAGTTGCCATAAAAATAATAGTATAAGCAAGCAATGAGAAGAAGTTATGAACATCAAACTTAATTATGTTTCTATGCAAAATGGAACAATGTTTTATTTATTGGATCTTGTTGATCATTCATGGACCATGGGTTTGAACTTTGGAGGCACGATGTTAAGTTAACCTAATTTAATTAAGAGTAAAGCGAGGACACTTTCATCACAAGACCCACATCAAAATTTGCTTGTGAAGTCTAATTTGACTTCAGAGATGGAAGATCAAAGGGAGAGCTAGTATTTGGTGGTAGGTACTTATTAATGGTAGGCCAAGTTAGATGGTAATGGTGTTTGGAGAGTTTATTTTAAATGATGATTTATTTTTAAAATCTTTCAAAAACTTTAAACTAAAAGTCCTCTGATTTTGAATTTTTTCAAAAAAGCAGAGTTGTTTTTAAAGAAGAAATCAAATCAATAATTATCTAAATTTAAATTAAAAATTAAAAAAATATAAAGTAATATCTGGTTTGTGAAAACCGGCAAAAGATAACCGGCTATTTTCAAATTTCCAAGAATCGGCATTGTGAGAACCGGTTTAAGTTTTAAAAAAAATGTTGATACCCTTGTTTGTCATTGAAATTTTAGAATTTTCTTTTGGGGATAACTGGACTCTTTTTGTAAATTACTTTGTGAAAAACTCGGTGGGTATTGTAAAATTATGATACCCACCCAACACTAGTTCAAACCCTTCCAAAATGTCAATTTTAAGTCTTGCACAATTGGTTTAAAAAAACATTAATCGCGTGTTTTTCAAGACCTCTAACAAGCTTTTTTAATAAGTATGGAGTACATAAAATTGGGATCAGAGAGCATAGCGTGCTCTCCTTCCCTGTATTGAGAACTTGAACTTCAACCACACATGTATCTTTTTTATACATGGTTGTTGCTATTAGAAACCCATCCTAGGAGGTAGCTAGGACAATATTCCAAGGACCCCCTTGCAAAAGGAAACCCATGACAATCTTAATTAAGATTGTATCTCCCTACTTGAACCCATAATAACCTTTGTTCATTTCTTTAAAATTTGACATAAAATTATTTGAAAAAATCTTTGTTGTGCAAGAGCAAGGCATTTCAAGTTTTATAGTCTTGTCAACTTGAAACTTTTCTAAAATTTAGTGGTGGCAACATCTAAAGATTGTAGATGGCCGCGATGGCTCATTGAGTATATGTTTTTTTGTGTTGGCAATGTGGTATTGACAATTGCATAGTGTGTGTGTGTGAGAGTGTTGGGGATTCATTTGGAGGAGTATAAGGATTGGTCAGGAAGGGTCATTTATGTTAAAAATTTGAGGATTCAATTAAACAATATCTAGCTGACATAAACAACAACCCAACACCCAAATCAACGCACAATTCAACACAAAAGACAAATAAGGTTGAATTTGAGGAAGCAAGAGAGAATTATGGCATTGAGGTAAACATTTTGTCACCACAAGTCTCTTGATATGCGGCATGATTCAAGAGTGAGCCCATGGTGATGATGCACAACCATTCATTTCTATACCACAAGGACCTCGTAGATTTTTCTTAGTGTATTTTTAGGACAATTACTTACCTGAAATTTGCAGTAATTGAAAACTATAGCTTCCGAAATGTACAGTTTTCAAACTCAGTAATCTATCTTTTGCATATTTGCATAATTTTTCACATTTTATTAGTTTTTGTCTTTATCTAGATAGGGAAGCGGAAAGAAAAATCACCACTGGTCTTTACGTAGGGGAAGGGTTTGAAAATAGTCCCTTTCAGATTTTTCGACCCGTTCCCTTGGCCTACCAGTCTTGGGCCAAGATCTCAAATCTGGAAAGGTCTATTTTCAGACCCTTCTCCAATACTTTAAACATCATTGCCTCGTGTCTTACCCTTTCATTTCAAAACATAAAAATCAATTTGAATATGTGACTGAAAATGTTGTGCAAGTTCCTAAAATTAAAAATCTATAGGAAATTGAAGAAACTAGGAAGAATTAAAAATCAATTTTAATGTGCAAATTTAAAATATTACAGATGTGACTACAACTTGAAATGGTTAAAAATATATTTCAATGTGTGACTGAAAATATTATTATGCACAGGACAAACAAATTACATAAAAATTAAAATATGAAACTTGTGACTAAAAAATACAATACATGTGACAATTTACAAACTATATTTCACATGAAACCAAAAAACATTGCATTACATGTGGCTGAAAATATATCACATTACACACATGATGCAACCGTCACATATTACATGTCATAAAAAATACGTTACATATAGCCAGAAAGATAGAACTTGCAACCCAAAATCTAATATATGTGACCAAAATGATATTACTTAAGATAAAAAAAATGTAATACATACCAGAATTATGTTGCATGTAACTAAAAAATATTTGAAATGTGATAGAAAAATATTTTACATGTGACCTAAAAGTATAAAACATGATACCAAAAATAAAGTGCACGTAATCAAAAATTTGATACTCATGATTGAAAATGTATTACTTGTGACAAAAAAAAAAGATTTAGAATCAATTCATAAGGAAGCAATATTTTCCTCCTCATGTGTTACATTTACTTCTACATGCTGGGGTAGATTGAAAATGTAAATAATGCAACTCATAACATTTTACATACAACCAAGAATGTATTAGATGCAACTGAAAATAAAACACATGTGACCAAAATTATAAAAGCTTCAATTGGAAATATTTTGCATAGTGTGTGACCAAAAACATATTGCAATACATGCAATTGAAAATATACAACACTTGACCACAAATATAATGTGTGAAAGCAAAATTAAACATGTGACTAGATTATAATATATTGCAACCGAAAAATGCATTCTAATGTCTAATAATTTCAATAGCACATTTAATATTTTTGGTCACAGATTGCAATGACTTTTCTCTTCACTTCTGGTTTTGGTTGTGCATAATACATTTTCATAATTTTATACAATTCCATGATCTGTAGTTGGTGTATTTTCGTCACTAGTTTATTGCTATTGTAAAGATTTTATTTTGTATAATTATTTTATTGAAGTGTATTATACAAACTACTATACCAAATTCCAATCTCATAGCAATACCCATCCAAGCTAATGTGACATGCCCAAAGTTTCCAAAGTTGTACATGATTTCGATGGCTTTTTTGTGGGCTTGAAATAAAATCTGAAAGCTTATTAACAATGTTAAAAATCCAAGGTTGACCATGAAGCAGTGACTCAAGACAACTTCAAAAATTTCAATCAAGTTGTACCTTAAGTTGGACTCTTCCTTTGTACTCCCAAAAGAAGCCATCCCTAAACGAGAACTTGTCAAATATCAATTCAAATTCTGAAAAAGTAAAACTCATTTGTAACACCCCACAAATTGTCTCAGGATTGATATGATCAAATAATGCCTCTCTTCTGTGGACGTAGATTAAGACCTTGGTAGAGGGCCAGCACAAAATGCTTTTCATTCACAGATTGTTTGTTACTTTAGTAGAGCTCCAGAATACACCCATCTTGCAAGTGGATTTAGGAACTTCATTTTCTGCACACTCATGGCCGTGGTTTGGTTGAAGATTCTCAAATAGAGATCAAGTTTAACAACCACATCTGAGCAAAAAGTGAGAATTTGTCTTATCAATCCTGTTGCTTTCCTATCATGTAGTAGTTGGCACAATTTTTCAAGTAGGATCAAACTCCTAAGATGCATCCAGTCACAGTAATAATCACAATTATATTATATATTGTATCAACATATTTCACCAATTACCATTACACCATTGCCATGCTAGTCCTTGCTTCACTATAGCCCGCACAAACACTGACAGAAAAGTCAAATTATATTAGCCACAATCTCCCTAGAATTTATAATTTTGATTTTTTATCAAAATTTCAGGGATGAAATTAGTCAACATTCAATAACTCCTTTGCGTTGCAAGTCTCAACTCTTATCATTCTGAAATCACCTTTGTACGCCCCTACTCATCAAAGGGCTTTCCAGTGGTATCAAGAACACAGCCAGGGGCCCTGTGTTTGGGAGACCTCAAGGCGACAAAACAAAACAAACCATGAAAGTCCATTTCTATATTGTTGACTTCAAGTAATAAAGATGATGAAGTGTTCACTTCAATTAGTTGATTTCAGTTCCAAACCTTTCACAAAAATGTACACCAAAAATGGCATCATGTAGCAAACATGACCATCACAATAGAAAATCAATCAGGAATGTACTCTTCCCTAAAAAATCACCAGACTTACAGTAAATGTTCCACTGCAAGGGAGTATTGATATCAATGAACTCTTCCAATGCAGCCAAGTCCAATACGTCCATCTTGTGCTCCACCACTATCTCTTTTGCTGTGGGCTGCAGCTTCCAAAGATGCAAACCTGGCTGCACTCTATGGTAGAAAAATCAAAGGTTTTGCTTGATGCTTCCAATGTCCATGATGCAAGCTGCATCTGCACCTTCTCTCCCATCACTTCATTTCCAAAGGGAGAATCTCATGGATTCCATTTCAGATTTGGAGACATCAGAGCTTCCTAAGAGTGAACTTTAAAAATGGCACACTGCAAATCCATTGCTGAGCAGATGCCAGCATCAAGGTCCTGAGAAGTAGCACTTTTGATTTTGTACAACATAACCTTGGAATACAATCCAATCACTGCAGATTTTGGGACTCCACTCCACTACAGCTCGGGGATTCACTTCCAAAGCTGGAAAAATCTTATAGAAATAGAGACATTTCCTCTGTGGGTATGAACGGAAGCATGCTGTCCCCAAACAAATCAACCAGTGACAATAACAATGACCCAAAATCTACATCCTCCTTCCATGCTTCTGCCAAAGAAAATGATTTTCTTTCATTTGACCTGTTGGCCTCAACACCCAACCTTCTGCCACCATCATCCATTGATCCTGACTCTACACCCCTTGATTTACCTCCATCAACATCTTCTGCTTGACTGCTACCCTCCCCACCATCAAAATTTCTTCCCTCTGTCACTGACCCTGTTGCATCACTGGCAAGCAGGCCACCCTCCACATGTGACTTCTTTTGGGAGGGTTGCCCCAAGTCTGTACCTGCTGATCTCTTTCTTGATGGTGAGATCTGCATTGGTGATTCAAGATGTTTTGATGGTAGGCCTACATGAAAAAACAGCTGATATTAGTTCATTCTTGCAATGTGGCAGGAGTTTGGGAGAGAGTTCTTTAAGGCTCTTGCAAGCTTCCTGTGGGTAGCAGAATGCAAGCTTTGGCTACAGGAATTTTTTTTGTGAGAAGCATAGAATGTCAAGGATCATTACACAAATGCCTTATATCCAGGAATGACACAGTACTCCAGTTTGACATGAACACATCATATGATGAAGAGAAGTTCAAATATTGGGCTCAGAGAACTCTGCACAGACATCTATATCAGTGCAAAACTCACCAGTGTCTGCCACAATCTTTGGACGTGTTGAGGTTGACACCGTTGGCAAAGAATAAGGATGGGCCTTCATCTTCTCATACACACAAGCTCCTGAAGCACTCTGTAATAGGCAGACTATGCAGAGAGTTAGAAACAATGTAGAGATTTTGGGTGCTGAACAGATGAAGTTCCACAAATTCAATCCTGAAAAAGAATGCCTCTTTTTGTATCTTCTTTTCAGTTGAACAAAATGTAATTCATGAAAGGTCTGAATAGCTGTAGCATGGAAACTAGCAACCTACTTCAAAACACCATAATAATTCAATCTACATCACAGTATTCTGTTGCACTGACAACAACACTTTCTCTTGGCAAATGGGAGGGAGTGCAAATAAGGGGCCAACCAGTAGGGCACCATACACTCGCCAAGCCTCATATCGCTTCATCTCATTCTGTTGAGTCTCAGGGCTAAGCTCAGGGGCTAAAAGATGGAGGTACAACTCAAGATTTGGCAGCACTAACAAGCGCACCTGCAATCCATGCATTCTTCTTTGTGTCAGAGAGTACCCAGCCCATGGCAGCTAGACCCAAAGCCAACAACACCAGACCTGCTTCAAGGATCATGCCACTGATGCCCATGGGCACTTATTGCACACTTACATGGAAGCTTTGAGATATCATTGTCACCATTCTTGGCATAACATAATGACAGCAGTTTCATATATATTATGATGTGCAAGGGAGTGGCTACATACCACACGGGAGCCAAGAGCAGACAGGCCACGAATTGCACCATAATGCTGAGTCAAAGCTCGCTTTGGGTCTAAAAATGCATGCAAAAGTGTGCGAGTAACCCGTGGTTGTAGGTTCTGATATGTATGACCAAACCTGTGATTGATTCACCCACATTACTAAACTTATGGCTTTTCAGTAGATAAAGTAGAAACCTGGGTAGATTTAGCACTCAGTGTCAATAAATCCACAATCTACAGAAAGGAAGCAAGAAAAACAAACATAGCTATGAAGTTGCAGATGAAACTTCGCAACACCACTGTAAAGGTAACCATCTTGTCAGTTCCAAGATAACACAACAAGAGTGAATCCTGTCATACCCTTACGAGGGTCAGTCACCAAGTATCAAACCATCACCTTTCATAATGAATAGCAGTGAGTAGCTGCCATGACTCCCCACCGACTACATCAGCTCTTGATATTAGGTGTAAAAAATATAATAATCCACCCAAAACTTCAGGCAAACCACTACACAAACAGCTGCAATCCAGAGTTTCTGTTGCAGTTCCAGAAGAAATGGAAAGACTCAGTCATGATGCTGCCAGCATGCAAGAGGGAAACAATAGCCTATCAATGGTAGACTAAGAGAGCAGCACACAGGACTCACATATATTGTGAAACCTATTGGATTTCAGCAGATTGGACAAGGAGTGAAGAGACAAACCGTTTGCAAATAAAAGCAACAAGGCTTGCTGTGAAATCACGAAGCTCCCAATGATTCTCCACAGCTCTACCACCCAAGCGCTTGGCCACCAGGCAAGTTATTACTGATGGCATCAGCTGGTGCAACTACAACATAGGCACAGGCAATCAAAACCGTGACCACATGAATGCCAGCAGTCAATAGAGAAGCATACATTTCAAAAAACTATTGTATCAATTCTGGAAGTGAAACACCAGGGGAACAACATCAAACACCAGAAATATCTGCAAAAAAGAGCAACTCCAGAAGGCTTACATAAGGCTCAATATGAATATGAGGATTTAGCAAAAGGCTTTGCACAAGTCGCATCAAAGAAAAGAGTAGTGGGAAGTCCTCAAGCCCACGAGTGACCTGCCAAACTGACACTTTCAGTCCCAGGACACCTCATCACACTGAACCACTAGCTATATGGTTGTTCTTTCATACAGAAAAGAGGCACATGCCATCCAAAATGCTACAAGCTACTCAAGCAACCTCTGCATAAAGAAGGCTATAGAAGAGGCAGATACATACCTCATCAGCTACAAATTGAGTGAAATAGGGTACAAGGGGGTGCAGGCCTGAGTCAGTGGCCACGCTTAGGAATGCATCACGCAACAGCAAGGTATCACTCCCTGCTACGATGAGTTCTGTTATCTTTTCAAAGTAGAGCTGCAACCCACACTATCAATGAATGCACATTCTGTGGAAAGGTGAATATTTGTAACTGCACTGGCCCCCATATACCTGAAGCTCTCCTAAAAGAAGAAATATTCAACATATAACTACATCTCAAGTCTGACTTCATCAATACTAAAAACAATTCTGCATGTATGTCATCAGTATGCACCTGTAATTCTCTTGAGAGAACATGTTTGACTGGTATTTTGACCTCAATGGCCCCATCATCCTCTTTCCGAGGACCACCCCCATGAGCATCGCCCCTCTTTGTCTCTGGTGGCACTGCCAAATCTGGCACACCACACCACAGAAGAGATGAACACCAGTAAGCAAACAGAAGAATAAGCATCCACCTCTTAAAAAACAACACATAGCAGAGGACATATGATCTTGCTACAATCAGAGTCAATAAATAGAGATCGTACACTTACTTTCAATAGGAGCATTCTCAGGAATAGCAGGCTGCACACCCTCTACTGCCAGCCAGTGTGCCACAACAGATGTGTCCAGTGGAGCCCTTGGCAATGGTGCATCAATTATCTGCAGTAAAGGAAAACATAAAGGTCAAGTTAGTGAATCAGAAAGGGTGAAATATCTTCACACTAATACTGACACAGATTGAGTGTAGTTCCTTGCCTGTCCTCACGCCAGGGGGACTGGGCACATTACATAATCAAAAGATGCCTTAAAATGAAAGGGAGAGAGAGAGAGAGAGAGAGAGGCATTAGTGTGTAAAAACGAAAATTGTATTGAAAAAGGGCATCTAGAGGCATAAGGAAGATCATCTCCCTTTTCAATTACCTCTTTGAACTCAAGATCACGGTCCTCAACATAGAACAAGTCTGAATGGCCCAATGCCCTCCTAAACCGCAAGGGGTCTCCAGAAGCAAATCCATAAAGTGGCTGCACCATCACCAAACAGAAAAGAAAACTGAATCCAATTTCCAAAGCAAACTGTCAAGCCCGTTTTAACATGGCTCAGAAGGTATGATCTCCTTCTACTGAAATTCATGACTAAGTCTAAAAAGGGAAAGTACTTGACTACCTCCACATTGCGAAGTCGCAGGGCAGAATCAACATCATCAGTAGTTAGTATGGACCTCTTTGAATGTCGCATGCATTTAATCGCCTCCTGTACCACCATACCCCAAAACATGAAGAATTTTTGCAACCATACAGTCATTTGCAAATTGCATTATCTGATCTGAACTTGTTCTCAGGCCCTCCCACTAGCTAGTTTCCAGAGAAAATTTGCATCATCTGATATGAGCTGATTGTCAGGGCTCCCCTAATCACTCTTCACATAACAAGTTATCATTGGCAGATTTAGTGCAGAAGGTTGGAGAAATCTCCGTATGATGACCAAAAAGATATGGCATCGCCCATTATTTTTCCTCCGAGTTAAGGTTAGGGTTTCAAGTACGCAGTCTTAATATGTTGATTTAGTGTTTCGAATACACAGTCTTGATCCGAGGATAAACGATGCTTTTTGAAGCAGAAATTTGAAGGGGAGTTCAACAGGAGGAACAAATCTAAGTCACAATTTTTTTCAACCTGTAACAAAATTTGGAAGAGTTGGACATTGGCTGCATACTTGGCATAGGGGAGTAGAAAATTGTGAGAAAACATGAAACGCACACCCTACCTGCATGATTTCACGCATACGGTACTCCACATCTGGTGCGAGCGCCGCCGCCACATCGTCCTGCAAATTGGAGATGCCGATGCTCTGAGCGATGACATGGATCGTATCCTTCGGCACAATACTCATCTCCTCTTCACTCTTACGTACTCACCTGCTCTCTCTCTCTCTCTCCGCTCTGTTTCCCTTCACTTAAACGACAAGATATTACCACACCTGCTCATCCTCTCCGCAATCCATACACGGCAAGAAAGAACACAGCAACAAAAAATTGCGCATGAGCAAAACCATTGAAAAACCCCTGGCTGCAACAAAAGCTCTTCTCAACAGAAGCTTAACAAGTTGGAAGATGACGACCTCATCAAAAACCCTAATTGCCCATACACCTTGAATGAATGCAGGGATTGAAAAACCCGGAGGTTAATAGGGGGTTTCATAACCGTGTTAAGAACATCTCCATCGGTGCTCAGTGCGTGATAGTGCACACTACAATTGGACGAAAACAAAGTCAACATATGCCCGTTTGGCTCAGGAACTTGGTTTTGGCTCAGGAAATTGGTTTTGGCTCAGTACAATTGCACAGTTTTCGGTGGCTGGTAAAAAGCGCAGCAACGTTGTGCACCTGCAGAGAGAAAAGAGTGTAATGAATACGATCTGACTTGCTACTCACTGTCTCTGAATGTGATATTCTATTTTTTGATATTTGTGAAGATTATGTTAAATATAACGATCTTGATATCTGGATTGGATATCAAATTCAAGCTTAGATTAGAATATCAAGTTAGTAACTAAGTTAACTTATAATTACATTAAATTGTTAGGTTCGTAAATGATTAAGTTAAGGAAAAAAAAAGGGTTGTAGTTTGTAGTAGTCACAATCTAATATTTTTGTTGGGAGAAGATAAAAAGTCGCAATTGACCATTCTAATCCTTTTCCACTCTTTTTCCTTTTTTTTCTTTTGCCTTTTTTGCCTTTTTTTTTCCTCTTTTTTTTTCTTCTTTCTTTCTCTTTTTCTTGCTCTACTTTGACACTCTACTTACCACTTAAAATAAAATGTTTATTTTTGTTTATTTTTGTTATTTTGTTTGTTTGGATGTAAGTTTAAAGTTTGAAAAATGAAAACAAACCACATTCTTTTTCAGGTATGTTTTTATTATTATCATTATTTTCTATTTTATTTGTTCTATATTTTGTTTGTTCTTTTTAAAATCTGTTTTTTATTAAAAAAGTGTTTTACTGTATTTTTCTTTGTTTGTTTCATTAGTTTTCATTCTTTTTTTGTATTTTGTTTTTACTTTTTAAAAATGTTTGTTTCATGTTTTAGTTTTTTTATTATATATTTTTTTTAATTCTTTTTTTTTACTCTTCACGTTGTAAAGGATCATTTTTATTTTTAGTTTATCATAGTCATTTTTTGATATGAAAAGAGTGAAAAGTGAGTGCTCATGTTTTGTAAATGTTTGCTTGCACACATTTTAAATTTTAAAGTTTTCTTTCAAACCTTTTGTAACTTTACTTTTGCTTACATTTTTTTCCTTATCTTTGTAGAACATTGTTAAAAAAAAGTGGAATGGAAAATGTACCATGTGAAACAGAAATTGAAACAAACTTAATAAGAAAAAAAAATCTTGGGCAGAGTTGGATCTCAAATAAAAATAGAAAGGATATTTTCTTTGGTTGGTATGGTTACAAACTTTTGGAGATGTCGTTTGCATACAGATAACTAAGAAAGACTCATCTTTGTGAGCAAAAATTGACGAAACTACTCTAGGATAAGTTCCTTTCCCACCAATATGGTCAAGTTTATAGAGGTTAATGTAATGTTAAAAGGAGGAACTAAAGAGTTTAAAGGATCTTTTGATGGAGATGAAATTGTGAACATATAAACAATTTTTTAAAAGTTGCTATTAAATTTTTTTTTCTACTTTGATATTTACTTTCTTTTTATTTTTTTAGTCTTAATAACATTTTTCTTACAAAATATGTGAAATTTAAATTATTGATATTCAAAAAAATATCCAACTAATAAATAACAAAATATATCCAATAAATTGATGTCCTAATTGAATAAAAAAACTTTAAAATATCGACCCAATTATTCAAATTGATCTTTTTTTTGGTAATATATGGTTTGGATAAATTATTTTGACTGGATATCCTTATTTAACAAATATTTTTAAAAATGATATCCGCCCAACACCAACACCGGTTCTAACCCAAAACAAAAGACCTCAAAAGAGAGCTCATGATTTAGAGAACCAAGATGCAAGCTTAAGGTAAGGTTCAACTCAAGGATTCAATTTGCTTCAAATGAGTCCAAACTGGTTCTTACAAATTTGGATCCTCAACCCCATCTAAATTGGGCCTTAGTATGACATGCAAATTGCAAGCAACTTTTAACAAGAAGTTGGAATTTTAACACATCATTCTTTGCTTTGCTTTTACTTGGAGATTCTACTTAGGGTTTTCATGATATTAAGAGACAAGGTTCTTACTTGTGCCACTTGTTTCTTTAGTGTTTAAGGATGGCATCTTACAATGCCTTTGCATCTAGAGTAATGGTTGCCTCCTCATCTATGCATCTATCATCACCACTTAATGGTTTACAAATGTTTGATTCATGATTCACATCGAGTTAACGCTCACGAGTGAGGAAATTTATAAAAAATGGGGCAATCTACAAATGACCTTCATGATTTGCCTGCTGCTTTGTGCCAGCCAAGGGAGCACCCATGGTTGAGAGCATTCCTAAAACTTGGAGCTTGGTTTGAACACACCTCTCTTACTCCCCTTTTGTTTCAGGGATGCTGCAACACGGGGGTGTTGCCTTACAAGCAAACAACTCCCTTTTGATTTCTATGTGTATTTTGAAGGATCTCCCCCAGCAGAAGAACCCTAGGGTGTTATGCAACTGGGGCAACTCACCCAATTTCATATGTTCCCACATTCCCATGGAAATATTTCTTTTTTATGAAACAGGAAAAAAGCTTGTAAATAAAAAGAGAGTTGCTTATGAAGGGGAGAGGTTCCAGTACTAGTGCATTCTCCTCAGGTTTGGGAACACCCTTGGGCTCATGACCTCGGGTGCGCCTTCCTCAGGAGAACGCACAAAAGACTTGATAAAATTTCTGAAACAAAAGAAGATGAGAAATGCTTTGATGCACATTAGAAACTGTGAGGTCCCCACAGACATGAAACAGATGGCAAAAGGTGTCATGCAACAACATAAAAGACTTGATAAAATGTCTGAAACAAAAGAGGATGAGAAATAAGTTGATGCACATTAGAAACTGTGACGTCCCAACAGACGTGAAACAGATGGCAAAAGGTGTCATGCTTGCCAGACCTACTTTTGCTGCCGTCTTAATTAAGAAATTTTACCCATGTGTTGATATATACCCAGTTCAAGATCCTATTGATCATCGATTCCCTATCATTGAATTGATATTTTAGGTGTGTTGAAAACCTCTGGATTTCAAGGTCTGAAAAACATCTTTTAACCAACAGATGGCAGCTGACAAGGAAATTAGTATCTTCTTTAGATAACAAAAAACTAATAAACACCTATGAACCATTTGTTCAAATTGCACAATTGTTCTGCAAAGAGGAACAGCTGTTCATGTTCTGCTGCAAAGAGCAGAATTCCCGCAATAATGACTATTTACCAATAGCCTACTTCCAAGCACCATACTGCACCAGCTTCTTATTCTTTCTTTAGCAAAAAGCTCCACTGACATTTGGCCATGTGCGCAGGGATCTGCTTTGACCCCCATGAAATTCAAAGACGGTGTTCAGTGTCTAGCTAGATTGGGTTCTCATTATCCATCATTGAGTTTCAGCACACAAGGTTGGTGGAGAAATAGCCACCATTGCAAACTTACACACCCATCAACTGAACCAGACAATATGGCTGCCAAGACTGCGCCTAGATAAAAGAAGGTATCCAGAAGTGAGAATACCAAAGTTCCAGTCTCACAATCCTTGCAAATGAATACCAAAAC
>Ga0209208_10003244_pt1 | contig 23367 bp, 18 predicted proteins | sample S1TSphfallax_3_FD_187694 | JGI IMG/M metagenome (GOLD analysis project Ga0209208, IMG submission 187694) | Host-associated microbial communities from peat moss isolated from Minnesota, USA - S1T2_Fd - Sphagnum fallax MG (SPAdes) (version 2) | ecosystem: Host-associated > Plants > Peat moss >...
AAAAAAAAAAAAAAAGAGAAATTGGCGGGGGGGGGGGGAGGGGTTGCACTTCTGGGAATTCAGGTCCAGGAGTCAACTACGATTGGTCCACAGCCCCCAAATAAAGACATTCCTGCGGAAACCCCTTTTGCAAAGAAAGAAAAAAATTATTTATTTATTCTTGTGGGGTTGGGGTGGGGGGCGCGCAGGCTCTCCATCGGGCACAATTTTTGTGCTCTTGATGCTGCTGCATCATTATTGCCTTGGTCGTTCACCAGGCAGGAGGTGCACACTAGGCTCGTGCTTCGTTTGTTTTCTCTCTCTCTCGCTCTCTCTCTCTCGCCACAACCAAACGCAAACGCAAAGAAAGCAAGCAAGCAAAACACACACACACACGCACAGGAGAAATTACTTCTTTGCAAACCTTTGCACCTTGCAGCTCTTCAATTACCAAATCGCTCACTAAATTTCTCGGCGCTCTGTACTTACTTACCTCGCGTTTGAAAATGACTGCAAAGTTTTGGATAAGTCAACCAGAAGAAGTCTGAAGAACAACAACAACAAGAACGAGGCGAAGATTTTTGAAGTTGCCTTGCAAATCTTTCTTTCTTGGTTTTTTTTCCCTTTGGTGCGGGATTTGGATCTGACGAATGCGTGGCGTACGAGTCTTGCGTTCTTGACGACTCTCGAATCCTTTTTTCTTTTTTCTTTTTTGATGCTGCAAGATGCGTGAGCATGGATTTCGGCTTCCTTACCATCCGCTTCAGGTAAGTCGTCGATGGACATCATCATCATCGTCGCTTATTTTTTTGTTTTGTTTTTGGTTGTGATAGACCTGAATTTATATCACCAGATCTTGTCCTGGCATTAACGTCTCATTGCAACAGTTGTTTCCATTTCAGCATCGATCAATAGCTGAACCTGGAAATTTGAATTTCGTTAGCAGATCCGACAAGTTCTGAATCTGAAGCTCACTGATCTTTCTGATCACTTGAGGTTTCTCTAGACTAGAGGTTGAATTGCGATGGTGATAGACTCCGTCACGGCGCTTGTGCCGCAATTTTTAAAAAGAAGAAAAGATGTGAGGTCTGACTCTCTGTATATTGTAATGGCCGCGGTGTACTTGAGATCTGGAATTTCAGGGGCGACAGATCTGGTCAGTCTGCCTTTCTTGGCAAAGTGGAATTGTAGCTAAATCTCTATCATTAGAAAGCAGGGCGTCCTTTCTACTGGACTCCAGCAGCTTTCTCATCATTGTTGTGTAAAGAAACGCGGTCCAGAGAAGCTAGGAAAATTTCGGAACGAAGTTTTATAGATTGTACCGTCGCTAAGGATTTTTACAGGATATCTGTGCACAGCGTTGTGCACAGTTTCCATATTTCACAATTTGCAGAGTTTGGAACAAGACCACTTTGATCTACAGTTCCTACAACCAGCATTGGAAAATGAATAATCATAGTAGAACGTGATGTTTGAAACTAGAGAATCAGGAAAGCTTGGAATTCTTGACGGATCTGAAAGTCCGTGCCAAAATATTTCTGCCATGCGGGGCTGGAGGAGAGCATGTAGAACAGCGGAGCTTAGACAGAGAGAATAGCAGCCAGAAACGGGAGTCATGACAACGCCAGATTCAAAGGATTGCAACAGCTTTGTGACAATAGTACTATTTTCACAAGCAAACCAGCTTATGGGAACGTGATCATCTGCTAATAACAGTAGTATTTGGGAAGAAAGAGAGAGGCGATTGATCACTAGCAGATAAGAATCACTGCAATTTCAGATCAGGACTGATTGCTTAGTGGTTTGCAATGACGCTGTGGTGGTGGTAACAACCAGATGGTGGCAATGGCGGTTTTCTCAGCAATGGCCACGTCGTTCTTTGTATTCTTCGCTCCGTTTGCCGCGGGACGCAACAATGTGAAGTATGCTCTCGTAGCTATCTATTCTCTTCTCGTAAGTACTATTCGCTGCTGCCTTGGCAACAATGTTCCAAGTTCGAGTCCCATTATACCTTGGAAGTTTGCAGCTCAAGAAACCAGGAAATGCTCGAGAGAGATCGTGTTGTTCTCCAAAGAGAAGAAGATTGAAGGAAACGGACTGTGTGTTTGATGCTTGCTGTGCAGGCGATTGCTGTTTTTGTTCTCTATGTAATATGTACAGCATGTGATCCTGCCGATCCAGGAGTGCACGAGGCCAAGCTGTTAAGGAAGTTGGAAGCTGCATTGCCAAAACTGAACAGCCCGGTGTCGAAGAAGAATGATCAGGGCGGCCTAATTGAACAGGAATCGGCCGGGCAAGAAGAACCCATCAGAAGCTTAAGAGCCTGCCTGGCAGTAGCTGAAGTCGCCGAGGGAGAGGCGACTGGTGAGAAGAAGAATTGCTGCAACCCTAATTTCAAGGCAGCTTTGAAGGTTCTAAAATATTGTAGAGCCTGGAAGTTCCACGAAGCAGATGACAGCTTGAAGCCTGAAGAGCAGGAATGGTTCTATTGCAGGCTCTGTGATGCGAAGGTGAGCATTGTCTGCACTCAGACGGGCCCCAGTAATATTACATGTATGCTTATTGGGAGAACGACAATTGCCTTGAAGGGAGGAGTGCTGCTGAGAGAGGCAATTAGGTCTACATTGTGTTGGACTTTCACCAAGTGGTGGATCATTTGATCATGTGAAACAGATCTCAGGGTTTAGCAAACATTGCAGGCCTTGTGACAAGTGTGTGCTTGGATTTGATCATCACTGTCGGGTAGGTACAACTTTCAACATTCGTCAACATTCCAGGCCTTATATTTGATCTTGATTTCAGGAAAGTCTAGCAGGTACTAGTTTTCTTGAATAGTTGGTAACTAGAGATGTGCATTGTAAACGAAGTCTGATCACATATCAAGCTGGTGGAGTTGCTAACTCAGATCTTGCCATTGCAACTGCAGTGGATTAACAATTGCGTTGGCAAAAGAAACTACAAAGCATTTATGGCACTGGTTGTTATGTGCCTTCTCATGGTAAGGCCTCAAAATCCTCTGAACAAACAATGATATGCTCTTATGGGATCTCCTAAATTATGGGTTTGCATCATGTCCAGCAAGAAGACCTAAACATCAAACTCCTGCAATGTTGTGAAGTTTTTCACACTCTGATGGCATGATCTGATTGTTTGTTGAAATGTACAGCTTGTATTGCAGTGGGTGACTGGGATTGTCGTGCTAGAACGATATTTCTCCAATAAAAAGAGTTTTGACAAAGAGATTGTGGAGAAACTGGGGATCAGCTTTACTCCTGTAGCTTTTGCTGTGGTGGTGGTATGTGAAATGTCCTCTTGGGACACATTATTTCACTGTTCATGAGTGTCATTATATGGATCTAGAAACAGAATGGATCAATGTTGTACTGTTCAGGGTCCAGCAGATTGGCATAAATAACCTAGAAACTGCAGAGTACTGGATGGTGTGTTCTTCCTGGTTGTAAATTGTATTATGTATGATAGGACTGAAATGTTTTTCACAATTGATGCTTCTTGCAACAAATTGTGACTGGTGCAATCTAAATCTACACAGTGTTTGGGCTTTCATGATGCCACTACTTAAATGCTTAATGCGTCATAAATCGCTGTCCTCTTCAGATGCTTCTAGTCCAAGTTATGAATCTAGTGCAACACATGGGATGTTTGGAATCAGGTGCTATTAAGTACACTTGCGCTGCTGTCAACAGCACCCCTCACTCAATTATTCTGCTTCCATCTCATCCTTATTCACAAGGTGCGAGCCTTATCATGGCAGCTCATTTGGATCAAGATCAATCTTACAAAGCTATCATGGTAAATTTATAATAGTTCAATGCCATCCTTCATCTACGTGAAACTGGTATCATTATATAGAGAACCAAGTAGGGGTTCCAAGGGACTTGCAATTGCATTTTAAACCTTGTACCTTTGTGTGCAGGGGCTTACAACATATGAGTATATTGTAGCTGTAAGAGAACAAGATCTGGAAGGTCCAGCAGGTGATGATTTGACAACATCATCTCCTAGCTCAACTAGAACAGGGTTCCATGGTGCTCTGGTTTTGCAGCATGACTTGCTCTGCACACCACCCCAAGTGATTGAGGGACAGAATCAGGTACATTTTGTGTCTGCATCATAAATTGAATGGTGACAACAAAAGTTGCACATGGAGTACACACTTTTACATTGATCTTTTAATTTTTGCCTCTGATATATATTGATAGTCACTCTTTCCCATCTGCCTGATTCTTTGCCCTGTAGAATAAGTGGATTTAAAAGCATCTTCCACAATTGCAGGATATCTTAGTATTGAGTGATTTGGAGATTGGAGTTAGGAGGGAGAGCAAAGGACATGTAAAATACCAACAGACACGGGTGCCAGTTGGAATCAACCCCTGGAGGCTGGCACATATAAGCACTGAGGATGCTGCAAGAGCAGCAGTCAATGCTCGACAGAACTCCCACATAATCTGGCCTGCTGGACCACAGCCTTCACTCAATACAGATACAGAAGGAAGTAGCCAGAGTACAAGTGGAGAAATCAAAGTCATTGGCAGTAAGCGCAGAAATCATTATCATCTCCCTCCTGAGAAGAACTGGGAATTGAACAGCACAAACCTTCCAACTGCTACAGCACATATTACTGGCCAATTTATACCAAAAGCTTCTGTTGTTGGAGAGCATGGTGCAGTGGCAGTGTCCCCACTTCCAGAGGACCCTCCACTGGAAGCAAGCAATTCTGATTGCTCTGGCTCTGAGGGCAGGCGGTCTAGGGTTTCCTATCCAGGAAGTTCACATAGTGGGAGTACCGCAATATCTGCAATTTTGAGCCCTTGTGCACATGGACGACTCTCCAATGCAACTACCTCCCATGGACAGGAAGCAAGGAACACATATTACTCTGGCTCTGAGGGCAGGCTGTCTAGGATTTCCTACCCAGGAAGCTCACACAGTGGGAGTCCAGCAATATCTGCACTTTCAGGCTCTTGTGCACATGAACGACCCTCCAATGTAAGTGTTGTCCTTGAACAGGATAAGGTGCAATTGTTGCACACTTCTTCTGCAAGTGATATCCTTCAGTCTCCAACTAGTGATGGATATGAGGCATCTTGTGGAGAGAGCAGTGATGACTATGGTTACCCAGCTTGCCTGCGGTTGAACCAACCATGGAGCAATCGCAGCCTCCAACCTGCCTTTCCTACACCCCTGGGAAATGCCCACAAATGGATGGGATGTCAAGAGGAAACTGTGAGACCATGGCCAAATTTGGATTCACGAAACTCAAAGGTTGATGCCAGAGCAACCGTTAGAGGTAATGTTCCTATCTCTGGCTTGTCAATTTCAGTACCTATCACCAGAATTCCTGCCACACAGTGTATGCAGGCAATTTAAATCTAAGTGCATGGCACTGTGTGGGTTGCATCAATGATGACAGGGCCTGGGACAGGAGTGCATAGGTTTCAGTCAAAAGAGTGAAGGACAATTCTTGAGAAATTGGCCGAAGTCACAAAATGGCAGGTCTCCAGCAAATCATTGTGGTTCTCTGCCACCACAATACATCCCAGCTTCCCAGAATGACTCTTTCAAGCTCTACTCACTTACACATGATGACATGGTAGGTGACAAATACACAATGAGAGATGCATTGTTTACAGTGGGTCATCAATTGAAACATCCAAAATGACCTAGGAGACATATCATTGCAATCACCCACAAGGTTGGAAACTCTCCCCTTCAACTGTAGATGTGTGATTGCCACCCCAGACAGTTAGTTGGCAATGGATTGTTGTTAGACCAGATCTAGTCTTGAGTAGCACTGGTTCAAAATCACACAAAGGATATCCTAGCTCTGGTTGTGTAGCTTTTTTACTTACCTCCTTGGGCTGCTGCTCTTTCATACTACAGATGCAGAGCACAAACCTATCCACCAACTAGAAGCTGATATCAGGAAGCCATATCTTCTCAGCACATCAGACTGAAAATAGAGTGCTACCGACAACTGGGAAGATGGTAGCCAAATGTGGTACAGTGCCCATCACCAGTGCAAAAGTGAAGCTTCTTAAATCCATACATCTTTGTAGAACAATAGGAGTATACTGCCATCTCCTATCTCTCTTCCCCTCTTTCAACTTGGTCACTAGAGTTTTTGAGGTAGCCAAGAATGATCAAATACTATACTGCAAATGTGGTCAGCGGAGACATGTTGGCAGCACATACTTGGCAGCATTCTTTCATCTGCAACTTCTTCTCAAGCAACTTCACCAGATTTCCATTTGCCTGCAAGGAGATCCCATTAACTGAAGGTGAGGGGAGTTGGATTCACCCATGAACAATCATGCATGCAAGCTTCTTGTCAAAAGCCTTCAGGAATTACATCAAGTGTTGCTGCAGAATGGAACTAACAGACCAGAGGCAGTTGTGTGGGGGCAAATCATACATAACTACACAGCAGCACCAGGTAACTTCACTTCTTCTGTATAAGCAATTCTACACACAAAACTCTACCGCTGTTATATCCACCAAAGGAATCAAGCAGAAACATGAACTTTCTTTTTTGGGCAAGAGAAAGGAAGGCAATTTTGTCTATTGCTCTGTTGCTTGTAGTCATATGTGAAAGGGGTGTTCTACCACCTGTTCTTAGAGCTCTGTTCCTGCAAAAGCAGCAGACTAAAAAATGGTGGTGAATATGCCTCTCCGAATGTAACAAAATCTGGTACTCAAAATCGTTTGGTGTTTCATGGTTCAAAGTCCACAAAGCTCTGTGTACCAAAGACGGACTTAGAAACTAGTTTCTTACTACATCTAAAGAAACACAATTTTAAATACATATCTGAAGTCCTCATTAGTATTTCAGGAAGGATGTAACGATTGTTGCTAAGTGCCTTTGAGGTTCTTTGATATTTGTTTTGGAGCCTCTGGTAATAGTTAGTTTCTTCAGTCTGTAAAAATGTATGTCCTGCTTCTTCAAAGAGCTTCCCGAAGCAAAAGTCTATCTACAGAAAATGCATATTTTTTAACACAAATCTTGGCAATTCTAGGAGAGTTTCAAATGCTAATAAGAACTCCAATCTGCCACACCAACCCCAATATCTTTGATTCCCACTCTGAGTTTCCAAATGCAAAATTAAACTCAAATCCTTCACACCCTAATACCTTCTTTCCATTCCCAGTCTCTGAGTTTCCAAATGCAATAATAAAAAACACTAAAATCTTCCACACCCCCACAATATGTTCGATTCTTTCTTCCCAGTCTCTCTGAATTTCACATGATCCAAAAAAAAAAACTCAAATCCTGCACACCCAATATCTTAGATTGATTCCCCAGTCTCTTTGTACAGAGTTTCAAATTTCTTTAAGAATAGATCCAAAAAAAGAAGTTCAACTCCTCCTCCACAACCCAATATGTTCGATGTCCAATTAGAACCAAAAAAAATTGGGTTGAGATCCACCGAAGTGGGAAGCCTTAACCTCATGTGTGAAAGCCCGAAGGCTTTTCCCGTCCTTGTCAAGGGAGATGCTAACCTTCTCTCGGCTCAACGAACACAGAGAAGCACTTCACGTTAGGTTATATATAGAGCATTTATTTTTTCGCTCCAAAACGTATGGGAGATATAGAAGCTTTAGTAGAGTAGAATAGAGTAGATTGCTTTGTTGGTGTCATTGCTTTTCGAGATCTGTTGGTGCCATGAAACCGTCTAGCAGAGAACAAAGCAATCTAATCTCTACTCCTGTACTAGGTAGTCATTAATGAAACTCCTCTAATTTGCTTGGAGAAGACTGAGTTGAGTGATCATCAAATCGAGCTGTGTTCCATCCCAGGGGTGATGGCTTGCTGGTATAGCCCATTTGGGACCAGGCTGGGACCTCGAGAAAAGGTCCTAGGTTTCAAACCCAGTGGTGTGCAGGTGAAATTCCTGCTGGCCCCCTCTTGTGCCAATGAGCTTGACTTGGGGGTGCCCAACAGCTTGTTAGGTCAGGTCTGCTGTTGTTGTGCTTACAAACAAAATTGAAAAAATTAAATCTAGCTATGTTTGATTTGATCAGATGGTGAATATGACTGGATGAATCTGAGGGAAAAACATTTAGTGTTAATTTTTTTGTTGTCCAATTTGGTGTTGGGTAACAAGTCAGGCAATCTGGTTTACAAATGTAGTAGGCTTATTAGCAAAGAGCATTTAGGGTTTCATGCAGTTCATCTGTTTTGCTGGACATTGTAAATTGGGTTTGGACAAAACACTAGGTGTTTGTTTCTGTGCTTGTTTGATTTTCAGAACAGAAAACAGTTGGGAAAATGGGGACAGTGTCTCCACTAGAGGCAGTGTTCTCCAATTTGCATGACTTAATGGGGGGGGAGGGGGGCAACCCAAGTGGTATGCAAAACTCAAAGTGTGTTCAAAACCTAAGTGTGTGCATAAGGGAAGACATCACAACATTACTCAAGAAAGGAATGACATCAAAGTTTATCATCCAATTCCTGCTGCAAGGACCACTGTGTAACTGGAGAATGAGGTCATCTCTTCTGTGTTGATTCAATCCATGGTGTTTGTTTAATGATCACATCACCCTGCAAAATGATCATCAGATCATGTGCCAAAATCTTCTTATTATATATATCCATCTATGAAGGAAGGTAGTCTGTTTTGTTTTGTTTTGTTTTGTAGTTATGAGATCCACCAAACAGGGATGCTTCAGATGGTGTTCTTGGTGTCTTTGGAAAGCTCTTGACAAGGAGGGGGTTGCATGGGCTTGGTTCCATGGCGTTTGGACTTGTGGTGCAAAAGTTCTTGAATATTGAATGATTTCTTCACTGAAAATTAAATTGAATTGTAGCTGAAAATTTAGGAGGAATTGGAATGTGGCTTTGGTGTTGTTGGAAAGATCTTGATGAGCAGGATTTAATGGAATTTCAGATTGTGGGAGATATTGATTTTTAAAATGACTTCTTCTGCCACTGAAAATTCAAATAAATTCCAAAAAACCAGGTTTTGGAAGGAGAAATCAGTTGAGGCCACGTCGCTGGTCCCTTTCTGAGATCTGAAGTGAGATCTTGAGACTTGAAAATTCTGTGTCTTCTAAGATTCCCTTATGGGTTCCGCCTGCCTGCCTGCCTGCTCCTTGAAATCCGCTGGCAGAAAGGGAGGCAGGCAGGCGGATCAAATGTGCACATTGTCTGCCCATCTTTTGAGCTGCTCCATCTAATTTTCTTTGCCTGCCCTCTAGGCAATTTGTAATAAACCAATTTCATACATGGGAAGCACCTATCCTTGTAGCTTGTCCCTTAAGAAAACACATTAGGATAAAGCATGTGAGGAGCGCCAATTGAGGAGCGGCACCAACATGCCCCCAGGGATGTTTCTTATTTTTTGAAGGGGTGAGCCAATTGGGTGGCACAAGCATGCCTCCGAGGGATGTTTATTATCTTTTTGAAAGGGGTGGGTGATTTCCCATCAAGTCCCCAAACAGTAACAATCGAATTCCTCTCGTTCCCATCAAAATCTCATCAAAATCCTTTTGTTCTCATCAACTTCCCAAACAATTCTCATCAAATTCCTCCTGTTCCCATCAATAGCACATCAAAATTCTTTTGTTCCCGTCAAGTTTCAATCAAGTTCCTTTTGTTCCCATCAAGTTTCAATCAAATTCCTTTTGTTCCCATCACGTTCTCAAAAAGTTCTCATCAAGCTCCTCTTGTTCCCATCAATAACCCATCAATATCCTTTTGTTTTCATCAAGTTCCCAAAGAATTCTCATAAAATTCCTCTTGTTCCCATCAAGTTCCCATCAAATTCCTTTTGTTCCCATTGCTATGGAAGATAAGCAGGTGAGCATGAAGGTGAATGGTGAGACTTGTGAGGAAAGACTCAGGCTACATGTTAAACGGAACACCACAATTCATGGATAGGTCAAAAGGGGAGTTACAATGGCAGACAGATGTCTACCGAGTGCGACAAAGCAAAAAGTCGTGATTTTCTGCCTACCAGGTTTTGTGGAAGATCACAGAGGCAGATCTACTTCTCTCATGGCAGTCTGTTGCGTTTTTTCTTTCGTGTGCACAACCCATTTGCCCCACATGGGGTTAACGTCTTTTGCCCTACCTACTAATCACCCCATGTCTTCACTCTTACGAGTGTCATGGAAAAAAATGTCATGGAAGCGAACAAGCAAGCAATGAGAGAAGACCAACACAAAAAGGACCAAGAGTTTTAACAATGATCTTCTCACCATGCACATAATGCCAGCTTCCATCTTCATCATGGCGTTAGATCATCTATTATTTTCTTTTATGAACCTTTTTTTCATGCACTATTGGATTGTACTTATTGGTAGGTTCAGTTTGGTCTTGAAGTGGGACAACTTGTATTTCCATCACTCACAAGACTTACTTGCAAATAACATAGTTTCTAGTGTCTCATGTAAATTTATTTGAGCTTTTGTGGTGCAAGCTTTCAATATATTCCATAATATTCCAGGTACTTTCGGTAAATTGTACCATATGTTTTCCATTGCTCGCTCACTCCCCTTTTCATTACATCTTTATCTATTTATGCATTGAACCATCAAATAAAGTGGAGAGGTTGGTAACGAAGGTTGCAAATCAAGGTTTTCAATTGGTGGTATTCTCTAACACTTTTGTTGGTGGATATCCAAGGGGAAATGCCTTTGGAAAAAAATCAGCCACAAGTCATAAAAACTATCGCAAAAAGCTCAAAACATATTCAAAACATGTAACATTTTACAAGCTTAGCCTATGTAAAGAACCATGCCTAAAAAATCATGTTTCAAGAACAAGAACTTACAATAACAACAATCCTTGCAACTAAATGCAAAGGTAAATGATTCCTTTCCTTTATGAAATGTCTTTGGAACATGAAATGAGGTTTTGGGGGTTAAAGAAAGTGCTCCTTTTGAAGAGATTCTTATGACCAAAAAAACAATGTGCTAAAAAATCTATGGATAATCTTATCAAGGTGAATTATATTTTCCAAGTCCTCCACACTACAATGAGAATATTAGAGACACATCATTTCTTCCTTTGTATGTTGTTGATTTGTGAATCACATTCCAAGAGGTGCAACAAATGAAAGCATACCCACTAAGAACTACGGAGATTATGTGCATCAAATAAGTATGATTTTTTTCGTAGGGATGTCCAAGCAAAAATTGGTGATCTTGAGAGATTTTGGGTGTAGATTGGGTTTCATTGAGACCATGTTGAAAAGTTTGGAAATTGTGTGATCATTTTAACACTTTTTTATAGGCACCTTTATGTTTTCCAAGAAAACTTATGAAAGCTTTTTTAGAAACAAAATTGTAAGAAAAATATTCTTATGTCATGGGCTCTAAAGATCTATGACAATTGGGAAGATGTTTGCAAGTTTTGCCTTCCATATTCATTGCACCATGTGTTTCTAGTTTTCAAGAGACCAAAGAAGATTGTTGGGTAGTTGTAAAATAAAGTGGACCAATTTCAACAAATAATTAGTCCATAAAAAGTCCATTTGGTAATGCTAAAATTGCAATCCATTATGATATCATTGTTTAAGTGGGGGATGAAAAGTGGTTAATGAGATAATAAAGATTATGTGAATATAAACCCAACTACATAACTTTTTAACATGCATCTTAAAGATTAAAAAAATTGAAATCCATCAAAAAATGAATATGATATGGACTTTGGAAAATAAGGTCCACTTTAAAACAAATAAAAATTCATATCTTCTTTCGGGTTAAAGTTTTTCTAACATTTTTTTGCATTTATATCACTTTTTATGTAATATATCATATATTGAATCCCTATAAAATAACTTAAGCAAAACTTATAAACAAAAATGTATTTGTATCAAGCCACAGATAAAAGACCAGTCCATATTTTTCAATTTCAAAAGTCCAATATTCTATATTTGGAGAATACATGTTATATTTTTTTATGCAGATGTCTTCTTATTCAAGTTGAGAATCTTAATTCAATGGAAAATTTAGCATAATGATGACTTTATGGCATGTTAATGCATGATACTGTGTAAAAACTTAAAGTGTGACGCAAAAAATGATCCACCTAAGCTTGCACCCACCCTATTAATGTAGTTATGTCAACAACCTTTGTGTGCCTTGAGAACCCATATGAGGTTCTCACTTCTACATTATGTTAGTCCACATTTCAGATAGTTGAATTAACTTCCAATTTGTTGTCAATTAAGCTACCTTTCAATGGTCCTATTTCAAGATCTTTTGATGCTGGCAAATTTCATATCAACCCAAAGCTCAATAAGGCCCTACCATGAAATTTGCAACCTTTTAAATCAAGGTCTAGCATTAAAACACCTATTTCTTTCACTTCAAATGCATCAACCTTGAAGCTTAAAGCCACCACATTACCAATATTGAAAAAGTGGAATGCTACACAAAAACCCCTTGAGTTTGCAAAATATTCCTACTTGTGGTAATAAACCTCTTGGGCAACAAGGGACAAGATCATGAAGTTTAGAATTTGAGCCTATGATTGAACATTTGTTCATTGTAATTTGAAACCCACTGGTTTGGTTATTGAGATTGAAGCTACAAATGAAAATCTACCTTCCAAGAATGCACAATACATACATGTTCCTACAATTTTGCAAAAGTAGTCAAATATTTCACAAATTGTGGAAATGCCCAAATCAACAAGAATTCAAAAATATTTTAAGGTGAACTTATTGTCACATGTTTCATGGCCAATGACCCCAGCTATGGCAATTACCACAAAGGAAATTTTGCGTCATACATCCTTGCAAGTTTTTGATGAAAAAATGAGCTCTAAACCTACTGTGCAACTTCATCCAAAATATAATGTCCAAGCAATTTTAATATTCTTGGTGGAAATATTGCAACTAGTGTTGCAAAATCCAAATTGGCCATGACCTTGTAGTTATTAAAACCATGCAAAGTTCCTTCATTTCGTTTCAATTTTTTTCATTTTCTTATTTCTTACCATCACTTCATGCGAGTTTTTTTTAATATGTGTTTTCTACTATTGGAAAACTTCATCTCACATTTTCCATTTCCTTACTTTGATTATCTCAACTTTGAAATGAAATCAATAATTTATCCTTAAACGTATTTATTCATATTGTGCTTATGCCTCCTCCTCCCACCAACAAAGGGCACTAGGCCCTAGTGGCTCATTTGTAATGGGTTCACACTTGAGCCAACGGCACGGGCCACACTTGTATATATTGAACCAACCTAATTCCTTTTTCTTTTTGGTGTGAGACCTAACCAATTTTGTTCTTCTATATTGGCTTGCACCAGGTATCAAGTATCAACACCGGTATCAAGGACGTTACTAGGATGGTATGACCCCAGGCAAGACGAGCTTTGTACCAATGCTAGCCTACTAAAGACCATTGTTGGCTAGTTTTTGGTTTTTACAAGAAGCATATGGTTTGGGTCTAGAGATTTTTTTTTGTAAAAAAGAAGACCAACACTAGACATAACTGATTGTAAAATTACAAACAAAAGTAACAATAGCAAAGGATTGAGTACCTACTCAAAAGGTTAAATTTTATTGATTAGCAATCAGCACAGCACCACTAACCCTACCTAGGAAAAAGCTAGTGTTGGGTAGTTCTTTGAATATCATGGACTAAAACCCTTCAGTTCTTTGATTGGTTATATATGCATATAATTAGTGGGGATCAATTATCAAAAAAAAAAAGTGAATTGACGAAGCTTTCAAGGAAGGCATTTGTAAGTTGTAATTCCCATAAATTTGAAGCAATTTGAAACTTGACATTTTTGGGTTTCCCACTTGAGTTGATGGATTTGTACATTTGTAATTTGTACTTTGGACAATGTGAATTGTTCCTTGTGAATTTATTGCAAAGAGGCTTTGATTATTAATGTAAATTTCAAATAATTGGTCATAGATGGTTTGATAACTAACATGTTATAGTCCAGTTAGGTTCTTTGCTTGAGAATTGCCTCATCTAAATGGTCAAGTTTCTTTCAAAAAGATAACATGAAGAACCACCATTCAATTTCACCAAACCCTCATACTTGGCTGGTTTTTTGAATTTGCAAAATATGAAAAAATTGGACCCAATTGTTTTTTTTAAATGATTTAGAAAATAAAAACCCAAACCTAGCTAATTATTATTTTTAATATATTTTTTATAATTTTAAAAATCAAATATTCGAAATTAATGGCTATTTGAAAAAGCCATTCAACACCAAAAAACCAATATTGACTAGTTATTGAAGAATAGTTGGTTATTAATAAAGGTATCACTAAGGTTATTAATAACCTACCTGCCATTTTTTTTATTTTTTCAATGTCAATTAGAAAACCTACATGTTTGGTACATAACATCTATTGAATAAGCAAGACCTTTATGGGTATTAATGGGTATTGAATTATCAAAAATTAATGGCCTACATTTGAAATTTTCATCTTGATAGGTTATTAGTTTTAAAACCTTAAACCCATTTAATGTATCTTACAACTTTGCAATCCTTGTTTTCTTGTAATCTTGATACCATTTCCAACACTTGTTTCTTTCTAGGAAAGAGCTTCTTCTCAAAGCAATCTATGGCCTATCTTCTTTAAACTCTTCTCAAAACTTCCAACAAACAAATTATTTCCAATAAAAAAAATTATTTCCTAACAACAAGTTGCTAGAAATAAAATTTTGTTATCTTTACTAAAAAACATAAACATGAAAACCTATCTGGGCAATACACTAGGTGGTTCCAAAGGTGGGCATTTGATAATTGACCTTTATGCATAACAAATGGGTAACATCAAAAAAATAATTGAGTTAATTAGTAGTCGAGATACTAGTTTGACAAGGAAATTAATAGTTATAACAATTGATAGTTAGTTATAGTTATCAATTTGTAACTATTAATTTCTGGAGTTTTTATTTTGTTGATGCAATAATAACCAACCAACACTAGTTCAAATCAATTTTCTTATTTCAAAAGGAACCTTTGATTTTGATTTTGATTTTAACTCTTTTTTCTTTTTCTTTTTCATAGAACCTTTAGTGTGATCTTGAGACTCAATTTTTGGATTTAAAAAATATCTAGTTCTAATCATTTTCATGAAAATTAAAGCAAACATGATTTAAGACCAAGCTAGGTTCCATCTCCATTACACACAACTAAACCAAAAAACAAATTAAGTAATATTAGTTTCTTGGCCTTGCCCACCAAGGCAAGGATATTGTGTTTAAATTCATTATAGAGTATAGGAGCTTGATGGATTTTGGCCCCTAGGTAATGGGTTTATTTTTATATAAGGATTTTTGAAAGACGATATTTTGGGCTTGTGTTGAAACTTGAGATTAGTTATAGAGTTATAATATCTTGAAGGATTTTGGTTTCTTTTATAGGATTTTTGGAAGATTATATTTTTGCATGGTGAAATGTTTGAGTTTCCATAATTCTTCTTTTGCCTTAAAATACTTTTTAATGTAAACGGCAAGGCCACAGTGTGACACACCCCTTGTTGAACTAATGTACACAATTCAAGATAAAAATTACATACGACAAATCAAATGCAATAACTTGTTTAACCAAAGAGATTTTCAAATTGGGTTTTCAGACTTACTTACAAAGGCTTGTGTTTCTCCCATGTACTAAAATCTGACAAGAACAATTGGGTGGATTTGTGGATCTTGAATATGAATCGGGTCAAGTAGGTAATTGGGTTTGTGGTAGATCCAAACCTAGTTAACGATTTTGCATGCTCTTAGCAATCTTTGTTTGTTGAACTTTCAAAACTCAATTTTTGAAAATTGTGTTTGTGTGATAATTTTTTTGGAAATTGAAGAAGCTTTAGGGACATGGGTTTCTAAATCTTGGGAGAGTTTGGAAATTTGGAATTGTTTTGGGTTTGTTTTTCTTTGGGGGAAAGTGGGAAATATTTTTTTTAGCTTGGAGGGAGGGAAGGACATAATGGTAGGGGTAGTGAAGAAGTTGGATTCAAAAGATGAGTTGGAGATCTACTAGAAAGCCAAAAGAGGAACAATGTGGATTTGGTGTTTTTGCATTTTGGAGCTGCATGAGATGTGTGTTACTCAACTTTTTGTTAGTACACCCACAACACAAGTCTTCGAGGTACATAGTCTTTGCCAAATTTTTCCACCCAAGCCATTTACATTTTGTTATTATTTAATATGGTCCTAGTTATGATGATAAAAACAAAAACCTTCATCTGTGTTTGAAATTCAAACTCCAATCACACCTTCTTTAGAATAAATTATTGTAGGTTGATAAACCCTAACCTTCCCCCCACCCCCCCATGTTCACAAACTTTAGAGATAAGGTCAAATGCAAGGATCACCATTATATGTGAATTGAACACTAGGGTTGATTCCAAGTTCCCATTTCACAAGATTCAAGCTCACAATTACTCATAAAGTAGGGTAAGGTGACTAGCCAACTATGGTTGGCTTGGTGCTATCATCTCCACCTTGTGGTTCTAATACCATATCTAAGAAGAAGGCAACATGGGTATTCCACTAATGGGTATGAAGAAGGGGATTCTTTCCATTTGCTTAGATTTCAGGTTGGGTCATTTGTGTAATCTTTTGTCTCACTATTCATTGTTGCAGGTTGATGCGGAGAAACATCTTGACGTTTTAGGTGCTTATGAAGTTGGGGTGGTTCCCTATTTTGTTTTCTTCAAGGTAAATCCATACTTGAATATTCTCTCTCTACTTTTTTTGTTTCTTGTAAACATGCGGGATCATGTGCCTTGGAAAATTGGTGTTCCATTTTATGTAAATTGCATTCAGGCCTTGATTTGCAAACAACACCCATGTTGGTAGTAGTGTTATGTAATTATGTGTTTTTTGGAGAACTTCCAAGGTTGGTTCCTTATTAAATGATTTTTGAAAAACCTTTGGATATGGTTAAAATTTTTGTAGAATATTCCAAAACCTCTTTGTTCACATGTGATATTTCCAATACCAACTAATACATATGTAACATCTTTGTCAATAATTGAGCTTTTGAGCACATTTGACCTTGAAAAATTGGAGAATTTTTTTAAATTCACATTCCAACCCTAATTAAACTTTTAACTTAGGATCATAAGATCAATTTAGGTTTTGCCCATTTCATCATAGGAAAATTACATGTGAAATAAATAGATACCCAACATTGTTATGGCAATGTTCAATTACACCATAATAACATAACTTCAACCAACCTACAAACACCAAGAAAATAACACATTTCAAATCAATCACACAAATTTTGAAACCAAAATGTAAGAAAAAACATTGGACCTAGTTGATAATTAGAAGAAAAAACCAAAACTTGAAATCTTGATTGTAATCACATTATATCATTGTTTGAAGTTTTTTCAAACAAATCATGTTGCTCCAATCAAGTTGCCTTTAGATGTTATAAATTTAGCCATGTCTTTTAGCTTCAAGGGTTCATCACACCCATCACATGCATCATCGAGCCAATTTTTGATGATGAGAATCATGAAATAGTTCAAATTTTCAATTTCAAGTTTAGTATGTTTCAAATTAATGATGACATTCACAAGATTAAAAATCTACACAATCTTAATTCGTGATCTCATAATACCAAAGACTTAATGAGTTTAGAAAAAAACATTTGGAAATTGCAAGGCATGACTTGCCCACCAAATTAGTGGGTTCTCAATCTCTACTAATTGCATGGACAACTATCAAAATAATTGTACCTCATTCTCCAAAGTGGACAAGATTACATTATCATTTAATACAATTTGCTTATACAAAATCATCAACATTAATCATTGTTGGTTTTGCTGATGCCTTGATGGGGTTCAAAGGAAAAAACACATGTAGTAAAAAAAAACACAAGATATTAATGTCATATTCTATCACAATTTGCAAGCAACTATATCACTTACAAAGTTTTGTACAATTTTCATGTTCTTAAAACGAAGATCAAACATAATAGCCATCATGTTATGTGCCTTAGCCTAATTATAAATTGATGCAAATGCCAAAAAAAATGTCAAAATATTGATGACTTGTGTCATCATTCTCAACTTGAATTCCTCCATTGTAAAATCAAAATGCCAACAAATTAGTGGTTGTTATAAAACTTGAATCCTAGCCATATCAACTTTCATGGCAATACATAATTTGAAGGTAGAAAAAATGCATTTGACAACAACTAGTAGCCCCAACTTTGGTTTAAAACACAAAGTTTCACAAATGGAAAAATGTATATGTAATAAATTTAGCAACAACCCAAGTCTTGAATGCTAGCATTCTAGAGGATAAATGTGTAGCTTGTTGTTGTCCGTAACAAATGGAAAAAACGTTTTGGTATTCCAATGTTTCTTGTAAAAAGATGACATAGGAAGCAAACTACATCTTCATTAGGTTTTCAACATCTTAACATGCAACCTTACAATAATACAAAACTCCTTCCACTCCTTTTTTCCCTTCCCAATTTTTTTTGTCCACATAATGATTTTTCACAAAGATGATTAAACTTCTTTCAAACTAACCTTTGAAAAATTAACACCAACCTTAATGTAGATGCAAGCTACAATGCTTCACTTTTGTAATGAAACAAATTTTTTTTCCCTTGGTACCTTTTATTCAAATGCATATGGTGATTAATATATCCTTAGATCTACTAATTGGACTTGGATCTAAATTAATAATTTCATTATGAAGAAAACAATGTGGTTATTTATTGATAAAAAAATCATTTGTTAGTAATAATGGACTTTTGAAGTCAAAAAATATGGATTGGTCATTTGATTAGAACATCACAAAATGGAAAACTTTATATTGATTCACATTCTAAATCCGTTATTGGGACTCAATATGTAATGTAATACAAGATTATAAACTCATATGAGGAATCTTTTCTTTGAAGACCTTAACTATTTAATAATTAGGGACTTTTGAATGGTTAAAATTTAACAATATTTTCATAAGTTTATATGAATTGCAATTTTTGTTTGTTTTTCAATTTCTTTGTCCGAAAGCATTTTTTTTTTAAGTTTTAAATGGGGCATTAGTCCTTTGGACTTTGTGGGTTTTCCTCTTAGGACTTTCAAATTTAAAAATGACATCAATTGCATTGAATACAAGTTTTCACATAGATTTGGGAAGGTTTGTAGGTGATTGAACATGTATTATTCAAACATTAAGACAATAACATTTTAAAAATAACAGCCATGTTCATTTTAATCATTTAAAAAAATCTTGTATGGACTTGTAGGGAATGTAATTTTTACCAATATTGAACCACTATAACTTGCATCTACCCCTTAATATATCAATAGCATATTGGGCTGCTTTTGATATGGCATGGCCAAATCATGACCCTACAAATGGGCATGTTAATTGAATGGTAGAACACGACATTACAAAAGTCAATGTAATAGTCAAAATGTTTAAATTAAACCCCTTATTTTTTACATATGCAATTATTTTCTCAAATAAACCAAATGAATCCAACAAAAAATTTACTCAATTTACCATGGATGCACATATTATTTTATGCCCTTCAAAAATCCCAATAGTCACATGGGTGGGTTCCCATGAACTATTGATGAAATTCATAACCATAACAAAGGTATCATAACCAACATGAAACACCCACAAATCAAATGAACAAGTATAAATTATGCAAGATGGAAAACATGGACGATATAATTTTCCCTTATCTTCTCCACCATATTGAGGAACATCTTAATCACCATTTGGTGCCAAGATGGAAATTGCACCTTCCCACATTGTTACAAGACTAATTGCCTCAACCATGGAGTTTCAATAAAAAAGAAATAATGGTAATACGCAATGTGTAATACCAAGATTTAATTTTTTTTTTTCTAGGATATGATTTATGGTAAGGGCATTGGCTACCAAAAGAATTTGTGATTTGAAAAAGGGGAATAATTTTCCTCTTTTTGGTACATTTTTTAGAATTTCTAGAATTTACAACCTTCCCCAACAAAAACAACCCATGCAATTATCATGATGTAATTTTGGATAAAATTATGTGATTTTTGTGTAATGAACGTGAACATTCACATATGTCATTCAAAATAATGTCCCATATGTTTGAATATTTAAGATATCGAATACATGCAAATATCATTCATATGAATCATAGCACAAAATTTGTGCGATTTTTGTATGAACCTATGAAAACTTGATTTCACACAAAATTTGTATGAACCTATGAAGCTTGGTGAGTTTGTAATGCAACATTTCAAATACAAATACATTTTGACTATAAATTGATTTATATAATGTATATTATGCATTCATGCCCTCTTCACATAGACATGAACAACTTTTGTTATCAAAACATTTTCAAAATTCATAATTTTCAAAAACACTTTTGAACCAAATGTGTTCAAATCCATTATTTAAAAAACTCATCAATTAAAGTTTTTTTCATTTCTAATCATCAATGTTCAAATCTTCTCTAATTTTCAAAAGGAATGATGCATATTTGAAATTTAAAAATGACGTTTGGAAAAAAAAAAACAAGGATAATACATTCTTGAAGTTTGAGTGCTTTGAAAAGGATTTTTTTAATTTATTTGTGCCAAGCTTTGAAAATGTAAATTTTGCAAATAATGAAAAATATTTTTAAAAACATTATGGCAATCCAAACTATTATGCTTCATTTATGATCCTTCAAACATACAAAAATACAATTTTAAGGAGTTTCCACTACTTGGGTGGCTCCTTTGATTATGTTTTTACCCTATAGGTTGCAATTGCAATGATTGCTTTAGTAAGAATTACATAGTTCAACATTTTTTAAAATATTAAAAAATAATTAAAATCACAATAATGTAAATTATAATTGAACTAGCTTACTTTAAAAATGAACACCACCATGACGATGATGATGATTGCAATTTACAATGGTTCCATTAATTTCATTATGATGGTGATTATGAACACTTGCAATGATAGAAGATAACACCTTAATACTTAACACATGATTCTTGATGACCACCATAAGGATCACCATGATCGTGAAAATGAAGTTATAGAAATGAAACGAAGAATAATTTTAAAAAACAACGGTGAAGGAGAGAAATTTACTGACAATGTGATGACAAGGGACAATGATTGTTAATGGTGGTGTAGCACCTTACTAAAAACATGCTGCACTTAGATGAAGACAACTTATAAATGCACCATGAAGAAGAAAATTACAATTGTTGACTATTAACAACCACCATGAAGATTAACACCATGCCAAAGATGAATGTGAGCAATGATGATGATTTATTGAAAATAAGGATCGCCACACCATCATTGTCGATGACAACCGCCAAGATTGATGGTGTAGATGAATACTATGATGATGACCACCACAATATTGTGGTTAGTGCTAACTAATAAACATGAAATGAAAAGGAAAGTTTGAAAACTTTGACAAAATATAAAAGTATAAACTACTTCATTGGAGAAAAAAAGGGAATGATGGTGATGAACCAAAAAGAGTAACGGTGAGGAGTCAAAAATTGAAGTGCAAAAAAACTTATTTATAGTGCAATGATGTGGAGATGAAGATCACTAATGGTGGTTAGTCGTTAAAAATGAAAAACACAAACGAAAATGATTGTGATGGTGAAGTAGATCACTAGGGATATTGAGTACTAATGACCACCACCATGTTTGTAAAGACAAATGTGAAGATGATGAAGATGACCCGTGACACTATCATTAATGTTGTAGCAATTTGACATACATGAAAATTAAAATCCAATCAAACAAGTTGTTAAAGGTGGAAAGACAACATGCATTGGTGATCCATTGGAAAAAACAATGATGGTATTATGTTGGAGAAAGCGGTAGTGGCAATTTTGGATAAAAAGTAACGATGATGCATTGAAGAAAAAGGCAATGGTAATGCCTTGGAGAAAATGGTGATGGTTACACATTGTAATTGAAAACAAAACAAGAGCATAGATGAGGCACCTTAAGTCTTAAGCCCTAATCTTAATAGCATATGTCATAACCCTAATTTAAAAAACCCGAAACTTTGATGAAAGTAAATCCTTATCAAGGTAAGGATTATACTATTTATAAATTGATGGTCATTAGGTACTAGGTTTTCATTGAGATCCTACAATAGGGCAAGTCTAACATTAGGTTACATCAACATGTATTAAAATCAAGGTTTGGGTTAGAGTAAAATATGCATTTTTATAATCAAAGTTAGTGCATTGATGGGTATTACCTAGATTATTAGATATTTGCTCAACATTGGTTGGTATCACAATACAAATTTCAATTTAAATTGGTTTAAAATATTAAAAAATCTCATGATTAAACAAAGTAAAGTTTTTATGTCTATATTTAACACTTTTCAAGCCATTAAGAACCCTCATTCAAAAAGGTGAAGGAACTAATTTGGGTGTTGGTTCATCTTGGTGAAGCATAAGTATGTATTTTATAATGTTAATACCTATATATCCTTCTGTAATCCATAGTAATTAGAAATGGGTGCATCCTAATGCAAGCACAACATAAAGCTCAATGTTTGTTTATTTATTTTCTTGTTTTGTAATGAACCATGCCACTTTGATTGGCCAAATTACAAATAATAATAATAGTTGTAATGCACCAAGATTTTTTTAAAAACTTCCAATAAATCAATTATTATTATTTGGCAAAGGGCCACTTTGATTGGCTCATCATCGAAAAAATTCTAAACATTTGGGTAGCTTTGCCCTCAAATAATTTTTTTTCATTTTTGTATTATATTACATGATTTTACATAATCAAGTAGAATCATGTAAATGTATCTGTTTTACAACAAACTTACATGAATGTAAGTGAATTTTATAAAAATTACACAAAATGAAAGTCCTAAACCATATACATGTACAAACATTGGTTCTTACCATGGTACCATGATGAGTGTTGGTGGCCATGGGTGAACTAGCATTCACATTGGTATCATTGTAAAACCCCAAAAAATCATCTAAAATGTTTAAACATATTATAAACATCTCATGGTTAGACTAGTAGATTAAGGTTTCAAAGTTCAAAACTAACATTTCTTGGGTTTATTTTGACTATTAAATGGTTTCACTCAAGAAGATGAAAGTACTAGTGTGAGTGTTGGTTCACCCTACACCTTCAAAATGGGAAGGATCTTACACCTATAAATTAGGATTCACAATAAGATTGTTAAAAAGATAAATTAACTTAAATTCTATTTCATGCACACAAAAGGAATTAAAAATAACCCCAAAAAATGAGTTGGCAAGCAATGAGTCATGGAAATTTAGGAATGGATAAATGCTTTGAGATATATTATCCCTAGGAATACATATATTCATTTTTTAAAGATTTGACTTCAAGTTATGAAGGAATAAGGAGGTTAGTTTGACCTTCATTTCAAAAA
>Ga0209208_10003245_pt1 | contig 23360 bp, 13 predicted proteins | sample S1TSphfallax_3_FD_187694 | JGI IMG/M metagenome (GOLD analysis project Ga0209208, IMG submission 187694) | Host-associated microbial communities from peat moss isolated from Minnesota, USA - S1T2_Fd - Sphagnum fallax MG (SPAdes) (version 2) | ecosystem: Host-associated > Plants > Peat moss >...
TCCAGCAAATCACCAGGGGGCTCTCAGTCACCTTCTTTTTCTTCCCAAGATTGGAGCTCTCTCTAACTGCGGTCCTTGAAGTCTCCATTTTTGAAAGGTTCGCATAGAATCACGTCCCGCTTCAAACACTGTCATAAGAATCCACCCATCATGATGACACAGGAGAAGATATTTGCATTTCTGCAGTCTCTTCTTTTGTAACAAGATGCACACAGGAAATAGGAGCAAGACAGGACAAAACAGACACTGGGAAGAGCCTTTCAACTTACAATGAGTTTCTTCTTGAGTGAGAAGGGTCATGAACTTTGGTGTGGAAGTTATAGTAGATGTAAGAGCCTTGCAGAGGATGTCCCTATACCTTCCTCGCAGTGTAGACAATAAAAACCCTCCCAGCGATGGATCCCCTGTTCTGTTTTGTATTGAAACAATAATGTCAGGAAAACGACATTATTAACCCTTCAACCAACCAGTTTATCCAGATACTCTCAACTTGAGATCAAAACAAGTTTGCCACCAGCAATTGGTCATCAGCCTATTCTGGAGTCTCATGGGCATTGCAAGATTAGGGACACTTACATATCAGCTAGTTTACAGCCCATCTCATAGAAATAGGGGCACTTGCTCCTAAGGTTTACACATGCAGGATCTGCTTGCACCTCTTTTCTTACCCTGCATCCAAACCAAAACAGCCCCCTCCAAAGGGGCTTCCAATTTGAACTTAGGTGGATTGGTTTGCAATAATCTGTTGCTCACAGAAGAAAGTTCAACAGATTCTGCCCTTACAGAATGCAACATTTCTTGTGCATTCTAAATTAGGCAAAAAGTAGCTTCATAGTCAAGTCCTCTTGAATTGAAGAATATATAACCTACAATGCATTTCTTTTGGTTCCACAGATTACGTCAAGATATCTTTCATTACATGCTCATGTACAAATGAATCGCTGAGAGGATGCAGTACAGTTCCAAGGTATTTCAACCAGGGGAGAAAGGTCATAGGAGCAAAACTTACTTTGCTCCAAAGCAAGGAGGAAGATTGACTTGGATAATTTTCCGACGGGAAAGGTCTTGGGCCAGCCACAATGGCAATTCCACTACAGCTCCTTTTTCCACCTACAAAATTACACATACAACATCAGCAAACACAACCTCTCACTACCACACACTCTCTGTCAATTCTTCAAAGGTAAAAATGCAGTGGCTTCCAGACAATGGATACCTCTATATCACAAATAAGAGAATTAAAGAATCAATGAGATTGCAAAGAAAAATCCACAATTCTTTTGTTGAAGGGAACCAATTGTGCCAGTTCCAGCCAAAAGTAAGATAACATATGATAAGAATAAGTTGGCCATAACCCTGTGGATGTCATTCAAAAGTACCACATCTTCCACCCCTTTTCAGTAATGGCATTGACTAGCTGCCACTACTATGCATTGCACTTCATTCAGCTTTCAATAGTTGAGGTGGATAAGTACATAACAATCTGCTCAAAACATTCAATAAACAACAGTAATTACAGAAGAAAAAGACTCACAAGACAACCAAAAGGAATAATAGTAGAGCTCTACATTGTCATCTTCAGATCCAGGATCAAGGTAGCCCACACCATTCGCCTTATGATGAAACACAGTTGATACAACCTGCAAGAAGGGAAGCAATTGAAAATCCCAGAAGACGACGATCAGCACATTCTGTTAAAATACAAGTCTCCGCATACAAGAGAGAGCCACAGACTGTGACACAGCTGAAACCCTAAACTGTTGGTGAAACTGGCTGCATCATACACTGGGAATCCGAATGATCAAAATCATCTCACTCCATTTTCTCTAAAAGCTTAGAATGTTTTTCAATACCTACTCCTCGGGATCTAAAATTCAAACGCTAGCCATGATGACAACTGAAACAAAGAACGTTGACGAGATCGACAAGACACGGACACAGACCCACAGAGACAGAGAGCAGGAAACGAATGCTTGAAAGAACGAAAGAAGACAAAATAAGCATACCTCGTCCTCCACCAGGATGTCGTTAAGGTCGTAGTATTTCGACATTGTAGCAGTGATTTGAAGCGGCGGCGCTGCCGCTGCGATGGAGGAACAAAGAAAGCGCCGGAGCTCTCGACACACACTGCGCGATGGAGCGTTGGAAGAAAATTGGGGAAACGGAATGGGAGTGGAGCAAATTAGAGAAATGCGCATCAATTAGGCATCAACAAAACCGCAAAAAACGGAGATATATATATTTTTTTGCACCGCAGCAGAAAAGGAAGGAATCCGGAGCAAGTGTAGCGCAAAATCCCGTTTGAAAATGGCAGCTGAGGAGCGCAGCTTGAGCTCAGGAGAGGAGGGAGAAGAGGAAGAAGAAGTTGGGAGAGCGAGAAAGACGACGGGAACACTCCCGCCCTCACTGTTGCCACAACCATATTCATCCACTGATTCTGTCGACGGGGGCGGGATTTCATCCACTGACACCTATTTTACAGTCTGTAATTGCACGTGAGGTGGCCTGGATGGGTTTTTCAAACTTCAAACTTGCTTTACTGAAGGAAGGAATCTAGAGCTTCTCCACTAGACTACATGATACATGTGCGTCAATGGAACATGCCCATTTCCCCATCCATCATCATATGCACACATAATGATCTCCATAAACATTCATAGTGTATTTTGGGGGCGCATTACAAGGTGCAATTTTCTTAGCAATTTTTCTATAAGGAAACATGGACATGTTTTGTAAGCTAATATGAGTCGTCATTGTTGTGCGAGGATCGTTTGTTTGTGTAAGTGCATTTAGACCCTCAGTCATTATGGAAGCAAAGGCACTAACAAGAGTACCTTCCCTATACCTTCCCCTATACAAAACAAAACACTCCATCATTTGAAGCTGTGTTAAGAAGTATAACCTTTTTTAGTAGCAATCAAACCCCAAACCTAAACCCTTCTCCTAACCCTTTGTCTAATGTTGATTCGTGGATTTGTGTTGAAGGGACTAAAAGGAAATTACAAAGGGAATATGAGAAAAATAGGGTGTTTCAAGATGTATGGATTGTAAAGTTTAGGTGGGCCAAGTTCGTTGTGGATGCACATGGGAAGGTGCATAAAGTAAAATCCAAGGTTTGTACCAAAATAATGAGCAAGGGAAAATTGACAGCCCCTAAATTGGACAACCTTTAAAAACATGGTGGAAGGAAGAGGGTTTTAGTTGTAGTCCCATGAGTTTGTAAAATTGGTGAGTATTACATGAATAAAGATTATGTCCATGCTAAGAATGAATCTTTATATGCTATAGCAAAGAAGGGTATATTTGTTCAATAAGTTTACCATGTTGATAATAAAAAGAAAAAAAAAAATTGGTTCAATTTTTTATTTGTTTCAAGAGAAGAAATCTTGTCCTTAATTTCCACTAGCCAAATTCATTAAGTTTTTAGTGAAATAGGACAAAATTGACTAATATGTAACTTGTATTGACATTATGGGTATAAGTTGACCATACAAGTTGCATATTAGTCAAATGTGACCATATATGTCGACCATATGGATATATGAAGATACATGATGGGTATATGTTGACCATACATGGATATATAAGGTCCCAAGTTAATATGACATGGAATAAAGTGTCACATCATCATACAACTTTTTCCATTTTTCCCTTTTTTTTTCTTTCCCTAGATCATGGAATCATTGGGTTTTTTTTTCATAGTCGACCATGAAAAAATTACATGCCATGAATTATTTATTTATTATTTAATTCCGATTTTATCAAAAAAAGATTTTGATGTCATTTGCCATAATGTACATTTTCATATGTATTGCATTTATACAAGATACATTAATGCATGCATGCATTTATCAAGGTTTGAACCTAAGACCTCATGGAAGCACACCAAGGTCGTAACCATCAAATCACTTCAAAAATTTATTAACAACAAAGAAAAAGTTTAAATTGATTATGTTTGGCATGGAATTATTTAGGAAATTCAAAATTTAACGCATATTTTCTTTTCAATTTTTTTTCAAAAGCTACAAATGAAAACATGGTATTGAAGCTTATTCAATAACATATTCAAAATAATTATTATAATTCATAAATACTAAATGTAATTAAAATAATTTAATATAACATGTCATGAATAATTTTTTTTTATGGATTCAATTTGAATTTTAAAATGCATTCATTAAGTTTAACAACATTATTTCCATTACGTAGAATATGTCCATTTTTTGAAAATTTACAAATTTTTATTTTCCAAATATGATTAAGTACAAAAAATGTAAATTATTTTTGTGATGTTGCTAAAATGGCAATCATCCATAAGAAGATTTACACATTTGGTTATAGACAAGTCATGGAATTGGAAACTTGTTAAAATCCTTCAATATTATGGTTACATACTATAATTTACTATTAAAAATTGCCAACATGTATTTTAAATTTGACACAATTTGATTTTTTTCTTTTTAAAAAATCTTTTGTCAATGGTGTTGCCCCTTTAAATTGGCAAAAATTGGTCACAAAAAAGAAAAAATAATTAAGTAGACAATATAGCCATTTAATTCTCAATATTATATATTTTTAGTAAAATGCATAATACACTAATACAAATGATCAATTACACAACTGGAAAAAATAAATAAATATTATTTTTATTTTTATGATGTAAAAAGTATTTAAACTTCATTTTCTTTGTAGAAGTAAAAGTAACCTAATTTGATAAAATTTTGGCATTAAATAGTTGGATTAAACCCCCTCCCCCCAACCAACATGTTTTTTTTCGTTTTGCATTTTTTAAATTTCGCAATTTTTATTGGGAAAAGCAAATGGTGAAAAAGTCAAGGGAAAACGTAAACAACAAAACAAAATCCAAAAAGTTTGAAATTAAACAATTCAAAGAAAAATGGTTACTCATAATGAATAATTTTTAAAAAATAATTCAAATAATTTCAACCTTAAACACATAAACAATTCCAACATCAAATTTATTTGAAAACTTTAAGTTCAATCTTCTAAATCACCACAAACTTATCCAATTTTTTTGAAAACATTAAAATAAATAATAATGATTTAATTTAAAAAAATTTGGTGGTGAATTTTCACCATTTTGCAAACATAAAAAAAGCCATCAACATCAACAAATTATATATATGATATAATTCTACAATGGGTTCACAGAATTGTAGCAAAAATATAAAAATATTTCAACAAATTTATACTTCCATATACATGGTGTATAACCAAACCATGGTTAAATATTCTTGTGGATAATTTTGAAGAACATTACAAATTTGAAAAAAATGAAAAGATTAAAAAAACAATGATTGATCTAATTATTATTGTCACCATTTGTAATTCATTCATTTTATTTTTAAAAATAAAATTGAAAATTCACCTCAAAATTTTTTAATATAAAATTGTAACAAAAAAACCTTTAAAATTTGATTAATCATGTTTAAAGTGAAGTTTAAATTATTGATAATTAAAATAATTAAAATAAAAATAAGTTAAAAATTAAAGATTAAAAGTCCTTATATATATAATCACTTTTTAAAACATGAATTGTTTTTCATACACAAAAAGAAAAAATGGGGAAAAACAAATTTTTTATGGAGGTTTTTGGTGTGGCATCATGAACATTCATAATAGAAAACTTGTCCACATGATGCTTAAAAAAAATTAGGTAAAAAAATACACTTTAATTGACATAAATGTACAAAAATTTAGTATATGAAAAATTTATAATTTAAAGGACTAGATGCATCATAAAGTTTGCGTGCACAAACATTTGATTTAATCATTAACCCATTCAAATATAAATATGAAACCTGATTAATTTTTATACATCCTTTGTTTATTAAAAATGATGAGTGCAAAATTTAAATTGTGAATAATGGATTTAACACATTCAAAGAGAATGATTTAACTCATGTGCAAATATTAATAATTCAAGAGATGTGAAAAAATTCACTAACTTTTTCAAGTATAAATGTGAGGCATTGAAATGTTATGGATGTTTTAATATATATTAATAAGTGCAATACGCAACATTTGAATAATGGTTTCAATTAAGTTCAAAGTGGATGATTCAATTCATGTAAAGATGTTGATAATTCAAAAAATGTGAAAAAATTCACGAAACCATTCAAATATAGTTACAAAACATTGAGTTGCATGTGTTTCAATATATTCCAATAAGTGCAAGATGTAACTTGTGAGTAATGGTTTTAACATATTAAATGTGAATGGTTTAACTCAAGTACACATGTTGATATTTGAAGAGATATGAAAAAAATCAGTAATTCGTTCGAATATAAATGTGGGGTTTTAAATTGTTACATGTGTTTTAATAAATTATGGTAAATGTAAAATGCAATTGATAAGTAATGGTTTCAACATATTAAAAGTTGATGGTTCAATTCATATACCATGTTGATAATTGAAAAAATATCAAAAAATCATTAACCCATTATAATGCATTGTGTAAATAAAATTAAAGGCTATTTCAATTTCGACATCAGCACTTTGAAATTATTGAAAAATGAAATAAAGTTCAAATTATACTCATAAGTGAACAACATAGTGAATGTAACAACTACGAACAATATTGACCATTAATTAGTGCAACAACCCACTTGCATACTTAAGATGGCTAAATGTAGTTGAAATGTGCTCAAGTTGGACAATAGTTAAAATGTGTGAAGGTGAATAAGGACAAGATTTCTTCTTGTGTTTCCACATGTTGGTCAAACATAGACCTATGACTAATTACAAGAGTATGGGCTAGAGCTATTCCATTTATTTGATGTCCAAATTTTTTCAAAAACCCATTAATAAAATATAATTGGTTGGGAGATGGCATCTTTGCATGCATGACATGGTTGTCAAAATTTAACCAAATATTTGGTTGAGGGTGTTAGGTTCATTTCTCTCTCTTGTGATGAAGTCACAACTATCGATTAATAGTCTTGGGTTTCCATACATGCCTATGCGATTGAAGATTGGCAACAAACACCTTTGTTATTATCCTTGTGGTGGGTTATTGATGGGCCACTTTTGATAATTTGAAATGCATTTTGGTTGATGCCATGGTGTTTTTTTGATGATTTTTCCAAAAAAAAAGGGCATCCAAATTTATCACATTTAGAATTGATGGGGTGAGGGTTTTTTTATGATCAATGTGCATTGTATGAGCCATCAAACCAATTTGGTGGTCCAATTTTTTTAAAACTAGGCATTGTGGGAAAAATTGAAGATGTGATAAATCCATTTTTTCTTTCACAATCCAAAAGTAATTCACAAGTATGTTGAATTAATAAACATTGTGGAAACAAAATTTGAAGAACATCAAAACTTCTTGGATTTCAATGTTGTTCACAATTAAGAAATTTTCGTATGAATATCATTATTTGGTTTTGAAGATGCATCAAGATGCCAATACTAATCAACCAAGTTCCCCATAATTTGGAGTTACTTTGTGATTTGGAAGTATTGTTGGGAATTTCGTGTATTGTGCCCATGCTTGAACAATTCAATGAATTGATTAAATTCTCCCACTTTTGGAAGTGCTTTGTATGTGATTTTGTTGTTGCAATCAAGTTGTGCTAAACATATATCTACTATTCATACATCAACCCCCAAAATGCCTACATGAGTGATGTGTTCAATGGGTCTTGGAACTTGATGGATGATATGTCAAATGTGGTGGTGCATGAATGGGTGCATTATTAGTTTGGAGAACTTGAGTTTCCAAACTATTAGCACTTCCATTAGGATGCATTTTTATTATCTTAAGACATCACTATATGTGCATGTGACTTGTTTTATCTTCTAGTATACAATTAACCATGTGGAAATACATTGTTTTAAAACAGTAACCAAGGTTAATGATGAACTTAAAATATGATTCCTTGCCCAAGATGTGATGGATGTTTTAGGGCTAGTTTACCCATAGTACTAGCTGAAATTTTCATGTGAACATACCTTTACAATTCATATAACTATCTTGAAAGGCCTTTATTGTCAACCTAAAAAACTTGTATGCACCCAAACCTAGATCTTGATAGTTCTCGATGTGAATATTTTGGACATGTATTTTTTTTCCCCCAAGATCACAATGATGTCCAATGCTCAATGAACTATGGACCAGCCCATGGATCTCAATTCAATGTTTATATTTTGGAAGAAGATTTCTTCCAAGGCATTGCTATGTGCCCAACTCTTTAAGTGCATGAAAGTGGCAAAATTGGCCGTGCTTCAAATTATGGGATATGTGGAAGATAAGAAAACTTTCTCAACTTTGATTTTCATGAAGATGATTGCAAAATTGACTATGTGAACATTTGGATTTGTTGTTGCATATGTTTGCATAACTATTATATATTGTTGACATTTTTCTTTATGGTGATGCCATAATAGCTTGAATAAATGAAACAACAAGAAGCTTTTGGCTTGATGTGTTTTGGCTTCAATAGCTCATTATAACAAACAACACTTAGTTTTTGTGATGTTGATTAGTTTGAGCTTTGGCTCTAGGTAAATTTCTTCCCCTTTCTCCATTTGATTTCTTTGTATCATTAAACTAATGTACGGCTTGCAAGTTAGGATTGTGTGTTGCCATTGGGTGCATTGTCCTTTTATACAAGGGTTCAACTCTCTCACACAACTTGTCATTTTTTTTTTCACCAAGTTTTGCAACTCCAATTCTCCAAAACTTGCCGAATGTTTTTCTACTATAACCTAAATTCAAACTTTGTCAAATCTAAAATAGCCACTATTCACAAACCTGATGCAACCTTCAATAACCAAATACACCACACCTCCAAAGGGGAAAATAGTCATCATATGTTTAAATTTAAAAAACCAGTATAACTAGTCAAAAGATAACCAGGCATCTGATTGTAGCCACATGGCTTCACAGCTCAAGCACACAATAGCCACTAAGGCCACTACTTTGAAGAAACCCTTTGAAAACAAACACTGCAGAGGAGACAATGCTTCTTCTAGGTCTGTCAGCTCCAAGCCACCCACTTCTTCTCCTTATGGGCATAGCAGTCACTCCAGGTGACTCTGCCTCAGATTGGTGCTCACTACCAGACCACTCTGTGAGAAAGGTTTGTCTGTAGGACCTTACACCATTTCACAGCTTTCTTAGACCTCTCCATACACTAGTAAAAAAACCACAAGCAAGATGCTAGGATTGAATTAACCACCATCTAACTCCCTGCCAAAGGCATGTGTAGAGAATCCTAAACCCTAAACCCTAATCTGAGTTTCTTTCTCAGCTTCTCTACAAGAGAATCATCTACCTTCCTTAAAACTTGCAATACCAAGGCCAAACAGCATTCCCAGGAACTTCTTTTATAAGTCACCATCCTCAGGCCATTTCCACCTAAAATCCCTGGTCCAACTTGGGATCTCCTTGCACCTCCTTTAGCTCCAGTAGGTATGCAACAGATTTGTCCCAATTCACTTCAAGCCCAGTTGCCGAACAAAAGCAGCTCTCCAATAGATCAGGTTAGTCAAATGGGTTTTTGTTTTGCTTGTTTTTTGTAATGTTATCTCTGTTCTTGTTTGTTGTAACTTCAGTACCACAATTTGGAGAGCAAGAGTCTTGGTTACAGATGAGTCATGTAATTATTGGGGCTGAAAAGCTAATAGAGTTACCCGCAAAGTCATGCTGTCTTTGGGCCCTAGTTTGACCCTCTAAACCCTGTTTCATCCCCAATTTGAGTGTATATGTAAAGTGAACAAAAATCGCGCATTGTTACATGAAACTGGGTATCAGTTCAGAGGAAAACTGGTTAGGTCTCTCTTTTTTTCCCCCTGTTCACTGTTTTCGTCCTGACTTCTCATCACATGCCCAGTTTTCCTGAAACTGGGACCCACTACCCCCAGTTTGGGGTACTTTGTGGCTAGCTCAATATTTATGAGTGATGGATCAATCAAAGAGACTCATTGAAAAATAATAATTTTGAACTCAGAAGCCATTCAAAAATATTTATAAATTGTCATTACAAAGGGTTTGAGCTGATGTAAATTACATGTACTTATGTCCAAGATCAACAAGCTTGTTAGTCTGGCAATTTTTCCCCCAATAAACATCAAAATTTGTTGCCAAAACTAAAAGTTAGGTTGGGGGCAATCAATAGTTGTACAATAATTTTGGCAATTGCATGCTAATCTTGTTGAGCAATTCAGCCATTAAACCCTAAACCCTAAACCCTTTTCAAGTGTTGAGCAACACAACACCATCCATTCAAGTCACTCATTTCATGTGTTTTTGAGTCATAGTTTTTTGTTCCATGTGCAATTGGCATGGTTATGGCAACAAACAAAGGGTGTAGTAGATACTAGGGGAGTCGGGATCGGGGATTTGGTCACACTTTGTATGACCGTCTTCTTGACTTCATTACTTTGCAAATCTTTATGAAGGTAGATTTCATGATGTATTCTTGACTTTCATTAATTTTCAAATCTTCATGAAGGTAGATTTCATGATGTATTCTTGACTTTCATTAATTTTCAAATCTTCATGAAGGTAGATTTCATGATGTATTCTTGACTTTCATTAATTTTCAAATCTTCATGAAGGTAGATTTCATCATCTTAAGTACTTCCTCTGGAATCTGTGTAAACGATTGTCCTATGATTTTTGCTGCCTTACTCCACATCTCTATTCAAATTCAAACTTATATCCCTTGTTCATTTACGGATTTGTAGCTCTTGTTTGAAACAAGTTGAACATTTTTGTGTATTTTGGGAGCTTCGCTACCTAACACCTATGTGATAATATTTAAGTTGTGAATTTACTAAGCATTTTCAAAATTTTGTTCATTTTTCAAGACCTAACTAAGCTATATACGCTATACACATTGGATTTCATGTCAACTCTGAAACCCCTTCAGTTGTTAATTACTTCTAGAGCCTTAACATACACTCACAAAACCTCATATGGTCCATTTCAAAAAGTGAGTACACCTTGAATACTAGTCAATTCTACATTGGCCCTTCATATTGATACCACTTTGGCTAAATGCACAATGACCAAGACATGTTCTCATAAATGACATCTATAATGACCACAATATATTCAACTATACTAAAAAAAAAAAAGGTTATTATGAATGTTCTTGTGAGTGGTTCCCAATTGTAATTCACCAATCCTTAAATGGTGTTTTTGGCAAGCTTGCCATGAATAGTTGGTGAATACTTAGGAAAGGATTTTTGAAAATCTCCCAATTTTTGTTCACCTATCCTTATGAAAGTTCTTCGGATGCTATATGGATTAAAATCATCCATCACATATCAATCCATAATGGGTCCTTAGAAAGTAAAAGATATATATTTTTGGTCATTTCAATGATGGATCGATCATATGGAAGGATTTGAGACTCTTTCATACAATTCCCTTTGACATGTCCTCTTTCTCAAATGTTATTACGTTTGAAAAATTTCATTATTTAAATTTGATTGTAAGTACTTGAAAATATGGTGTTTAACCTTGCCATTTTTCACCTTTGTGTTCATGAACTAGGTTTTTCATGTTATAGATAAGTATCAACTATGTACTCAATTTGCATATCTCATGTATTCATGCGTGATTGGGATTATATTTAATTATATTACATATTAATTCATAATATCTTTTGTTCACGATCATGCATCAACACATGTTAATGCATGAATGAATGGTAAAAGAAGAAAAACAAACTAAGTTATCAATTTCATCCATCAAAAACTTGGTCAACTGAGAACAATCTGGCAAGTTCAAATTTAATGGAAAATAAATCATTAACTAAACAAAATCATTTGCCATAATGATACAAACATAGCATTCATAGCTTGTTATTTGGACATTTAACCTTTTTAATGTTTACAAATAATGACATTGACATTTCTCATGTTTCATTTTGTTCTTTTTGAATTTAGTGTATGTTGATATACATAGTGGTTAAATACTAGTTATTTTATAATTCTATTTTCTCCATTTACCAATTTTAATTTTTAATTAAAAATTTGAAATAGAACAATATACATATTCAAATACTAAATTTCTGAAAATCAACAAAAATTATACATATAGAACGTCAAATAATATCTGAATAATCTTATAGTGCAATGTAAGTGCATGATAAAACAATGAATGTTATTGCACAATATAATACATTATTACAAAACCTTAAGGTGTGGATTCAAGAAAAAGTCTTCATTAGTTGAAACAATTGTGGGATGGGTCATGGAACCATTGTTATGAAAACATAACTTTATAAATTATATGGTTTTAAGTAAATTTTCATTTTCAACTCATCATATGCAACCATAACCGTAGGTCATTTGCAACAATCTATGAAAGTGAAGGTTGTATCAATCAAGTGATCATGTTATTATTGGGTGTTAGATGCAGCCCAAATGTAATCGTAAATGGCTGCCATTTTGAGCCATATTTGTAACAATTCACCTTTGCTTAAGGAAGAGGTTGTCAAACATGTTAGTTCTAATGAGATTTAGTTGAAGTTCTCTACAAACATCGATTGCGTGTGTTTTGAAATTGATGTTCTAGATTTGATGTTTGTACTATTATGATCCAAACTTGATTTCAAACATTGTTAGCACCAATGTTTTTTTTGGTGCCAAACATTTGCCATTTCCCTAAAAACAAAAGTCTTGAGCAACATGGTCAAGGGAGCTTTTTGGAAATTTTCCAAAAAGTATTGTCACATTTTGAGCAAGAAAGTTATGAAAATGCCAAGATTTTTGGAGGATTTGAGCAAATTTCTAGTTTTTTTTTTTCCTTTTTTTTGCAAGCCCACATTGTGTCCCTCGATTTACTTTAAGAAACTCCCAATCACGTCTTAGCTCATAAATCTGAAAACTTTGGACTTATGTTGTAATTTACATACTTAAAAAAATAATTCACAACTATACAATCTAGACCTCAATTGACCCTTCAAAGTATACTTCTTGTCATGAAGAGAAAACTAACATCCCCCTAGACACTTCTCCTAATCACTTTGTTTCAAATACATGATAGAATATGATATGTTGTCGTATTGTTACTTCAATTTTAAAGTTTCAAGACATTTTGCAGTTTGAACTAAAAATAAAATCAAATTCAATGCATGTTCTAATCAAATCTCATCCACTTATAGGCAATTTACTTAACTATTTAGTTTAAATGTTGCCCTCACAAATGGGTCAACAAGTCATTCAATTGATAGGGGGGCCATCAATTTCAAATTTCTCCTAATGAAATTAAGGAAACTAAACATGTTTTGTAATTAACCTTTCAAGCCATGTTGGAAATGGGTGGTACTTAATTTAGCTTTCAACTTTATCAACAAATTCTAAATAGATTCTCAATTTCAATCTCTTTTTTTTTTCCCCTCCAAACTTTGTAGATATAATCTTTTTTTCAAAGTTAGACATTTCTGCTGAAATTTTATTACAAAAGAATAGTATGTTTTACAATTCTTCAACCAAAGACTTACAAGTCTCATGAGCACACAATGATCATAATGAAAACATTTACAATGTGCACAAGCCTTAGCTTCCATAAACACCCATTACACAATGAACCTCTTTTAGCACCATCCTACATATATATGATGGATGAACCTGATCCATAAATGACAAACTAATTAATTTACACGAAGTATTGTATGAGAAATCTAATTTACATAATCTATATTTGATGTATGAACTTTTTGACCTATGTTGGGTTTGGTTGTTGGATGTCATCTATGACAATGAAAAACATGCAACCACAACTTTGGATGAATAATTGCATTTAATGACCTCATTATTATTGGGTTGGCGATTATGCATAGTATTTACCATAACACATTATGAAATGAACCTAGAAGTACTTGTAACCTGGTCATGAATCCTAAACACTACTTCAATTCGCTTGATGCTCTATGCTCACATATGCTCACTATTATAGCAAACTTATGTTTTATTTCCTTCTAAACCAAAATCCTCCTAATCGTAACTAGTATAAATGATTTGTTTTAAAAATATTTATCCAAATTCATTTATTTATGAATATTCTCAAAATGGTCAAAAGGTCTCAATATTCTCATATTTGTAAAATTGTGGGACAAGGAACAAGCGCCATGAAACAATACTCCTGTAATATCTTCATTGGGTTTGGGGATCATGCACGGCCAATACAAATGCCAATTGTCATCTAATATTCCATGAAAATGATTGTTTTTCCTTCATGAAAGATCTTATGAAGAACAATGATTGGCAAAGGCAACAAAATGGCTTTACAATATATGCCACAATGACAAAAATGAGTTGCCAAGGAATTAATGTATATACACAAACTAGTTCCAACTTCCAACCACCACCACCACCACCTCACCTAGTAGTTGTTAATAGGGAAAAAGATGGTGGGTGGAACTAACCATGACTAAGATCCTCTTCCATACAATGGGGATCATCACCTAGTATCTATTACGTATACACATAATGATTTGCACCTTACAAGTAGCTTTGTAAAATAATATGAAAATAGGTAAACAAATGGGTGTTCAACACATCTTGCCAAAAAAACTTTGCTCATTTGTAAACCATGTGAGTCATATCCAAAGGGTAAGGGACAATGATGAAGAGAGAATACCCTACCCATGATGCTTATTAATCATGAAGCTTGCAACCCCTACCCATGAAGAACAATGGTCTTTTAGGAATTTTGTGATGCAGCCAAAAGTGGCAAATCATCCATATAGGAAGATGGAGCAAAAGTGGCTACCATTCCTTGCTAAGAATCTTTAGCCAAAATTCTGGCTATGAACTAGTTACGAAGTACAAATCGTTCATCATCTTCCAATATATTCTTGGCAATGTACTGAAAATCACATAAGTACGGAAATCTGGCAATTGTAACCAATTTTTTTTCCCCCCACTTCTGGCTTGCCAGTGTTTCTTTTAAGATTTTTTTATTTTAAAAAAAAAAAGGCCAAAGTGGTGATCATCCTTCAGAAGATTTAGCCACCCAAATCTGGCTATCAACCAGAAATAGATTACAAGTCTTGAATCATCTTTGTATATTTTTGGCTACTTAATGAAAACCAAATAAATGAATCTGGAAAATTTTTCTTTGTTTTTTCTCCTTACTTATCTCGCTATTGAAAACCTTTAATAAAAGCACTTCTTTTTCAAAATTTTAATTTTTAATTTATCTTTTTTGTTGAAATGTCGGCCAGTTTTTTAAAAATTTTAAAGTTGCTTCTGCCAAGCAAGTATAAACCCTTCCAAAAGTGAAATCAATCTCAAAATTTGATTTTTAATTACATTTTGTTGGACAAAAATTTCACAAGTTTAAAAAAAAAGAAAAAAAGAAAAGAGGCTTAGATTCAAGGAGGAAATGTCGGGTGGTGTGCGCATAACCCTAATCCTTCTGACATGAATTGGAGTGGGAACTTGTATCTGGTGAGGATTCCATTCTCCCCACCCACTGTCAAAGCCCAAAAATTTGAGACATCATGTATCTTCGTCTGCGCACCTGTCTGTTGTTGTTGGTGTTGCCATGAACTTCACTTCACTTCACTTCACTCGCACATGCATATAATCATAATGTCGGATACTTTTGGTGGCTCCCTCCATAAGACACTATTACCCTTACAATTATAATGTTTCCTATGGTTTTTTTTTTTAAAAAAAATTTAATAACCTATTTGGATGATTGGAATTTCATGAAATTAGGTTATCAATTCTAAAACCCTCCTGTGTCTACTACCAGGCAAGTTGGGTGTTTTTGAATATCAGGAGCAATATCAATCTCTACATTAGAATTCCATGGATATGCCCACACAAAATTGGTTTAGGGATCACAAAGGCCATCACAAAAGACGCTGGCCCTGCCCATAGATAAGATGATGTTGTACAATCTACCTACTGTGTCCACACTCTGAACACCCAACAAAACATCCATTCCAATCTAAATAGTCTAAATACTTTCACCAAAGAAACCGTTTTGACCTAATGTCAAATTGGTTCTAATAAGCTAAAACAAAGGCTCTTGCACTCTCCAATGTTTTGGACAAATTTTTGTTGCTTTTTCAACAATGAAGTTGAGGAAAAAAAAAGGATATCTTTTTTCAATGAAAAATTGACTAATTTTTATTTATTTTTAGGGGGAGATAATTCCTCCAAAAATTTTATATGGAAAAAAATTTGGGGAAAAGAAAAAGAACCTTCTACCCTCTAATGAATAAAAGGTAGAATACCCTGACAACAGGGTCTTACCCTTTACCACTTTATTTACATTCTACCCATTGTCATGTGTGCTGGGTTTTGGCCGTGCAAGAGTTTTATTTATGTATTTATTTATTTATTTATTTATTTTAGTGACTAGCATCTCTCATCTAGGAGAAATTAAATAAAGCTCCCTTTGATTTACTACTAGGAGAAGCTGAATTAGTTGCGGACTACAATATAAACCATTCTTCAATGGGTTTTGCTCTTTCTTTCTTTTTCTTTTTTTTTGGGGGGGAGAGAGAATATGCTAATAAGATCTTAATGAGGCGTGAAGCTTTGCATTTGGCATTGGTTAGACTTTAGCTTCCATCAAAGCATTTTTGACACAGAAATATTGCCCCCCCCCCAAAAGAAAAAAAAAGAAAAAAAGCAAAGCAGCTGAGAATCAAAGGCTGAGGCAGAATTCAGTTTCTAGAAATGGTGCATGTGGCCCCATTCATTCTGCCAGGCATGCCATGTCCTCACCTACTCGCTGAATGAGGCCAGTCAGTGTAGCCCCCCATTACCAGGGGCTTTGGGGGACTTCATTTCCCATCAAGTTCCAAAGAGTTCTCATCAAATTCCTCTTGTTCCCATCAATAATGCATCAAAATCCTTCAAGTTACCAAACAATTCCCATCAATAACACATCAAAATCCTTCAAGTTACCAAACAATTCCCATCAATAACACATCAAAATCCTTCAAGTTACCAAACAATTCCCATCAATAACACATCAAAATCCTTCAAGTTACCAAACAATTCCCATCAATAACACATCAAAATCCTTCAAGTTACCAAACAATTCCCATCAATAACACATCAAAATCCTTCAAGTTACCAAACAATTCCCATCAATAACACATCAAAATCCTTCAAGTTACCAAACAATTCCCATCGAATTTTCCTCTTATTCCATCAATAACTCATCAAATTCCTTTTGTTCCAATCAAGTTCCCATCAGCTTCACTTTGTTCCCATGAACTTCCTTTTTGTTCCCAACCCCAACTCTACACAAACCCACACTAAGCTCTAAGCTTTGTGAGAGACTGGGGCAGAGTGCATATTTTGCCAATCCATGTTGGCCTTTTCTTTAATAATCACCGGGTAGGTTTATTTATTTATTAATAAAAAAAGAATTGAGATCACAGGTCATCAACATCAATATCAAAAAGGGTGTCAAGTAGGTTATCAGAGAAATTTGGGTCATAACCATCAATTAACCTGCCAATCCTACACCGGTTATAAGGATTATATATATATAATTTTTTTAAAAAATTCTTGGGGGTATTAGTATTTAAAGATTGATAGCCTACTTGGTTGGATGATAATAAGGTCATCCAAATAGGTTATTAGATTTTGGAATTTCAATACCATGTGGTTATCAATTTAACCGATCATCAAAAAAAATTCTTGTCCTCTTGAGAGAATTATTTAACGTTAGTTAGTTACAGGTGGGGTATTTTTTTTTCCTTCGTGCCCTTTGATTGGTGGGTATTGTCCATTTTGCTCTAGCCATAGGTGACCAATTGATCTGGTTACCTCTACATACATATGGGTTGGACATAGTAAATTATCATCCAATATGGCGTAGTGATGAAATGAACCTAGCAACAACCTTCTCGGGCTAGTGGCTCGATGCTAGAGGGATGAAAAATAACATGCTTGCACACCTAGTAAATATCATCCAATATGGCATGGTGATGAAGTGGACCTAGCAACAACCTTCTCGGGCTAGTGGCTTGATGCTAGAGGGATGAAAAACAACATACTTGCACACCTAGTAAATATCATCCAATATGGCATGGTGATGAAGTGGACCTAGCAACAACCTTCTCGGGCTAGTGGCTTGATGCTAGAGGGATGAAAAACAACATGCTTTCACCCCTAGTAAATATCATTCAATATGGCCTAGTGATGAAGTGAAATCTAGCAACAACCTCTTGGGCTAGTAGTGGCTTGATGCTAGAGGGATGAAAAACAACCTGCTTGTACACCAAGGTACTACACTTATATCCAAACAATAAAGGACAAAGGAAAAAACCAAAAAAACCAATCCATGAAGCTTACACAAGTTTTGTCTTGTCTACACAGGATGGGTTTCATAGATATATTCTTTTCATTGTTGAAGGGTGGATCTTTGCTCCTCTTCACCATCATCAGCAAATCTTTTGTAGCTCCCCTTCCCCCAAGATGTTGATACAGACAAAATTATGGAACAAAATGAAACACCATCACCACCACCACTTCAAATTCCTTAGAGTTCACACAAGAACAAGCAAAGGCAAAACCAGTGGGAATCTGGAATGAATTTAGGAAGTAGGAATGTGATGATAACAAGTGGCAGGTAGTTTTTTGTTTTCTCTCTAAGGAAATCTTGTTTGAAGCCAAAGTGGCAATCATCCATCCGTAGGAAGATGTAGAAAAAAGTGATGATGATCATCCCTAGGAAGATTTAGCTAAATTTGACTATAAACGGTATATGAAATGAAGCACAAATCTTTAATCATACTTTTTATGTTTTTCACTACACACGAAAACTGGATATAGAAATCTGACCTAAAAAAAGGGATTTTTTAGTGATTGAAACTTGCCTTTTATAATTGCACCACCAAACAAAAGGATCTTCACATGTTGGAATTATAAATACATTTTATAAAAAACATAACTCTTTAATGACAAGGGCTTTTGTAAACTCCTTAAAACGATGCTTCAATCTCAAACATGTTATTATCATTTTCAAGGTTGTCATCATGTTTATGCTTCAATAGTAGGGTTTTGGGTTATAAAATGTGTCATAAGAAGGGGAATTACAATCTTCAAATCATATTTAGAGGCAAAATATGTTATATTATGATGTCCTATCAAAATTTTCACAACTCATAATGATTTGAATGAAGGATCTAGCATTATAGTGAACAAGTTACGAACTTGATCTAAATTTTCGAAACTTCATAAATTGGAAAAAAAATGTTTGAGAATTTTCACAATTTTTTTATTGCATGTTTCTTTGGAAGAGGAGAAGTTTCAAATCAACTTGGTCTGGAGTTTCTATCCCACCTAAAACCTACACCATTTTAGCTTTCAACTTGATAATTGGGGTAATGATGGTAATTGAAGCATCAAATAGAAACAATGATTGTGGGATTGGTTTATAACACAAGTTGTGACCACAAGGTTGAAACGTGAGGTGATTGCCTTTACAACAGCCCACATTTGGGCCTTAGGAATTCTTTGTTGTCAAGTGATAGTTTCTTTGCCTTCCATACCATGTGATGATGATTTGCTTGAATCCCAAAGTTTCCTTGAACATAATGACTTTAGATGCAAAATCAATTTTGACAAGGGCCTTAAGTTTTCTAGGCGACATCCTAATTTCATTGCAAGTTTTTTTTCATTCATGTCCCTAGTTTTTAGAATTTCTTATTCATGTCCCCATTCATCTTTTGTAAAGTTGTGAGTAGCTTGTGCAACTTTCACACTAATTTGCATCAAACCTTAAATTTTTTATTGTTATTAATAACATACCAACACATCTTAAACATCACATGATTGAAACACATACCTTCATAAACCTTGAAAAACTTCAAATATTCACAATTGATGATGGAGCACAATGTGAATGCCATGGTTATCAAATTGCTATGCCTGCCTTTCACAAAATGTAATCACACAATGCAAATCAACCAAAATTTTGAAAGTAATTATTCAAGTTGAATAGCCATACTTTGCCCATTTATTTCATTCACTTCAAATAAATCCATAATAATATGTGCATAGGAGTCCATGATTAATTTATCAAGTTTATCACAAAGGCAAATGTGTTCATGTCACCCTTGAACATCCAAAGATGAAACCTTGGAAACCCTACACCCAAACTAAGATATGCATAGGATAGGTATACATATTTGGGATGTCATAAAATACTAGCAATGGATATGCATAATGAAAGTTTTCATTGAAAACATACATACATACATATATATATATATAACACCTACATTTGTTAGTTACCCATAATGCCAAATATGGGACATGGTCAAAATCTGGATATGCATTTATGCATCCCTGACTATTATGCATGTTGATAACTAGTACCCACAAATTTGCTACAATTGCTTTCAATTTTGTTTCCCCCACCTTTGATCTGCTGGGTTTTTATTTAAATTTTAAAATTATATTTCCAATTAAGATTGTTAGGAGTGGTGATTGTCCATAAGAGGATTAAGCCAGAATTTTGGATATAAAAAGAATATGAAGGTGAAAACATTTAGGTATCCTCCTTCTATATTGTGGCTACCCTGTTGGAACCTGATATAGAATCTGGGTTTTTGTTTTAAAATTAAAAATTTATTCATTTTTCCAATATTGAAACTCCCAAAAAGTCATTTCATTTTCAAAAAAATTCACTTAATTTTTTTCTTTTTTGGCAAAACTTGACTGGTAAAATAAAAAGGCCACCATTGTAGCTAGTTTCTTTTTTATAAATTTTATTTTAAATTTCTGTTTTCTGTTGTAGTTTAGATAACTGCACCCAATTGTCAAAAATTGCCAACAAACAAAACCTTCCTGAGACTAAAAACTATGTCTCAATTTGGGGAATTTTGTGATTTTTAAAAATTAAATATATATTTTTAAAAAAGTGAGGGGGGAATCTGTAAAGAATATTCCTTTTGGGGTGTGGCCAAGTGAAGAAAATTTTTGCCCCCAAAAAATTCACTGGCTGGAGCACTCTTTTCTTGGGAATAAAGCTTGGCAAGTTTACATCATCTTTTCAATTACCTTACTACCTTGGCAGCTTCAATAGTAATTAATATTATCTTCAGAAATTTTGAAATTTCAAAATAATAAAAAAATTATTTAAAAATAAAATATTGAAATTTGGAGAATATTCTATTATTGGAAATGAAAATTTCAAAAAATTAATTAATTAATTATTTATTCAACAGCCATGTGTCACAAAGCTGCCATTGAACTGGGTGGGGGGCTACATGTTTTTCCCTAGTAGCTGCACACTTCAGCCACCTCACAACACTCTCTGACTTTGCAACATCTGAAACTCCAGAAAATCTGGCCCTTTTTGCAAACACCTGCAAAGGGTAAAGGGGCCACACACATGACCTGAAAATGCACCTGCTGCAAAATTCATCAAAAGTAGTATGACATCTATTAGAGTTATCTGTGAAGTCACCATCTCTTCGCCCTGTCATAGGGACTGACAGCTTTCACCCCCCTATCCCCTCTTTTCAGTGACATCGGCAAAGTAAAGGAAAAATTTATTAAATCTCAGTATGAAATGCTTTGCGTAACTCTTCAGCATTTAATGCACAAGGTTCGAGAGTAATTATAGTAGTTGTACAACAAGTAAGTAGGAGCAGTGAAAATATTTGTAGCAGCAGCAGCAAGTGGAGGCGCTCAAGAAGACAAGGAAAGACAGGATGAAACTCAGTTTACAGTACCACCAAAATTGGTGGAAAAACTAGTTTGGGTCCCAGTTATTTCTCTTTGTACACTTTTCATTCCCAGTTACACATTTGATTGATGCCCTATTTAAGCCAAAACTGGCCGTTCTCGCCCCCTAATCGCAGGACTTTACGGATAACTCTATTAATTATCTCATGGTTTTTTGTTTTGTGAGAATTTGAGGAACTTGAGAAATTTAGATTCCTCAAGTTTCTTAGAGCTGGTTCAACTAGAGACCACCCTATTTGTAACAGAATATTTCAGTTTTTGGGGGGTATTTTTGATTTGGGTGGTTGCATGTGAAAATTTGCCACTCACAAAAAAAATCACTAGGGTAATCGGCCAGTGATCAAACACTTAAGTGCTCAAGGCAGGCTGGATCCAAGGGGGAGGGCTCTGTTGTTTTTGGTGTCGAAATAAAACTTGAACCCCTTCTATTGATGCATCTGGAACACTAAAAATCATCAAAAACGAAATAAAATTAAAAAATTTATGGCTCCCCAAAGTAAAAGGGTCAAAAACTCAAAAAAAAAAAAAAAACCATCAACAGTTACAAAAGCCAGTTCCCAAACACCAAAAAAATTCCTTGTATGTATGTTGCTCTATTGCTATTAGAGTTCAAACATGATTTGTAAACCTTCAGATGACGCTCCTGTAACATTTTAAAATGAATAAGAAATAAGAACGTTATGAGGTTTGAAAGCAGGAGGGGTCAAAATTGCAATTTAAGAAAACATATTTGCATTGCAGCTCTTTGTTGAGTGGTTCTTCGGCTTTGCATTTGAAAGATGATTTGTAGAGCTAGAAGGCGCTCTTATAACATTTGTAAACCACTCATTGTTCGGTCATAGGCAGGTGATTAATGATGGGCAAGTTTACCCTAGTAACCCAAAAAAAAAAAAAACCTAAACCCTAAACCCTAAACCCTTACTTTTCTTTCACTAAGCCATGTGAAGAGTGCTGTATCTTATGCAAATAAGTATACAATATATTACATGTCCAAAGGAGAAGCCCCTTTTCACACCCTTTGAAGGATATATACATGATTCAAAGTACAGGCCACTTTACAGATTTGGTAGATACCCTGGTGCAATAAATGGTTGGTAGGTAGGTAGGTAGGTAGGTAGTAGGTACCTACCCACCCTTGAAACCTTAATGGCACCAGTCTGGTGTGTGGGACTCCCTTGTGCCAGTACCTGCCTTTGTATGAATATATATTTAAAAATAATCTATACTAGCACATGCCTAGTATTGACAAATTTTTAAAAAAAAAATTTGATACCAGCTTCTTACCATACCATATGCTGAATAATTAATATATTTTAAGATTTTGATTTCAACAAGTGGATTTTGAATTTTGGAGTTTTCAACATATAAGGGAATATTATAATTAATCTAAAGATTATCTTTTTCTTTTGTCTTTTTTCCAAAATGAAAATGTAGACTAAAAAAACCCCAAAAGACTTGTCATGTGTCCATAAGGAAGAGCATTACCAATTTAGGAAGGGCGTAAATTGATGCTAACGGTAACGAGTGTATTTCCGTGCCTTGTTGCAAGGTCATGCTTAAAGTACTACTTCCTTTCTAAAGGACAATTTAACCTTTTAAATCATACAAAAAAAGATATGTGTTGTCAAGTATTATAGGTAGTATGA